>ERZ791825.11-NODE-11-length-310435-cov-53.932499_pt1 | contig 310435 bp, 255 predicted proteins | sample MGYA00510298_ERZ791825 | MGnify/ENA primary metagenome ERZ791825 (study PRJEB30046, sample SAMN00792010) | human gut metagenome | study: EMG produced TPA metagenomics assembly of the A metagenome-wide association study of gut microbiota in type 2... | reverse complement strand
AGGTATTGCAAAAGCAGTTCCTGTATGATATATTTAATGTGCAGTTTTGAAAGAATAGTTGTAAATTTCTTTAAGACATTTCTTTCATAAAAGTTTCAGTTATCACTGTTTTTCATTGATAATAGAAAATGGCCTGGTGGCTCAGCTGGTTAGAGCGCCGCCCTGTCACGGCGGAGGTCGTGGGTTCGAACCCCATCCGGGTCGTTTTTAATCTAAAATTGTATATTTGGGATCATAGCTCAGCTGGGAGAGCATCTGCCTTACAAGCAGAGGGTCATAGGTTCGAGCCCTATTGGTCCCACTTTGCCGACATGGCTCAATGGCAGAGCAGCTGATTTGTAATCAGCAGGTTGTTGGTTCGACTCCGACTGTCGGCTTTCGCGGTGGCTTATCTACGGATATGAAGATGGGTTATTGCGTTTTAATTGAATATGGACGGATTCCCGAGTGGCCAAAGGGGACAGACTGTAAATCTGCTGGCGATGCCTTCGAAGGTTCGAATCCTTCTCCGTCCATTATATTCTTTTATAATTTTGCATATTTGTTATATGTTTTGCATATAATAAATTAAATGAATAACGCGGGGTAGAGCAGTTCGGAAGCTCGTCGGGCTCATAACCCGAAGGTCACAGGTTCAAATCCTGTCCCCGCTACTATGCCTAGATAGCTCAGTCGGTAGAGCAGAGGACTGAAAATCCTCGTGTCACTGGTTCGATTCCGGTTCTAGGCACTAAGTTAGGGAACTCAATCTTTTTGAAAGGTTGAGTTTTTTTTGATTGCAGATTTATAGAACAGAAAAAGAGATAATCCTAAATATAATGGGAGAAGAAAGACACTGTATAATTTTGGACCTTTGTCAAAAGGGGGAAAAATGGTGTTTTGTCGGGAATAGAAGGTAAAACTCCCGGAAAATATAAATACAGGTTGAATTATTATACCGATGTGTTATCATAGTAAATGTATGTGCTGAAATGGATTGAAAAAATAAAGTATTTTGAGAACATGCACAGGAATGGATACAAAAACATTTTAAATTTATAAGAAAAATGTGCAATTTGCAAAAACAGCGTGAGTTGAAGCATTTTGAGCGGAAATGTTTTTAGAAGAATTTTCGGGGACTGTCCGAAACGGAGGATAAAATGAGTAAAGGAAACATTAATTATAAATATTTAAGAAGACGGAAAAACTGGTTTCAGCGCAATTGGAAAGCACTGATAATCTATATCGTACTGATTCTTGCAGTGCTGGGCGCCGGTGCATTTGTATGTATCCGGTTCACACCGCTTGGCAGTAAGTTAGGCATTACGCAGAGTAATGAAAGTAAAGAAAATAAGGCTTCACCGGGTGAGGATAATAATGCACAGGGTGACGGCAGCAATAAGAATAACGGCGAACAGCAGACCAAAGAAGTGACATGGATAGATTTAAAAGAGCCGGAACAGCAGAAGGAAGTTTCTTATACCGTACCGGCCGGAGTGTCATATCCGTATCACATTAAAGTCAACAGAGCGGCAAACTGTGTAACGGTCTACGGGATTGATGAGAGCGGTTCGTATTCGATTCCTGTAAAAGCATTTGCGGCATCCTGCGGCAGAGCAGGAGAAGAGACGATTACCGGTGAGAATTATAAAACATCGGATATGTATGTATGGCGTTTAATGGTGGACAATACCTATGGACATTATGCGTACCGTATCAGCGGCGGATATCTGTTCCATTCCGTACCGTATTTAAAGGCAGCCAATAATACACTTGAAACAGAAGAATATAATAAGCTGGGTACATTTGCATCACTGGGCTGTGTCAGAATGTGCGTCCGTGATGTATTGTGGCTGTATGAAAACTGTCCGCAGGGAACAACGGTTGATATTTATGATGATGCTGCGAATCCGGGTCCGCTTGGCAAGCCGGAATCTATTAAAATTCCGTTAGACAGCCCGAATGCAGGATGGGACCCGACAGACCCGGACGAAACAAATCCATGGCATAAGGAGAGTGCAACACTTTCCGGAGTACAGGATATTACCGTAAAGGTCGGAGATACCGTTGATTTCTTAAAAGGTGTGACGGCAAAAGATACCTGTGGCAATGATATTACAGATAAAATTGCAGTCAGCGGACGTTATACAACCGATGCGGCAGGCGAATATACGATGAAGTATCAGGTAACAGATGCGATTGGAAGCATGGCAACAGCGGAAATGAAATTAATTGTAACAAAATAACAGATTCAAAAGCAGGCTTTGACAAGAATGTCGGGGCAGAATATGAAAGCAAAGGAGCTGTCTAAACCGGACAAGGTCAGAAAGAATAGAAATCTGGCTTTTTGCAGGTTTAAGCAGCTTTTTTGCATGAAACGGAGAAAAAATGAAAAAAGATTTATTAGAGCGGCTGGAAGAATACTGCGGTGCAGATTATGTGCCGTTACATATGCCGGGAGCAAAAAGAAATACACAGGAGTTTGTCATGCCAAACCCTTATGCGGTTGATATTACGGAAATTGACGGATTTGACAATATGCACCATGCAGAGGACATTTTAAAAGAAGCCTTTGAGCGGACGGCAAAATTATTCGGTGCAGAGGAAAGTCTGTGGCTGATAAACGGAAGCAGTGCGGGGCTGTTGGCGGCAATCTGCGGAGCAACGAAAAAAAATGATACGGTGCTGGTCGCAAGAAACTGTCACCGTGCCGTGTATAATGCCATTTACTTAAATGAATTAAATCCGGTGTATCTGTATCCCAAGGAAGTCACAAGCGGCATTTACGGTGCGGTATCACCAAGTCAGGTTGAACAGGCATTCAAACAGCATGAAAATATCCGTGCGGTTATTATTACTTCGCCGACGTATGAGGGAATTGTATCGGATGTAAAAAAAATTGCGGAAATCGTACACCGGTATGGTAAGATATTGATTGTAGATGAAGCGCACGGCGCGCATTTTGCATTTCATGAAGCTTTTCCAGAATCGGCGGTATTCTGCGGTGCCGATGCGGTAATCCAGAGTATTCATAAAACACTGCCGTCCCTGACACAGACGGCGTTACTGCATTTGCAGGGAAATATTGATAAAGAGCGGGTGCGGCGGTATTGGGATATGGTTCAGACCACCAGTCCGTCCTATGTGTTAATGGGTGGCATTGACCGTTGTATGACAGTGCTTGAAACGAAAGGAAAACCTCTTTTTAATGCGTATGTGACACGGCTTCTGGCATTGCGGAAAAAATTAGAAACACTTACGAATATCCGACTGTTTCCGACCGATGACATTTCAAAGATTGTACTGCTTGTACGGGACGGAAAAAAATTGTATCAGGAATTGTTAAATAAATATCATATCCAGCTTGAAATGGCTTCTTTGCAATATGTCATTGCGATGACCAGTATCGGGGATACCGATGAATATTATGAGCGTTTTTTTGAAGCGCTCAGACAGATAGATGATGAAATGCAGACGAAAATCAGAAGAGGACAGAAATCACAACTACAGACGGAACAGGACATAAAACAAATGAATGAATTGCCAACAGAACTTGAAAACGTAGAAAAAATAACCGCTTTTATGGAATGTTTTCCGGAGGTGAAATGTAATCCGTATGATGCGCAGAATGGGGACGCCGAGCCGGTAGAACTGGATTTATGCGTGGGAAGAACTGCAGCGGCAGGCGTGTGCTTTTATCCGCCGGGTATACCGCTTATTCAGGCGGGAGAGGTTTATACAGGAGAAATTGCAGAGATTATCCGTGAAGGAATCCAGAAAAATCTGGAAGTTATCGGTATTGAAAAAAGTGAAAAAGGAGTATATGTTTCATGCCTGAAATCATATTTTTAATGGGAAAAAGTGCAACGGGAAAAGACCACATTTACGAACAGCTTGCACACGATGAGCAGCTTCATTTAAAGAGAATTACCATGTATACGACAAGACCGATGCGGGCGGGAGAAGCGGAGGGCGTTGAGTATCATTTTGTAAATGATGATGAAGCCGCGCGGCTTGAAAAAGAAGGAAAAATCATCGAAATGCGCTGTTATGATACGGTTATCGGCGTGTGGAAATATTTTACGGTCAATGACGGGCAGATACAGTTAGGCGGAAAGAACCGCTATATTGTTATCGGAACGCTTGAAGCGTATGACGGATTTTGCAAATATTACGGAAAAGAACATCTTTTGCCGATATATATAGAAGTAGAGGATAAAATCCGGCTTCTGCGCGCTATTCACAGGGAAGAAGAACAGGAAAAGCCAAAGTATGCGGAACTGTGCCGTAGGTTTTTGGCAGATGAGCAGGATTTTTCCGAAGAAAATTTAAAAAAATCCGGGATTACAAAGCATTTTTCAAACAATGACGGGTTAGAAGACAGTGTGGCGGCAATTAAGCAGGAGATTTTAAGGAATATTGGTGAACAAAAAAGCTGCGATTAAAAATATTTACTGTATATGTAAATGATATATGGATGAAACTGTGGAAACTTAGGTAAAGATTTATTGGTTTATGCGGTAAAGTATGGTATAATACTTATATAGTGCCAAAATGGGGGTATTTTTGTGGATATTAAGGTAAATGACGTATCAAAGATACAACAGGTGGAAGAGCCGACAAAGAGCGTGGACAGTGGAGATGACAGCTTTAAATTTACGCTGATCCGCAATATCGAAGAAAAGGATCTTCAGGAAAAATTAAATTCCATGATGGAGCAAATCACGGTGCAGGGTGATAAGATTTCCAAACACATGGATATTAAAGATATGAAAAAGTACAGGGAACTGGTTAAGGGATTTTTAAATGAAGTGGTGAGCCGTTCCCATGAATTTTCGCGTGAGAATTTCCTCGACAGACGCGGGCGCCACAGAGTTTACGGTATTGTAAGACTGGTGGATAAGAATCTCGATGACCTTGCGGGCGAGCTGGTAAAGGACGAAAAAGACCACCTTGCAATTATCAGTAAGATTGATGATATCCGTGGTCTGCTTCTGGATATTTCAACGTGATACAATCCGGGAACCGGAACGGAAAACAGAAAGGACAAATCATGAGTAAGTTTGCAGATATTTACGGACACGAACAGATAAAGGAACATTTACAGAATGCAATAAGACTCAATAAGGTTTCACATGCCTATATTTTTAACGGCCCGATGGGGTCCGGGAAAAAGATGACAGCGGGCATTTTTGCCGAAACACTGCAATGTGAGCAGCATGGACAGGAGCCGTGCGGTACGTGCCATTCCTGTATCCAGAGCGAATCGGGCAATCAGCCGGATATTATCTGGGTACATCATGAAAAGCCGGGCAGTATCGGTGTTGATGATGTGAGAGAACAGGTTATCGGCGATATGCAGATTAAGCCGTATAGCAGCCGGTATAAGATTTATATTATTGACGAGGCAGAGAAGCTGACGCAGCAGGCACAGAATGCCCTGTTAAAGACGATTGAGGAACCGCCGGCATACGGCATTATTATTCTGCTGACAACCAATGCGGATACATTTTTACAGACGATTTTATCAAGATGTGTCAGACTGGATTTCAGACCGCTGCGGGATACACTGGTAACACAGTATTTACAGGAAAAGTATGATTTAACGGACTATGAGTGCCGTTTTGCAACTGCATTTGCACAGGGGAAAATCGGCCGTGCCGTAACGATTGCAACATCAAAAGAATTTGCACAGTTAAAAGAAGAAGTGATGCACGTTATCCGCTATGCCAAAGAGATGACAACAGCGGAAATTATGGCGGAAGTCAAAAATATCGCCAATTATAAACTCACGATTGATGATTATTTAGATTTAATGGCAATGTGGTACCGGGATGTTTTAGTCTTTAAAAGCACAAAGGATTCCAACGCCCTGATTTTTAAAGATGAAATGTCATTGCTTGCAGAGCAGGCAAAGAACTGTTCTTATGAGGGACTGGAAGACATTTTAAAATCCATTGACAAGGTGAAGCTGCGGTTAAAGGCAAATGTTAATTTTGACCTTGTTATTGAACTGCTGATTATGGCAATTAAAGAGGCGATGTAGGTAAAAACGGCAGTCCTGCATTTGCAGGCGGCAGTGGAGTTAGAACAGAATGAAAAGGAATAAAATGGAGGAAAACTCGTGACAAAGGTTATTGGAGTCCGGTTCCGTCAGGCAGGAAAAATTTATTTTTTTGCACCGGGAAAGTATGAAGACATTGAAACCGGACAGCATGTTATCGTGGAAACCGCGCGTGGCGTGGAGTACGGACATGTTGTTTTAGGAATCCGGGAAGTTGAAGATAAAAAGGTAATTCAGCCGTTAAAGGCAGTCATCCGGATTGCAACGCCGGAGGATGATGAGCGGGAAGCAAGAAACCGCCGGAAGGAAAAAGAAGCCTTTCAGATTTGTCTGGAAAAGATTGCAAAGCACAAGCTGGAAATGAAACTGATTAAAGTCGAATATACATTCGATAACAATAAGGTGCTGTTTTATTTTACGGCGGACGGACGAATTGATTTCAGGGAGCTGGTAAAGGATCTGGCATCGGTATTTAAGACCCGAATCGAACTGCGCCAGATTGGGGTGCGCGATGAAGCAAAGATTATGGGTGGAATCGGCGTGTGCGGAAGACCGCTGTGCTGTGCGACTTATATGCCGGAATTTGTGCCGGTTTCGATTAAAATGGCAAAAGAGCAGAATCTTTCGTTAAATCCGACCAAAATATCGGGCGTATGCGGAAGACTGATGTGCTGTCTGAAAAATGAAGAAGAAACCTACGAAGAATTGAACAGTCATCTGCCAGGCATCGGCGATTATGTGACGACACCGGATAAGTTAAAGGGCGAGGTATTAAGCGTGAGCGTACTGCGCCAGCGCGTCAAGGTGGTTGTGACAACCGGCAATGACGAAAAAGAGGTGCGGGAGTATCCGGTTGCGGAAATCCGCTTTAAGCCGAAGCGCCGCAACGATAAGATGCATATTGATGATAAAGAGTTAAAGCAGCTTGAAGAATTAGAAAAAAAGGAAGGAAAATCCCATATCAATGACGAATGATAATGAGAGAATTGATGACTTACAGCGCAACGGGTACCGGATTATCCAGAATAAAGACTGCTTTTGTTTTGGAATGGATGCCGTGCTTTTGTCTTCCTTTGCAAAAGCCCAGAAAAATGAGCAGGTTCTTGATTTAGGTACGGGAAATGGGGTCATTCCCATTTTAATGCAGGCAAAAAATCCTGATGCCGCCGGATTTACCGGACTGGAAATTCAGGCGGTCAGTGCGGACCTTGCCAGAAGAAGCGTGGAACTAAACGGAATCGGAGAAGCTGTAAAAATTGTACAGGGTGATATTAAAGAGGCTTCCACGATATTCGGGGGAGCTTCTTTTAACGTTGTAACGACTAATCCGCCGTATATGAATGAGAATCATGGACTGACCAATCCGCATTCCGCAAAAGCGATTGCGCGCCATGAACTGCTCTGCACACTCGAAGATGTGGTGCGGGAAGCCTCGCGGTGTCTGAAAATGCGCGGCAGATTTTATATGGTGCACCGCCCACAGCGGCTTGTGGAAATTTTTGAAGTGATGACACGGCATCATTTAGAACCGAAAAGAATCCGTATGGTATATCCGCATGAAAATAAGGATGCCAATATGGTGTTAATCGAAGCAGTCAAAGGCGGCAAAGCACTCTTAAAAGTAGAGCCGCCGCTGGTTGTATACAAAGAAGACGGCACGTATACACAGGAACTGCTTAAAATGTACTAAAAGGCCGTTTGGCGGCAGAAAGAGTGAAGTTATGGAACATACGGGAATGTTGTATTTGTGCGCAACACCGATTGGAAATTTAGAAGATATTACCTACCGTGTGCTTCGGACCTTAAAAGAAGTGGATTTAATTGCGGCAGAGGATACCAGAAACAGTATTAAGCTGCTCAATCATTTTGAAATCAAGACCCCGATGACCAGTTATCATGAATATAACAAGGTCGAAAAGGCAAAAGTATTGGTAGAGAAAATGCTGGCAGGCACAACGGTTGCCCTGATTACCGATGCGGGAACACCGGGCATTTCAGACCCCGGTGAGGAACTGGTGCGCCAGTGCCATGAAGCAGGCGTAACCGTGACGTCCCTTCCGGGACCGGCGGCATGTATTACGGCACTGACGATGTCTGGAAGACCGACCAGACGGTTTGCATTTGAAGCATTTCTGCCGCCTGACAAGCAGGAGCGCAAGGCAGTGCTTTCCGAATTAAAGGAAGAAACAAGAACGGTTATTTTATATGAAGCGCCACACCGTCTGCTCCGGACATTAAAGGAGCTGTGTGAGGTGTTTGGAAAAGACCGCCCGCTCACGATTTGCAAGGAACTGACCAAGCGGCATGAAAAGGCGATGCTTACGACCTTTAAAGAGGCGGTTGACTTTTATGAGGAACAGGAGCCGCGCGGTGAATATGTGCTGGTCGTGGAGGGCAAGAGCCGGAAAGCGATTGAAGCGGAAGAACAGGCACAGTGGGCACAGATGAGTATTGCAGACCACGTTGACCTGTATATCAGCCAGGGCATGGATAAAAAAGAAGCGATGAAAGCGGCGGCAAAAGACCGCGGTGTATCGAAAAGAGAGATTTATCAGGCGCTGCTGTAAAAGTGGACGTACGCGGTACGCAACGATTGCAGCGTACCGGCAGTGAAAAAGAAGAATAAAAACGGGAGGAAAAAGTATGTTTCAGATAGGCTGTCATCTTTCGGCATCTAAGGGCTTTCTTCACATGGGAAAGGAAGCTGTTGCGCTCGGAGGAAATACATTTCAGTTTTTTACAAGAAACCCGCGCGGCGGTGCTGCAAAGGCAATAGATGAAAAGGACGTGGAAAATTTTAAAGCATTTGCAAAAGAAAACGGTATCCATGTGATTTTAGCACACGCGCCGTATACGTTAAATGCATGCTCCGCAGATGAAAGCACGAGAGAATTTGCAAAAAATACGTTTGCAGATGATTTAAAAAGAATGGAATATGTACCGGGAAATCTTTATAACTTTCATCCGGGAAGCCATGTAAAACAGGGCGTTGAAATCGGAATTGACTATATTACACAGATGTTAAACGAGGTGTTAAAGCCGGAGCAGACGACAAAGGTACTGCTTGAAACCATGGCGGGCAAGGGTTCGGAAATCGGCAGGTCCTTTGAAGAACTGCGCGCGATTATTGACCGCGTGGAATTAAATGACCATCTGGGTGTATGCCTTGATACGTGCCATGTCTACGATGCGGGATATGACATTGTAAATGACCTTGACGGCGTGTTAAAGCAGTTTGATGAGATTATCGGCATTGACAGACTGTATGCCATTCATATCAACGATTCCAAGAATCCGTTTGAAAGCCATAAAGACCGCCATGAAAAGATTGGTGAGGGTTCAATCGGAACGGAAGCCTTTGAACGGATTATCAACCACCCGATGTTAGCGGATAAGCCGTTCTTTCTGGAAACACCGAATGAATTGGACGGTTATGCAAAAGAAATCGCGCTGTTAAAATCCCTGCGCAGGGAGTAAAAACTGCAAAATTAAAAGAAAGAAGCACCGGCAGAAAATGACATGTCATTTTCTGCCGGTGCTTTTTTAAGCGGGTAGTGTTACTGCATTTCGGCCTGCGCTTTCGGTGCGGTTTCATGCTGACGGATAATTGCGCGGATTGTGGTAAATAAATACGGCTTAATCGTTTCAATGTTTGCCGGTTCTTCGTAGAGAATCGCGCTGTAGCAGGTGGAGCTGACAAGCTCGGTAATTAAAAACAGCATAATTTCCGGTTCTTCGATTTCGTATTCGGCGCAGTCAATCATGGAATAAAATACATCTTTGAAATTCACATCATCTTCCGCAATGTTACTTGTCAGGGCTTCCCTGAAAATTCCCCAGCTTAAATTTTTGGAAATAAAGGTGAGCAGGGTCTTATCTTCATTTAAAGCATTGATAATGTGATCCGCAATAAAAATAATTTTATCTTCAAAGCCAAGTGTCAGATTATTCTTTAAACAATACTGTGTAAGATTGGCGGCTGCATGTTTAAACAGCTTGCTGGATTCATGCGAAACCAGTTTATTGCGGATATCATATTTATCTTTAAAATACAGATAGAATGTACCCTTGGCAATGCCTGCATTTTTAGAAATCTCTGCAATAGAGGTCTTGCTGACACCTTTGGTCGTAAAAAGGTTAAATGCGGTATTGAGCAGAGAGGTCCGTTTTTGCAATTTATTTGATTCTAACTTTCCCATAACGTCTCCTTATCTGCAATTCTTTATAAATTACGTTTGTCTTCCATGCATATTAGAGGTTTTTTATCCGTTTGTCAATAAAAAATGACTAAAAGTCATAAATTTTTATAAACTATATTGACTACTGGTCATTTTGTGCTATAATGACAATCGCAAATGAGAATGACCAACGGTCAGTAACAATCTTGAGTATTAAAAGGAGGAATAATAATGGAAAAGGTAGGAAAAGCGATAGTTAAGCTTAGAATTCCAATTTTGATTTTAAGCGTATTGCTGCTCATTCCGGCAGGCATCGGATATGTCAAGACAAAAGTCAATTATGATATTTTGTATTATCTGCCCGGTGACATTGACACAATGAAAGGGCAGGACATTCTGATGGATGAATTTAACAAGGGTGCGTATGCCACGGTCGTTGTTAAAGGAATGGACGCTAAAGGAATTGAAAAGATAGAAGATAAAATTGAAAATGTAGAACATGTAACAGATATTATTTCTTATAACAGTATGGTAGGTGCAGAAGTACCGACCGAAATCATTCCGTCAAAGTACCGCAGCTATTTTGAAAATCAGGAAAGTGGCTGTACGATGTTTATGATTTTCTTTGATGATACAACATCAAGTGACGGCACAATGGCAGCGATTCAGGAATTAAGAAATATTGCTGACGGCCAGTGCTTCATCAGCGGTATGTCAGCCGTTGTTACAGATACAAAGAACATCACACAGCAGGAAACCATTGCATACGTTGTGATTGCCGCAGTCCTTACAAGTATTGTACTGGCACTGTTTATGGATTCTTTCCTTGTACCGGTATTCTTTATGTTAAGTATCGGTATGGCGATTGTTTACAACTTAGGTTCTAATATTATTATGGGTGAGGTTTCCTTCCTTACCAAAGCACTTGCAGCAGTATTACAGCTCGGTGTTACAATGGACTACTCGATTTTCTTATGGCACAGCTATAAGGAACAGAAAAGTGAGTATCCGGATGACCATAATAAGGCAATGGCAGTGGCTATCGGAAATACCATTACTTCCGTAGTCGGTTCTTCCATTACAACCGTAGCCGGATTTATCGCACTGTGCTTCATGACATTTACACTGGGCTTAGACCTTGGTATTGTTATGGCAAAGGGTGTTGTAATCGGTGTAATCGGCTGTGTAACGATTCTTCCTTCCATGATTCTGACATTTGACAGGGCATTGGAAAAGACAATGCACAAAGAAATTATGCCGGCAAAATTCGATAAGCTTGCAAATTTCGTTGTCAACCACGCATGGCTTCCGATTATCGTTTTCCTTGTATTATTATTCCCGGCAATTTACGGATATAATCATACAAATGTTTACTATAACTTAACAGATACATTCCCTGAATCTACAGCCTGCTCACAGGCAAACAAGATTCTGGAAGAAAATTTTGATATGAATTCTGTCTACATGATTCTTGCAGATACGAACATGACAGCAAAAGATGCAACGAAGATGTTAGACGAACTGGAAAATGTTGAAGGTGTTTCTTTTGCATTAGGATATAATTCCCTTGCAGGAACAACGATTCCAGACGAACTTGTTCCGGATGACTTAAAGGAGATGTTAAAGGGCAATAAACATCAGATGATTGCAATCGGTTCAGATTACAAGCTGGCATCCGATGAAATCAACCATCAGATTTCTACGATTGATGCGATCGCAAAGAAATATGACCAGAACTCCATGGTTATCGGTGAAGCACCGTGTACAAAGGATTTGATTACCATTACAGATAAAGATTTTAAGACTGTAAGTGCCGTATCCATTGTGGCAATCTTCATTATTATCTTTTGTGTATTTAAGTCCATTTCATTGCCGGTTATTCTGGTTGCGGCAATTGAATTTGCTATTTTTATTAACATGGGACTTCCGTATTACTTAGGAACAACACTTCCGTTTATCGCATCCGTTGTAATCGGTACGATTCAGTTAGGTGCAACGGTCGATTATGCGATTTTGATGACAACAAGATATAAGAAGGAACGTAATGAGGGCGCAGGAAAGAAAGAAGCGATTGCAACAGCACTTTCAACCTCTATTCCGTCTATCATCGTAAGTGCCTTAGGCTTCTTTGCCGCAACATTCGGTGTTGGTGCTTACTCAAGCGTAGATATGGTTGCTTCTCTTTGTAAGTTAATGTCAAGAGGTGCTATCATCAGTATGTTTGTTGTTATCTTTGTATTACCGTCATTCTTCGTTGTATTTGATAAGGTGATCAGATACACCAGTATCGGATTCGGACAGAAGGATAAGAAAGAAAAAGCTAAAAATGTGGCTTATGCTTCAGCAGATACTTACAGTAAATAGTCCTGACGGCAGATGAGAAATGAGAATTAGATTGTAAAAGCCGGATTTACGGCGGAAATGGAGAATTATATGATTAAGAAGAAATTATTCAAATATGGTTCAGTATTTATGTGTGCAGCATTGATGGCATGCTCTTTCACAGCCTGCGGAACAAATACATCATCAGCAGTTCAGAATGAAGTTGCTGCAAACGAACAGGATACAGACACAGAAACAATGATTGCAGATGTCCTGACATCACAGCTTTCTTCAGCACCAAAGGTTGCAACCGAAGCAAAGACCGATTCAAAGGAAGAAACAGTTTTCGTATTTACAAAAGCTGACGGACAGCAGGACCACGTTATCGTCAATGAAAAATTAAAGAATGTAACAGGAAAGTCTTCTATTACAGATGTTTCAAGCTTATCAAACATTACCAATTTAACAGGTGATGAAACAAGCACAACAAACGGAAACAACCTGACATGGGCAGCAGACGGCAACAGCATTACTTATCAGGGTACAACTACACAGACAGCACCTGTCAGCATGAAGGTAACTTACTATCTGGACGGCAAGGAAATTTCAGCAAGTGATCTTGCAGGAAAGAGCGGTAAAGTCACAATGCGTTTTGACTATACCAACAATGCCAAAAAGACAATTACCGTAAACGGAAAGACAAAGACGGTTTATGTTCCGTTTACAATGGTAACAGGTATGCTGCTTCCATCTGATAAATTCTCTAATATTGAAGTGACAAACGGAAAGATTACAGAAGTCAACGACAGCAATGTTGTATTCGGTATCACAATGCCGGGTTTAAAAGACAGTCTGGATATGAAGTTTGACAATGAAAAACTGGATTTAGATGTTCCGGAATATTTTGAAGTCACAGCAGATGTAACAGATTTTGAACTGGATATGATGATGTCTATGGCAACCAGCAATTTCTTATCTGACCTTGAAACAGACGACCTGAATATTGACAATTTAAAGGATAAGGTCAATGAATTACAGGATGCGGCTGACCAGCTCACAGACGGTACCAACCAGCTTGCAGATGCAACACCGCAGCTTGTAGACGGAAGCAAGGCACTGGCAGACGGTACACAGCAGTTAAATGACCAGGTTCCGACATTAACAGACGGTGTATCCCAGTTAGACAACGGTGCAGGACAGCTCTCAGACGGTTTAAGCACAGTAGTATCTTCTATGCCGGCATTAACTTCCGGTATTTCACAGTTATATGACGGTTCAGGCAAGTTATTTGACGGTGCTAAGACTTTAAATGACGGTGTAAACCAGTTAAAGGCAGGTACATCCCAGCTTGCAGATGAAACAAACGGACTTCCGGCATTACAGGCAGGTATCAGCCAGTATACAGAAGGTGTTGCAAGTGCGGCAGACGGTTCTGACGCACTCGCAAGCGGTTCCGCACAGGTTGCAGACGGACTGGCGCAGTTACAGGCACAGCTTTCAGGTGAAAACGGCCTGATGGACGGCATGGTAAAATTAGCAGACGGTTCTGCACAGGTCAGCAACGGACTGGCACAGTTATCTGACGGACTGACAGCTTCTATCAGTGAGTATGAAAGCAATAAGACAAAGTTAAAGACAAGCGCACAGGCACTTGAAGCCGCAGGCACACAGTTAAACGGTACACTCTCAGCATTAGGAAATGACAACCTGATTATCCAGCCTGCTACAGATATGTATTCAGAAAGCGGACTGACAACGGCAGCTCAGACAGCACTTGCCAATAAATATATGGATGCATATTCATTTGTAACAGCAAATGCTTCTAATCCGGTTGTAACAGCTTTAAATGCCGGTATTGCGGCAAACGCACAGCTTGCGGCAGCAGGTATTACCGATTTAGCTTCTATTTATAAGAATGAAATGGTTATCCTTGTCAATACAGCAGCCAATGAAAGTGCCGGTAAGGTAGAAAATACCGTAAACAGCAGCGTGGCACAGCTTGCCGCAGGCGCAGCACAGGTTAACGCAGGTTTACAGAGTGCCGTTGCAAAGAAGGATACATTAGAAACAGCACTTGGACAGCTTGTAGCGGGAAGCAGCAGTGTTTCTTCAGGCAGTGCGCAGTTAAACAGCGGACTTTCACAGTTAAAGAGTAACAACGATACGTTAAACGGCGGTATTGCAAATGCTGTATCCGGTGCAAAGCAGCTTGATGCAGGTGCATCACAGCTTACAGCAGCATCCGGTGTTCCGGCACTCGTATCCGGCACATCTGATTTAAAGAACGGTATCGGTCAGCTCTCTGAGAGTAGCCCGGCACTTGTAACAGGCATCAATGCTCTTGATGATGGTGCAAAGCAGTTAAAGATTGGTACAGCACAGTTATTACAGGGAGCAGGTGCATTAGCAAGCGGTGTAACCCAGTTAAATGACGGCGCACACGAATTAAGCGACGGTGCAGAACAGTTAAATGACGGTGTGGTTGAATTAAACAACGGTATGATTCAGTTCAACGAAGAAGGAATCAGCCAGATTACATCTCTTGTAGGCAGTGATGCAGACGATGCAATTGATACAATTAAGAAGGTTATCAACCTTGGAAAAGATTATCAGTCCTTTGCAGGAAAGGCAGATGACATGGACGGTTCTGTAACATTTATCTACAAGACAGAAGGCGTTACAAAGTAATTTGAAATATATCTTAATAAAATAAACAAAGAATCCGCCGGTTGGAATGACCGGCGGATTCTTTGTTGCGTTTTTAGCATTGAGATATTGTTATGAAAATGGTAGAATTACAACGGAAAAGGAATTTGAACAGGCTGTTGAAATGCTGTAAAGGGGTGATTCTATGATAAATAACACACTTGCAAAGAAACGGATTATAGCCGTAGTGGCAGTGACCGTAGTTTTGATTGCGGCGATAGTGGCAGTGCCGGTAATACGGCGTGAAATTTGTTATGGGACAGTTGTGGGCGAATGTGACAATCTGGAACTGGTTGAGCGCTGGCAGCAGTATGGAGAGGCTTATGCGATAGGTGCAAATAAAGACGGAATGCCTATTTTTAAAGACAGAAAGGCAGCGATGAAGCAGGCAAAGAAGGATTACGGGCTGGGATTTGAGTATTTAAGGGAATACCGGAATTTCCCAAAAATATCAGATAATCCAAAGGTCTGCCAACAGTATAAAATGTTAGGCTGGCAGACTGTACCGCCGATGACGGTGGAAAATTATGAGGAAATCGGAAGACAGTGTGGTATGGTATCCAGATTTCTGGATATTTACTGCAACAGCTTTGGGGAGGATGGATAGTATACCGGCTGAAATACAAGGAAATGAGGAATATACAGATGAAAATGAAAAAAACAACGTTTATTACGCAGGGAGCGGTCATTGCGGCAATTTATGTCGTGCTGGTATTTGTCTTTGACTACTGGAGCTTTGGTCCGATACAGTTCAGGGTTGCGGAAGCACTTACAATTCTTCCGGTATTTACACCGGCGGCAGTGCCGGGACTTTTTATCGGCTGTCTGATTGCTAATATTACGGGTGGTGCGGTTATCTGGGATATCGTCTTTGGCAGTCTTGCAACACTGATCGGTGCAGTCGGAACCTATATGCTGCGCAAACACCCGTGGGCAGCGCCACTGCCGCCGATACTTGCAAACACTGTTATCGTGCCGTTTGTATTAAAATATGCGTATGGTACAGAAGGCATGCTGTGGTATTTTATGCTGACCGTGGGACTTGGGGAAGTGATTGTCTGCGGTGTATTAGGCAGTCTGCTCAGAGTGGCATTAAAGAAGTACCGCAATACACTCTTTCATGAATAAAAAAAGCTGCGTTTATAAGACGCAGCTTTTTAATGTTTATCTGTCCACTGTCCGAAAAATGTTTCCAGACGGTTAAAGGTCTTATTTAACACAACGGCTTCATCTTCGCTTAAATCCTGCATAATGCTGTCAATCATACTCTTATGGAATTTCATGTGATGATGATATGCGGCAATTCCTTTTTCAGTCAGCGAAGCGTATACGATGCGGCGGTCACGGTCACTGCGGTTGCGGACAACGTATCCTTTACGGACCAGTCCATTGATACCGGTTGTCAGTGTGCCCATTGTGACACCGAGGGACTTTGAAATCATAGACATAGTACGAGGTTCTGCAATACCAATCGCTTCGATAATGTGCATATCCGTTACGGAAATATCTTTAAATTCTTCTGTAATTAATGCCTTTTCTTCAATATTTAAAATATCGTTGAAAAGCTTTACCAAAATGGAATTGAGTGCTGCAAATGTATCCATATTATGTACCTCTTAAATCCTGTTCCGTGTGAAAATTTCGTAAGTTTATTATAGCTTACACGCAGATAATATGCAACAAAAATAGAAAATGAGGGGAAGCATGAAAAGGTATGCTGACGCGGCGGTGACAGCCGTTATCGGATTCTGCATTTTCGAGGGCATTACAGACGGCAGTGTGTCCGTAAATCCGCTGTTATGGGTTGTGCTTGGCAGATTGGCAGGCAGATAAAAGACGGTAAGATTTATGTTTGCATTTTAGTGCAATCCGTAGTATGATTATTTTGTAGTATTAGCGTTTATACGACTGTGAAAATACAGAGAAGGAGACAACATGAAATTTATAGCAATTGGAGAACTGATGTTAAGATTATCTCCGCCGAATTATGAAAAGATTGTTACAACACATGATTTTATTGTAAATTACGGTGGTGCGGAAGCAAATGTTGCAGTATCATTGGCAAATCTTGGCGTAGACAGTACATTTTTTACGGTACTTCCGAATACCGATTTAGGAAAGTCTACGATTAATTACTTAAAGGCAAATGATGTACATACAAAGCACATTATCAAGGCAGACGGAAGAATGGGTCTGTATTACCTTGAGGAAGGTGTTGCTGTAAGAGCTTCCCAGGTTATTTATGACAGAGGTAACTCCGCATTTGCAGAATACGATTATAGTGATGTTGACTTTGAAGATATATTAAAGGATTATGACTGGCTGCATTTAAGCGGTATTACACCGGCGCTTTCTTACAACTGCCGCCGTATGATTGATAAGGCGGTAAAGGTTGCAAAGAAGCTGGGATTGACAGTCAGCTTTGACCCGAATTTCAGAAGCACACTCTGGTCTTTTGGAACGGCAAGAGATGTATTAAGCAAGTATCTTCCATATGTAGATGTATTAATCGGTATTGAGCCGATTCATGTATACAATGAAGACGGAACAGATGTAAAAGACGGTCTGACCATGGACCCTTCATTTAAAGATATGGACAGGGTATTTAAGGCGATTGATAAGCAGTACCATATGAAGGCGATTGCAAGAACAGTCCGCTATGTCCATTCAGGAAGCAACAACTCCTTAAAGGCATTCTTCTATACCAATGGGGAGACTTACGAAAGCAAGACCATTAATTTCGATATCGTTGACCGTGTCGGCGGTGGCGATGCGTTCTCATCAGGTCTGATTTATGCGCTGATGGAAAATATGGATCCGGAAGATGTTGTCAATTTCGCAGTGGCTTCTTCCGTAATGAAACATTCTATCCGCGGCGATACGAATATTACAAGTGTTGCACAGATTAAGAGTCTGATGAACAATGCTTCTTTTGATGTGCAAAGATAATTTTTAAAATAAAACAGACGGCAGGAGTATTTTCAGGCAGTAATCGTACTGGCTGTCGATGCTCCTGTTTTTGTTTTAATTCTTAGAAAGCAAAGAGCTGGGAAACAGCGTATTGTTCTTTATTATATGAAGAAAGCAGGAAAATGAAATGTTTGCACAGTTAAAAGAAAAGACGGTATGGACGGCGATTGTAAGATTGGGTGTATTCTTTTTTGTCTTTTTGGGGCTGGAGTATTTATTTGACAATCTCATGGCGGCAGTGACGGATTCCACCGGCGTTGTGCGGGCGCAAAGCTACGTGCTGGGGGTCAGTGCCATGGGATTTCTGGCATATGGAATGTTACCGGAGCGGATAAGAAATGCAGGACACCGCAGATACAGAGTGCTGTTAGAAGGGGCGGCGGGAGTGCTTTGCGCCGTTTCTATTATGATAATATGTCTGCATAAAAATTACAGTGTGCTGCTGTTAAGCGGCTGTCTTTTATTTTTTATGCTTGGCATGACAGGCAGTGCAGTCCATATGGATATGGCACTGCAAAAGCAGGCAGGAAAAGGACTTGCGGTGCCTGCGGGAATTGCTTATGCGCTTGGCATCTGCTTACAGTTTTTAGACCACCGGTTTTTAAAAGATAAAGTGACGGAAACGGCGGTATTTGTCATTGCGGCAGTGGGACTGCTTTTTTTTCATGAAAGGGCGGTACACCTGCGGGAAGATGAAAATATGCCGGCTGTTGAGGAAGAAAAGTTGAGCATGGATTCAAATGGAAAGAAAGACAGTGGTAGAGAGGTGTATGCGCAAGAGCGTATACAAGTCACAGAAAAGCGTGTCAGGGCATTTTTACTGGCGGCAATCGTATTTTTTATGACATTTATATTTGCGGAGCTGGATAATGCGGTCACGCTGGTTCATGCAGAGGGCAGTGCGGACGTCGGACAGTGGCCGCGACTTCTGCTTGCCGTGAGCGGACTTGCGGCAGGCATGCTGTATGACATTCGAGAATCGCGGTATATGCACATGGTGATGTACTGCGTGATGATGTTATCGACAATCTGTATGATGAGTATGATGCTTGGAATGCCGTTTATTGTGGGACTGGTTGTATTTTACCTGTCAGCGGGCTTTTTTTCCGTATATTTCACGGCGGGATTTATGGAAATAGCACCGGAAATGAAACACCCCGGCTGTTGGGCAGGCATGGGGCGTGCGGTGAATAATTTTTGTGCGCTGATTACGGTATTTATTACGACACGGTTTGAAATGGGAAACGGATATTATATGATGATTGCTGCCGTTGTGCTGTTTGTGGTAATCAGCATTCTGCTGTTCTTGTATCAAAGTCCGGTGAAAGAAAAGAAATCCGGGGAACAGGAAGAACAGCCGCTATCTGTGGGGAATACCGATGAAAATATTAGTGGAACGGCTGATGATACCGGCATTGATACGGAGCGTTGCCCGGATTCTGACGATTCATTTGCGGCATTTTGCGGGAAGTACGGGCTGACACAGCGGGAACGGGAGGTTTTGCAGGCACTTGTGACCTCGGATAAGCCTGCACAGGAGATTGCGCATGAGATTGGCATGTCGCGAGCGGCATTTTACCGCCATATTGCCAGCATAAATGAAAAAACGGGGACGAAAGCACGGGTGGGGCTGTTACAGTTCTATTATAATGATATCAATGGGAAATAATATTTTCGGCAGTCCATTCTTGACAAACGGATACAATATGATACATAATAAATTTGTATCATATTGTATCCGTTTTGCATTACCGATAGAAAGGATGATTGCCATGAATTTATCACAGATGCAGTATTATAAACAGCAGTACGGTTATTCGTATGACCGGCTGTCACAGCTTACGGGAATTCCCAAAGGCACGATTCAGAAGATATTCACAGGGGTTACAAAGTCGCCAAGATACGAAACGCTTCAGGCGCTGGAACGCGTGTTAAAGCCGGAAAATCCGTCCAAAGCCGCGGAAAGCACAAAGGGGCCGTATATGGAGTCTCGGCAGTCCGGGGTGGATGCTGGGGTAAATCAGGCGGACAGAGTTTGTGAAACGGCAGTACCGTATGGACAGAAGAAGCAGGGGGAATATACGCTTGAAGATTATTATGCACTGCCGGAGGATAAAAGATATGAACTGATTGACGGTGTCCTTTATGAAATGACAGCACCGACAACGGTGCATCAGATTATTGCATTGCAGATGTGTCATCAAATTGAAAGTTTTATAGATGAGCATGGCGGTAATTGTATGTCTTATATAGCGCCGGTCGATGTCCAGCTCGACTGTGATGATAAGACGATGGTGGAGCCGGATGTGATTATCCTGTGTGACAGAAGCAAGGATATTAACCGGTGTATTTACGGCGCACCGGATTTTGTGGCAGAGGTTTTGTCAAAGTCCACAAGAAGAAAGGATATTGGTGTTAAGACCTATAAATATGCCAACGCAGGCGTCCGTGAATACTGGATGATTGACCCGAAGGATATGAAAGTGATTGTCTATACATTTGCACAGAATGATGATGCGGAAGATACGGTCAGTATTTTCGGATTTCAGGATAAGATTCCTGTAGGAATCTATAACGGGGAACTTCAAATTGATTTTGCTAAAATCAGTAAAAGGCTGGAAGCAAATAATTAGCGTAAAATTCTTGACAAGAACCATAATCTCTTATAAAATGAACCTAAATGCTATGACGAAGACAGTAGGATATCTTTGAACGCAAAAGCGAGCCGGGAGGGTGAGAGCCGGTGCAAGTAGAATTTATCTGAACATCACTTCCAAGCATCCAAACTGAAAGCAGGAAACCTGTAAGTAAATGAGGACGGTAATCCCACCGTTACAGGGGACGCATATGCTGGTATGTCGTAATTGGTTTTGGATTTTGGATAGAACGAATGATTTTACCCTCCGCCGTATTACGGCGGAGGTTTTTTGTGTAATATTATACAAAAGGCACTACGTGCCGATAATGCGCACTCGCGCGAAGTTGCAGTATGCCGCAGACGACCGCGCTCGGCGCGGGAATGTGCAAAATCTCAAAAATCAGTAGTTTATAAATAGAAGTTATTTGCCGGAGGGCAGGAAAGGAAGTATCAATATGGTTTACGAAAAAGTATCACCGGATATGAAGTTCGTAGAAAGAGAAAAAGAAGTGGAAAAGTTCTGGAAGGATAATGACATTTTCAGAAAAAGTATAGACAACCGCAGAAAAGGTGAAGTGTACACATTTTATGACGGACCGCCTACTGCAAACGGAAAGCCGCATATCGGACACGTGCTGACACGTGTTATTAAGGATATGATTCCAAGATACCGTACAATGAAAGGCTATATGGTTCCTCGTAAGGCAGGATGGGATACACACGGACTTCCGGTAGAACTTGAAGTTGAAAAGATGTTAGGCTTAGACGGCAAGGAACAGATTGAAGAATATGGTCTGGAGCCGTTTATCAAGCACTGTAAGGAAAGTGTCTGGAAGTACAAGGGTATGTGGGAAGATTTCTCATCAACAGTTGGTTTCTGGGCAGATATGGAACATCCGTATGTTACTTATGATAATAATTTCATTGAATCGGAATGGTGGGCTTTAAAGCAGATCTGGGACAAGGGTCTGTTATACAAGGGCTTTAAGATTGTTCCTTACTGCCCACGTTGTGGTACACCGCTGTCTTCACACGAAGTAGCGCAGGGTTATAAAAATGTCAAGGAACGTTCCGCAGTCGTACGTTTCAAGGTAAAGGGAGAAGATGCGTATTTTCTTGCATGGACAACAACACCGTGGACACTTCCGTCAAATGTTGCGCTCTGTGTTAATCCGGAAGAAACTTATGTCAAGGTAAAAGCGGCAGACGGTTATACCTATTATATGGCAGAAGCCCTGCTTGACAAGGTACTTGGCGGACTGGCTGTTAAGGCAGGTCAGACTGTGGCAGGCGTTCAGGCTGAAGAAGGTAAGGAACTCGGAAGCGGCGCAGGTGTTGACTACGAAGTTCTTGAAAAATATACAGGTAAAGATTTAGAATACAAGGAATACGAACCGTTATATGCATGTGCGGCTGAAGTTGCCGAAAAGCAGCATAAGAAGGGACATTTTGTAACCTGTGATACGTATGTTACGATGTCAGACGGTACCGGTATCGTTCATATCGCCCCTGCATTCGGTGAAGACGATGCCAAGGTCGGCAGAAAATATGACCTTCCGTTTGTACAGTTCGTAGACGGTAAGGGTGAATTGACAGAAGAAACACCATATGCCGGATTATTTGTAAAGAAGGCAGACCCGGAAGTATTAAAGGATTTAGACAAGGAAGGCAAGTTATTTGATGCGCCGAAGTTTGAACATGATTATCCGTTCTGCTGGAGATGTGATACACCGCTGATTTACTATGCAAGAGAATCATGGTTTATCAAGATGACAGAAGTAAAGGATGACTTAATCCGCAACAACAACACCATCAACTGGATTCCTGAAACAATCGGTAAGGGACGTTTCGGTGCATGGCTTGAAAATGTTCAGGACTGGGGTATTTCAAGAAACAGATACTGGGGTACGCCGCTCAATATCTGGCAGTGTGAAGACTGCGGAGAAATGATGTCTATCGGAAGCATTGAGGAATTAAAAGAAAAATCCGACAACTGCCCGGACGATATCGAATTACACAGACCGTATATTGATGCGGTAACCTGCAAGTGTCCGAAGTGCCAGGGTATGATGAAACGTGTGCCGGAAGTTATCGACTGCTGGTTTGACTCCGGTTCAATGCCGTTTGCACAGCACCACTATCCGTTTGAAAATAAGGAAATTTTTGAACAGCAGTTCCCGGCAAAATTTATTTCCGAAGCCGTAGACCAGACACGAGGCTGGTTCTACTCACTGCTTGCGATTTCAACGCTGCTGTTTAACAAAGCACCTTATGAAAATGTTATCGTTTTAGGACACGTTCAGGATGCAGACGGACAGAAGATGAGTAAGTCCAAGGGAAATGCCGTAGACCCGTTTGATGCGTTACAGACACACGGCGCAGATGCAATCCGCTGGTATTTCTATGAAAATTCCGCACCATGGCTGCCAAACCGTTTCCACGACAAGGCAGTAACGGAAGGTCAGAGAAAGTTCATGGGAACCATCTGGAATACGTATGCATTCTTCGTACTGTATGCCAATATTGATAATTTTGATGCAACCAAATATACACTGGAATACGATAAGCTTCCGGTTATGGATAAGTGGATTCTTTCCAAGTTAAATACGGTTGTCAAAGAAGTGGACAACAATCTTGAAAATTATAAGATTACGGAAACAGCCAGAGTGTTGGAAGACTTTGTAGACGAGCTTTCTAACTGGTATGTAAGACGCTGCCGTGAACGTTTCTGGGCAAAGGGCATGGAACAGGATAAGATTAATGCATACATGACATTGTATACAACACTGGTTACGCTGTGTAAGACAGCCGCACCGATGATTCCGTTTATGACAGAAAGCATTTACAGAAATCTTGTATGCAGCATTGATAAAAATGCGCCAATCAGCGTTCATCTGTGTGACTTCCCGGAAGTTCATAAGGAATGGATTGACAAGCAGCTTGAAGACAATATGGAAGACGTATTAAATGCCGTTGTTATCGGACGTGCATGCCGTAACGCAACCAATATCAAGAACAGACAGCCAATCGGACAGATGTTCATTAAAGCGGCGTGGAAGCTGGATGATTTCTTTACCGATATTATCGCAGACGAATTAAATGTAAAGAAAGTTGAATACAAGGACGATGTCAGAGATTTCACTTCTTACACATTTAAGCCGCAGTTAAAGACACTCGGACCGAAGTACGGCAAGTTCTTGGGTGAAATCAGAAAGCAGCTTGGTGAACTTGACGGCAATGTTGCAATGGATGAGTTAAATAAGGTCGGATTTATCACCTTACAGGCAAACGGACAGGATATCCAGCTTGAAAAGGCAGATCTGTTAATTGAAATGACACAGCAGGAAGGCTTTGTGGCAAACTCCGATAAGGGCATTACGGTTGTTATGGATACGAATTTAACACCGGAACTCTTAGAAGAAGGCTTTATCCGTGAAGTCATCAGCAAGATTCAGACCATGCGTAAGGATGCAGGATTTGAAGTAATGGATAAGATTCATGTAACGGTCAGCGGAAATGACAAGATTTCTGCACTGATTGACAAAAATGCAGCACAGATTACAAAGATTGTTCTGGCAGAAGACATTACAGAGGGAGAAGCAAAAGGCTTTACAAAAGAATGGAATATTAATGGTGAGCAGGTAACACTGGGCGTAGAGAGAATTTAGTGTAACACTGCACAGTACTGCAACGGACAAATTGCATCAGGTTATTTCAAAAATATGCCTGATGCAATTTGTGTTTTAAGCGTAAAGAAAGAATGGAGATGAATATGGAGTTTCTAAAAAAAGTGTATCATGCAGTGGCGGCAGTGCTGCTGATGCTGGTGACATCGTTGATTTACGGCGGCTATATACTGGAATGGAGAGGTAAAAGACCACTTTGTATCCTGATAGCGGCAATGGCAGTGACAGCAGTGCTGATTGCTCTGGTGTGCCGGTATCTGAAAAAATACGCAGGTCAGATTGCGGTTGTCTGTATTGTTCCGATGACATTCTGTCTGGCAACCGGACTTTATAAGCTGTATATGGTGGCAGCAGACAGCCGGAGTATTTTCTATCTGGTAATGATTTTTTTCGCTGCGGCTTATTTTATCACAGAATATCTGTTAAATCTGTGTATGGAAAATGCTTCGCTGCAAAATATACGACAATTTTTCAATACGCATAAGTGGGTACTGATTCTTATTTTTATTGCAGTTTTATGTCGTGTGCCGCTGCTTTCACAGCTTCCGCGCTGGGATTCGGGAGAATATTATTACCGGCTGATTCTCGGAACACATCATTTTGAATATACGGGTTTTAAAGAGTTCGTGGAAAATTATGCGCTGTGCGGACATCCGACACTGGGATTCTGCCTTGTATATCTGCCGGGAGAACTTGCTTTTTCGCAGGAAGTCATCGGTGTTACACTGACCAGCCTGATTCTGACGACACTGGCGCTGTGGTGTGTGTACCGCATATTCTTAAAAATCCTGCCGCAGGTTACAGAAGGAAAAGCAGCGGTGTGTACATTTTTACTGTCATTTTCACCACTGTTTTTCGGTATGACCATGTATTTTAATCCGGACTATGCACTGGCAGTATTTTTTATATTTCTGTTATACAGCTATGTGTATGACAAGGCGGTTCTTGCGGCGTTTTTTTCGCTTCTGTGCTTTCAGACGAAAGAAACAGGACTGGTGCTGGTCGGCGGACTGGTGTTTGGCATTTTTATCCAGCATATTGCAGAAAAGAGAAGCCATGCCGTAAAAGCAATTTTTAAAGATGTAAAGTTATATGCAATTCTTGCAGTGACACTGTTACAGCTGTATTATACAAAGTTTATCGGTGGTATTGCAACGTGGACACAAAACGGAAATGAAGAACCGGGACTGCGCTGGGACAGCACAGGAGAGAATTGTCTGGGCTTTCAGCCGGCATTTGTGGCAGTTAAATTAAAACAACAGTTTTTGTTAAATTTCAATTGGATACTGACAGCCGGTATTGTCATTGCGGTTGCGTGGTGGTTTATTTTAAAAGTAAAAGGCAGGAAAAAAATTCAGGCATCGTGTAAAATCTGCGGCATCGCCGGAGCATTTGTTGCATTTTTATCGTTTTCATGTCTGTATATTACGGCATCGGTGGCAAGATATAATGTAGCGGGTGATGTTTTGCTGTATCTGATATTTTTTTATTGTATGGCGCTTTTTGCGGCAGAATTGCCGGAAAGCACATTTTTAAAGAAAAAATATGCAGGCATGGCAGTGACGGCAGTATTTGGCGTTTTACTTGCCGGTGAGTGCGTATTTACGATTGACCCGGTGACAAGAGGGTTGTTTTTAAAGCTGGATACCGGAAATACAACGCTTTGTTTTACGGGAAAGGTCAGCGATATCAACAGCATTTATTACGGGGATTACCTCATTTATAATACGCAGTATACGTATATTGACAAGGCATATGATAAAGTGCTTGCAGATGTGGATTACCACCCGGATACAACGGATATTTATATCCCGGACAGCAACGGTTCATTTATCTGCGGCAATCTTCCGTTTTATTACTTAAACTGGGATGAAAAAACGAAAAAGAGAGTTTTTTATGAGAATGAAAATACACAGGAAATGGAATTCTATAATGAAGTAAAATATTTTTCTTCCAAAATGGTATCAGAGGGAAAGGATAAGGCGGTGCTGATTGTAAACCCGTACATGGTAAATGTCCACGAAGAGGAGCATTTGGCAAAGCTGGAACCGTATTATGAAATCGGAGAGCGTAAAGAAGTAAAGCTGTTGCAGGGCAGTATTGTGTACTACGAACTGACAAGAAAATAAGACGGTATTTACAGGAAAGCAAAAAAGATACTGATGTTGCATAAATCCGGTTCACAGTGTATAATTATTGTTATATTATTACTTTCTTAAAGAAAAGACAGAAACTTTTTGTGAGCGGAGGGACGCAGATGGTTAGAACAAATACTTTTAACAAAGAGGAATTTAAAAAGGATATTAAGGATAATTGTAAGCTTCTGTATCGTAAGAATATCGATGAATGTGATGATCAGCAGAAGTTTCAGGCAGTTGCATATTCTGTAAAGAACATTATCATTGATAAATGGATTGCAACCCATAAGGAATATGAAAAGCAGGACGTTAAAATTGTCTGCTATATGTCGATGGAATTTCTGATGGGCCGTGCACTGGGCAACAACATGATTAACCTCATGGCGTATGATGAGATTAAAGAAGTGCTTGCAGAGCTTGGCATTGATATTAATGTGATTGAAGATCAGGAACCGGATGCAGCACTTGGTAACGGCGGTCTGGGACGTCTTGCAGCGTGCTTTTTGGATTCTTTGGCGACACTGGAATATCCGGCATACGGCTGTGGCATCCGTTACAGATACGGTATGTTTAAGCAGGAGATTAAGGACGGCTATCAGATTGAAGTACCGGATAACTGGTTAAAAGACGGTAATCCGTTTGAAATCAAGCGTGACGAATACCGTTATGAAGTAAAATTCGGCGGCTATGTACGTTCTTACCGTGATGAAAAGACCGGCAGAGATATGTTTGTACAGGAAGATTACCGTTCTGTCATTGCAGTACCGTATGACCTTCCGGTAGTCGGCTACGGCAACAATACCGTGAATACATTAAGAATCTGGGATGCAGAGCCGGTCAATACCTTTAATCTGAACTCTTTTGATAAGGGTGATTACCAGAAGGCGATTGAGGAAGAAAACCTTGCAAAGAATATTGTCGAAGTGCTTTATCCGAATGATAACCATTATGCAGGTAAGGAGCTGCGTTTAAAACAGCAGTATTTCTTTGTGTCAGCCAGCGTCCAGAGAGCGGTAGACCAGTATAAGAAGCACCACGACGACTGCAGAAAGCTTTATGAAAAAGTTACATTCCAGTTAAATGATACCCACCCGACCGTTGCGGTTGCGGAACTGATGCGTATCCTTATGGATGAAGAAGGCTTAGAGTGGGATGAAGCATGGGACGTAACGACAAAGACCGTTGCATATACCAACCATACGATTATGTCAGAAGCGCTTGAAAAATGGCCGTTAGAGCTGTTCTCAAGACTGCTTCCTAGAATTTATCAGATTGTTGAAGAAATCAACAGAAGATTTGTTGAAGAAATCAAGGCAAAATATCCGGGCGACCAGGAAAAAATCCGCAAGATGGCAATCATTTATGACGGACAGGTCAAAATGGCACACCTTGCAATCTGCGCAGGCTACTCTGTAAACGGTGTTGCTAAGCTCCATACAGAGATTCTTGAAAAGCAGGAATTAAAGGATTTCTATGAAATGATGCCACAGAAGTTTAACAATAAGACCAACGGTATTACACAGAGAAGATTTCTCTTACACGGCAATCCGCTGTTATCCGCATGGATTACGGATAAGATTGGCGATGCATGGGTAACAGACCTGCCGCAGTTAAAGAAGCTGCTTCCGTATGTGGATGATGAAAAGGCACAGCAGGAATTTATGCAGATTAAGAGAAAGAACAAGGTCCGTCTGGCAAAATATATCAAAGAGCATAACGGCATTGATGTAGACCCGGATTCCATCTTTGACGTACAGGTAAAGCGTCTGCATGAATACAAGCGCCAGCTGCTGAATATTCTGCATGTAATGTATCTGTATAATGAATTAAAGAAAAATCCGGATATGGATATGACACCGAGAACATTTATTTTCGGCGCAAAGGCAGCCGCCGGATACAGGATTGCGAAGCTTACGATTAAGCTGATTAACAATGTGGCAGATGTGATTAACAACGATGCTTCCATCAACGGAAAGATTAAGGTTGTATTTATTGAAAACTACCGTGTATCCAACGGTGAAATCATCTTTGCGGCAGCCGATGTCAGCGAGCAGATTTCAACGGCTTCTAAGGAGGCTTCCGGTACGGGTAACATGAAGTTTATGTTAAACGGTGCGATGACACTCGGAACAATGGACGGTGCCAATGTTGAAATCGTTCAGGAAGTCGGCATTGAAAATGCAGTGATTTTTGGTCTGAGTTCAGATGAAGTTATCCGCTATGAGAATGAAGGCGGCTATGACCCGATGGAAATCTTTAACAATGATCAGGCGGTCCGTGAGATTTTAACAGAGCTGATTAACGGTAAATATTCACCGGAAGACCCTGAGATGTTCCGTGATATTTACAATTCACTGCTGAGTAACCAGGGCGGAAGACGTGCAGATACGTACTTTATCTTAAAAGATTTCCGTTCTTATGCAGAAGCACAGAAACAGATTGATGCCCGTTATAAGAACAGCGCAGGCTGGGCGAAATCCGTGATGTTAAATGTTGCCAATGCAGGTAAGTTCTCATCCGACAGAACGATTGAAGAATATGTATCTGATATTTGGAAGTTAAAGAAAGTCCACGTTCCGATGAACTAGATGGAAGTGTTGATAAATCATGCAGGTCTGTGACCGGATATAAAAATGATTATAAACGGAATTGTGCAGGCAGTCCGGAAAGGTAAATCTTTCCCGGCTGTCTGTACATTTTTTTTGATTTCTTTCATAAACTGTTATAGCAGACCTTAAAAGGTTTACGGAAAGAGATGGAAAACGCGATGAACCGGACAAGAATTTTTTTAAGAAATAAAACCGCCGTACTGACAGCAGTGATTCTTATAGACCTGCTTGTGCCGTATGCCGTAACAGCCACCGTGACAGGCAGAATTGAGCAGAATGTGTCGGAAAGCGTAATACAGGGTAGGAAAGTCATTATTCAGTATAAAAATGCCACGCAGGCGGTGGATTTGAATCAGTTTATTGTGATGGTGCTTGCGGCACGGTTTGACAAATCGCAGGAAATTGAAGTATTAAAAGCGGAAAGTGTCATGGTGCGTACCGATATTTACCGGGTGATGGGAGCGGCGATGCAGGCGGACAGTACAAGCCTTGGTCTGGAATTTTTCACCGAAAAGCAGATGAGGGCATCATGGCAGGAAAATTATGAAAGTAATTATGCGTTGATTGCAGACTGTGTGGCATCAACCGGCAGCAGTGTTTTGATGTATCAGAATGCATATATTGAGGCAAAATATACAGCAGTCAGCGCCGGAAAGACGTTGTCCGGGAGTGAGATTTCAGAAGAAAAATATGCATATCTTGCGGCGGTGGACTGCCCAGAAGATATTAAAAGCACAGATTATTTAAGAGTAGAAACATTTACGTATAAAGACTTTGTCAAAAAGATAAAAAGCGGCTATGAGCAGGCAGGGCTGCACGAAGAAGCGCCGTTTCAGGATATTCAGATTGTGTCGAAAACCGACAGCGGTTATGTGACCAAAATACAGGCAGGCAATGTCATTATGAGCGGAACGGAATTTGCAAAAATTCTGGGTTTATCGTCTGCGGCAATGACGATTGAAAACAGTAACGGCAAGATTAAAATTACGACAAAAGGCTTAGGTGATGGTATGGGTGTAAGCCTTTATACCGCAGATTTTATGGCAAAACAAGGCAGTTCTTACGAGCAGATTTTAAAGGCATTTTACAGTGGAATTACCATTGTTTCACAGTAATCAGACGTATAGTTTGATGAAAACTGGCAATCATATTAACATCAAAGGTCAGTCAGATATCTGGCGGAAAAAGGAATGGAGGTTCATATGAAAGACAGTGGATTCAAACTGAATAAAGAAAAAGTCTTTGGCACAATTATATCATTTGCTATTATTCTGACACTTGGATACGGAATTTATTCGGTGGCGGTCAATTCCGGACGAAAAGAAAATCAGGAAAATATCGTCAACTTAAATGAATCGGGACAGGATAATGTAGCACTTCGGACAGAAGATGTAACACAGGAATATTCTGACATTTTACAGGCTCCGGAAAAGACAGACGGCAGTGATGATGCGGAAGCTGCCAATGCCGGTGCAAAGGCAGAAGGACTTTCGGCTGCGCAGGAAAATATCACAACCGGTAAGGAAGCACAAGGAACAGACACGGCAGAGGAATCGCAGGAATCACAGGCGGCAAAGACTTCTGCCAAGGCAAATCCGGCTGCGGCGTACTCTTTTGATGAAAGTGATATGCTGATGTGGCCAGTAACCGGCGATATTGTTTTAAAATACAGCATGGATACGACCATTTATTTTAAAACACTTGGAATGTATAAATGTAATCCGGCAGTAAACATTGCGGCAGAAGCGGGAACCAATGTCGGTGTGGCGGCAGACGGTGTTGTGGAATCTGTAACTTACAGTGAAGAAACGGGAAATACCGTGGCAGTAGCAATCGGTAACGGTTATGTGACAACGTATGGACTGATAGATAATGTGGTGGTAAAAAAAGGCGACACGGTTGTGGCAGGACAGCTTTTGGGAACAGTATCCGACCCGACAGCATATTATGTAGAAGAAGGCCCGAATCTGTATTTTATGCTGACAAAGGACGGCGAACCGGCAGACCCGGCGGCGTATTTTGAAGACTAGTATGCAAAGGATAAGAAAATAAAGCGCCTTTTAGATTGACGAATCAATTGGAAATCAGGTATACAGGCAGTAAATGTATTTTAAGTGGGTAGATAAAGATACACAGGCGCTTGTATTATAGATTGCGGGAGGTTTCAGACATAACAGTCGGAAGCCTCCTTTTGTTACGCTGTCTGTACGGGAAAGCGGATTTGCAAAAAGACAGACGGAATATGCAGCGTGGGACTTGTAAAAGGGGATTGCGGGCGGGTATAATAAAAGAACAGAAATATTTTAAATATACAGTGTGTGGGGGATGATAGTGTGAAAAATCACACTGATGTGCTGATTTTTCACACGTCAAGTGTAACTTGACGTTGCGCTTTGTGTTGCAGGCGCCACAAAGCCGCTTTTTATCGCAGAACTGAATAAATTCAGTTCGCGGTTTCTCCGGCATTAAAATGCCTGCAGAATGGTGATTAGTATGGATTTAAAAAGAATAGAACAGATATTAAAAGTGGGAGAAACGATAGCAGTTGAATTTAAAAGGTGCGGAAACAAAGTAGAATCAGATGTATACGAAACGGTATGTTCTTTTTTAAATCGTTTTGGCGGTGATTTGTTTCTGGGTGTATTAGATAATGGGATGGTTTCGGGAGTGTCTCAAACGGCAGCGCCGGAAATGGTTAAGAATTTTATTAGTTGTATTAGCAATCCGCTGTTGTTTTCTCCAACGGTGTATCTGACACCTGAAATCATACAGTATGATGGAAAAACGATTATTTATGTGCATATTCCGCCAAGCGCAGAGGTGCATAGTTATAAAAAAGTTATTTATGACCGTGTGGATGATGCAGATGTGAAAGTGACGGCAACGGGACAAATTGCACAAATGTATATTAGAAAACAGGAGATTTTTACGGAAAGAAGAATATATCCGTATATTGAGCCGTCCGATTTAAGACTGGACTTACTTCCAAAGCTCAGGATTCTTGCATCGAATAACTGTGTACAGGGACATCCGTGGAACGGTCTTTCAGATGAAGAAGTGTTAAAAAGTGCCAGATTGTATGGAAAAAATCGCATGACGGGAGAAGAAGGATATAATCTTGCTGCGGTTATGTTATTGGGAAAAGATGATGTTATTTTAGATGTTGTACCGGCATATTGTACCGATGCACTGCTTCGGAAAGAAAATATAGAACGTTATGATGACAGGGAAATCATCCAAACGAATTTAATAGAAAGCTATGAACGTTTAATGGAGTTTGGCAGAAAGCATTTACCGGATAAATTTTTCATGGAAGATGACCAGAGAAAAAGTCTTAGAAGTATTATTACCCGTGAAATGATAGCAAATACACTTATTCATAGAGAATATACAAGTTCCTATCAGGCGAAGTTTGTCATTGAAAACGACAAAATGTATGTAGAAAATGCAAACAGAGCAGTAAATGACTACAGTATAACACCGGACAATGTAGAACCGAATCCTAAAAATCCGATTATTGCCGCATTTTTCAGAAATATAGGGTATGCAGAGCAGCTGGGGTCGGGAGTACGTAATTTATATAAATATTGTAAGTATTATTCCGGGGAAGAGCCGCAGTTTATAGAGGGAGATATATTTAGAATTATTGTACCGTTTAATACAGAATATTTCAAAGAAATGACGCTGTCAGGTGGCGATAAAACAATTGCAAATGGCGATAAAATTGCCGTAAGTGGCAATAAAAAAGCACAAAGTGGCGATAAACTTTTCATAAGTGGCGATAAAAAAGCGCAAAATGGCGATAAAGAAAATGTAAATGTGCATAGGTTGTTGCAGTTGATTGAAAATAATGCAAATGCTACACAGAAGTATTATGCAGAAAGCATGGGAATTTCATCAAGAACGGTATCCCGTTTATTTGCAGAGCTGCAAAAGAAAGGCATTTTAAAACGTCAAGGCTCGAAAAGAAAAGGAACATGGATAATAAATCAATAAGAAACTTAAAGGAGAAAGCATAATGAAAAATAAAAGTGTACCGGGGTACAAGCGTGTATTCGCGTGGATGATTGCGGTATTTGCAATGGTGATTCCGTGGATTTCGTATTTAAGAATCTGGAAACTGACAGATGCGCAGGCAGATGTCTTTGAAAATTACAGTGGGTATGTATTTGATTTTTTTCTGTATTACAGGGAAGTCCTGCTTGTGGTTATGGCAGTCGTCCTGCTGGCAGTGATGATTGGTGAAAATATATTTCCCGACCATGTGATTACACAGACACCGGTCCGTGACAGGCAAAACCGGAAAATATGGATTTGTTTTTCCGTTTATACGGCGGCAGTGCTGTTGTCTTTTTTATTTTCAAAAAATAAAGGGCTGGCGCTGTCGGGCTCACCGTCAGAGGGCGAGGGTGTTTTTGTGCTGATAGGATACGGTATTTTGTTTTTCGGGGCAATGAATTATTTTTGTTATGAAGAAACAATGCGTATTTTTGAAAAAGCGATGCTGGTTTTATGCGTGGTAACGATTGTTCTTACAGCAGTTGAATTTTTTTACGAACCGGTTTTAAAACTGCCGTTTGTAAAAAGTCTGATTGCACCGTCTAAATACGCACAGCTTATTGATAATATGAATACGGATAATTATAAAAGTTATGTATCACTTACATTCTACAATCCAAATTATTTTGGCGGCTTTTGTCTTCTGCTGCTTCCGTATGCGTTTAAAAAGCTGCTGGTATCGGAAAAACGGTGGAAAACAGCCGGGTATATTCTGTTGGGCTGTGGTCTGTTATTCAGTGTGACTGCGGCAAAATCGACGGCCTCTTTTTATCTGGCATTTGCAGAACTGATTTTTTTATGTGCCATGGAAGGCAGAGGGCTGGCAGGACAGATAAAAAAGCTTTTGGCATTGATTCTTGTTGCAGTGGTTATCTTTGTGCTGTGTAATGCGGTAAGCGGCGGGAAACTGATGTCTATCGGTAAAAATGCAATAACCAATGAAAGTACGGCAAATGTTCAGAAAGCAGAAAGCACGGCAGATAAAGAAAATGCGGCGGATACACAAGGGGCATCGGATGCACAGACAAAATCATCGGGTACAGCCGGTATTTTCAGATTAAAGGATATCCGGCTTGAAGGCAATGAGCTGACGTTAAAGGGTGAAAACGAAACGCTTATTACCGTATGCAATGACGGAACGCTTGAATTTTACGACAAGGCGGGTGAGCCGCTGGAAGTAATAAATGACGGAAACAGGATCACTTTTTCAGATTCCCGTTTTGCAGCGGTATCGGTAACGTACAGTCAGAATACGGTTTATTATGACTTGGGCTATGATGAACCGGCGGATTTTTACTTACAGGATGATATTTTTTACGGCATTGGACAAAACGGCGCGCTGTCAGAGTCCGTTACGTTAAATAAGCGGTTTGGAGAGGCGCTGTATCCACTTTTTACGGGACGTGGCTATGCGTGGGTCAATACGCTTCCGTTGTTGACGCATACCGTGATTATCGGACGTGGTGCAGGAAATTTTGCAATGTATTTTCCGCAAAATGATTATGTGGGACTTTTAAACACCCACGGTACGCATACAACCGTAATTGACAAGCCGCACAACGCATACTTACAGACAGCGGTGAACACGGGAATTGTGGGGCTTTGTGCCGTGCTTGCGGTATTTCTCATCGGGATTGGGCGGTTTGTGCGCTTTATGCGAAGTTCAAAGCCAGCAAACATGGACAGCGTGAAATTAGCGGATGCGACCGCGTGCTGGACATTTTGTGCGGCGGCGGCATTTGCGGTCTACAGTGTGGCAAATGACAGTATTGTGACGGTTGCGCCGCTGTTCTTTATCATACTGGGTGTGCAGTTTGCGGCGCTGTATGCAAAGGAATATGAAATGTAGGGTCAACGCATAAAAGCAGTTTAAGAAAAATGAAAGAAATGTAAAAACGCAGAGGAATAAAAATGGCAAGCAGAGGAAAGAAAAAACAGACAGAAGCGCAGGATATGAAAAACACGCAGATGAACCGGCAGACAGACGGTATAAGCGGGACGGAAGCTTTTCGATGAATGTACAGGATGAGATTCAAAGACTTGGTACACAGAAAGGCTATACCAATATCAGCGGATTGTATTATACAATGAATGAAGATGTTGTCATTAATGTTTTAGACTTGGACAATGATAACAGCGGAACAGTTTTTGGCTATGACGGTGCAAACGGATATCAGAATCCGACAGAGTTAAAGGGAAATCGTGTCGGTGCAGTCAATACGGCAGAGGGTTATCTTTTAACACAGCAGAGAACTTATACAGAGGGTGACACGGTAAATGTTGATGTCAGACTTGCGGGAATGTATAATGAGCAGTATGAACAGACGGCATTTACGGACGGTGCAGATATTGCCTGCAAGTCCACGTATAGAATGTATTATGCAAATGAGAAGTATGTATTCCGGATACAGAATACAGACGGAACATATAGCCTGTTAGATAAAAATGGTAATCTTACGGGAGTATATAGTGACATTTATCAGGAAAAGGGAAGAATCCCAAATAATCGCAGACATACATCAGAAGCCTATATCAGTGGGGTAAACAGAAATGCAGCAGGTGCTTATACAACAGACCTGTATAATGCACAGGGGAATAAAATAATTTCCGATTATCAGGGATATGCAGATATAGACGGAACGAAGGATTATTTACTGGTATATACGCGTAAATCCATTGAAGATGATTATAAGGCATATATGATTTGCGACCACAATGGCAATGTCTTAATGACAAATGAACAGTATGGCTTATATGACTTCTTTGAAACAGACGATGGCGCACTGCTTGCCTGTGTATACAACACAGATGCAGACGGTAATAAGAAGTTCGGCGCAGTAAAGCTTCATGTTGAAGATACCCCGCAGCCGGCCGGCCGCAATGGGCTGGTTTTCGATGCAGATGGTGTATGGCGGTATTATGTAAACGATGCAGTTGATTACAGTTATGCAGGACTGGCAGCAAATGAATACGGCTGGTGGAAAATTACCAACGGAACAGTAGACTTTACATATACAGGACTTGCATATAACGATTATGGCTGGTGGTATATGACTAATGGTGTGATAGATTACAGTTATACCGGAATGGCAGCCAACGAGTATGGCTGGTGGTATGTCAGAAATGGTATGATAGATTTTGGATACACCGGAATGGCATTAAATGAGTACGGCTGGTGGTATATAACGAATGGTGCATTAGACCTTACATATACCGGAATGGCATTAAATGAGTATGGCTGGTGGTATATGACCAATGGTGCGTTAGACCTTGCATATACCGGCATGGCAGCCAATGAGTACGGCTGGTGGTACATGACCAATGGCGTATTGGACTTTACATATACCGGAATGGCAGCTAATGAGTACGGCTGGTGGTATATGACCAACGGCGTGTTAGACTTTACATATACCGGCATGGCGTTAAATGAATACGGCTGGTGGTATATGACCAATGGAGCTTTAGACTGGAACTATACAGGTCTTGCATTAAATGAGTATGGCTGGTGGTATATCAGAAACGGTGCATTGGATTTGACGTACAATGGACCGGCAGATAACCAGTATGGAACATGGAATGTTGTAAACGGACATGTAGAGGTTTAAAGCTGAAATAAAATTCAGATAAACAGCGGAATAAAATAAAAAGAATGATATACGGAAATTATGAGAATTCTCAAAAAACGTATATCATTCTTTTTTGTTTTAAGCCAGCGGAAGAACCGCAACATATTCAAACATCATAATAAAATGGCAGATGCTGCCTGCCATAACAAATAGATGAAAAATTTCGTGTGAACCGAAGTATTTGTGATGTGCGTTAAAAATGGGAAGCTTTAATGCGTAAATAATACCGCCCACCGTATAAATAATACCGCCCGCAAGCAGCCAGTTAAATGCGGCAGCAGGCAGGGAATTTAAAATCTGTGTAAATGCAAGGACACAGACCCAGCCCATGGCAATGTATAACACAGAAGAAACCCATTTCGGACATGTAACCCAGCAAAGCTTAAAAATAATGCCGAGAATCGCAATGCTCCAGACCAGTGCCAGCAGCATAAGCCCTGTGCGGCCATGCAGGACAATCAGGCAGATTGGCGTATAAGAACCGGCAATCAGTACAAAAATCATGCAGTGGTCGAGTTTCTTTAAAATTTTATTCGTGCGTTCAGACAAATCAAAAGTGTGATAAGTTGTGCTTGCCGCATACAGCAGAATCATGCTCACAATAAAAATACTTAAAGAAATGACATGAACGGTATCCGGAGCGCGCATGGCACGCAGAATCAGCGGTGTTGCGGCAAACATTGCCATCAGCATACCGATAAAATGAGTAATGGCACTTCCGGGGTCTTTTAATTTAAAATGTTTCATAATTTCCTCCAATCTCCGAGTACACTGTATTTCCATTATTTTAATGGATTTTTCGTGTTCGGCATGTCCTGATATTTTTATGTTTTGACATATACATTATAAAATATTATATGCACTGGTATTTAAAATAATCACATGTAGTATTGAATACTACATATCGATGTAATGATAATACATCAGCGCTTTTTAAAATGCAATCCTTTTTTTCAAAAATTTCAAAAATCCGGTTCGGATTTTAAGATTGTCTTATTGATACAGAAAAAACGCGCAAAACCGCCCATAAATTCCCTTAATTTTATTAAACAATAACCGGCAGAAAGTAAAGAAAACAAAGAAGAAAAACTTTAGAAAACTTAACCAAATACGGGGGATGTGCCGGATGTTCACAAACATGGATTTATTTTCATTAAATTTGAGTTTCCAAACCTTTCACAAATTAAGGAAAAATTTAAAAAGAAAAAATTATCGAACAAACAAAGAAAAGGTTATTGACTTCTTTTTTTGACAAGTCTAACATACGCAGTGTTTTCGGAAACGGCTTTTTCATTTTGTAAAAACACGGGGTTGCCGACGGGCATCGTGCAGGATTAAAAAAATTTAGGTTTCGGAGGTAATGTCTGATGGCATATGTAGATGAAGTAATCAAGGAAGTATCTGAAAAAAACAGTAATGAGCCGGAGTTTATCCAGGCAGTGACAGAAGTATTGGAATCTTTAAGACCGGTTGTAGAAGCAGATGACCGTTATGAAAAAAATGCGATTTTAGAGCGTATGTGTGAGCCGGAACGAATCGTTTCCTTTCGCGTACCGTGGGTGGACGATGCAGGAAAGGTTCAGGTAAACAGAGGCTTCCGAGCACAGTTTAACAGTGCAATCGGTCCGTACAAGGGCGGAATCAGACTTCATCCCAGTGTCAATCAGAGTATTATCAAATTTTTAGGTTTTGAACAGACTTTTAAAAATTCACTGACAGGACTGCCAATCGGCGGCGGCAAGGGCGGCAGTGATTTCAATCCAAAGGGAAAATCAGACGGCGAGATTATGCGGTTCTGTCAGTCCTTTATGACAGAGCTTTACAGATACATCGGACCGGATACGGACTGTCCGGCAGGCGACATCGGCTGCGGTTCCAAAGAAATCGGTTATATGTTCGGTATGTATAAAAGAATTGTCGGCGGTTATAAAAACGGTGCGTTATCCGGCAAGGGCATTCCTTACGGCGGCAGTCTTGGGAGAAATGAAGCAACCGGTTACGGCGCTGTTTATTTTACGGAAGAATTATTTGAATCTATCGGAAAGAAGCTTGCCGGTACAACATTTGCATTATCGGGCTTCGGCAATGTGTCATGGGGTGTTGCAAAGAAATTAAATGAACTGGGCGCAAAAGTCGTTTCTATTTCAGGACCGGACGGATACATTTATGATAAAGACGGCATCAGCGGGGAAAAAGTGGATTATATGGTAGAAATGAGAGGTTCCCTGCGTGACCGTTGTGAAGATTATGCCGACAGATTCGGTGTGGAATTCCATGCCGGCGAGAAACCGTGGGGACGCGTAAAGGCAGATGTGTATATGCCTTGTGCAACACAGAATGAAATCGGATTGGAAGATGCAAAGCGCATGATAGAGGAGGGGACATCAAAGCTTTTAATCGAAGTTGCCAACATGCCGACCAAAGCAGAAGCCGTTGAAGAACTGCAAAAAGCAGGATTTATGATTGCACCGTCAAAGGCAGTCAATGCAGGCGGTGTTGCCGTATCTGCCCTTGAAATGAGCCAGAATGCCATGAAGCTTTCATGGACGGAAGAAGAGGTTGATGAAAAGTTAAAAAAGATTATGAAAAATATTTTTAACAACATTGACGGTGCGGCAAAGAAATACGGCATGGATGGAAACCTCATTGCAGGCGCGAATATTGCAGGATTTTTAAAAGTTGCGGAAGCCATGCTTAACGAGGGTATTTTCTAAAAAAAACTTTTAAAAACCGGAAATCGTCGAAAATCATAAAATACACAGGGAGAATTCAGATGAAGGCAGATTACTTGGAATTTAAGGATAAATGCATACAAATGCTTACCGAAATTGATTTTTTAAATCAGGTGCAGATGACAAAGGAAGAAATTTTATCGGTTCTTGCAGGCTGTCGTTTAGAAGAAGCATATGATGCACTTTTAATCCGTTCGGAACAGGTAAGCTGCCGGAGGCTGATGCAATACTGTGAAAAGGAGCTTTGCAGTGAAATTCACATGACAGGTAAAGAACTGTTGCAGGCGGTTTATGAATGGTGCCGTCATGTGATGTTTCCGTGTAATTTTACAGAAGAACCGTCTGATGAGGTAAAGCAGAAAATGCTGTTGTTCTGCCGTATTTTAAGAGCATTTTTAAAATGTGAGGAACAGACTGGACCGTTTAAGCGGACACGGTATTTTAAACTGGTTACGGCAGAAGAAGAAAGGTTTGGAACACGGCAGGAAACGGCGGAAGAATACGCAATCTTTTTAAAGTGCCTTGAGAATCAGTATATCATGGAGTTTATGCGGATTGCGGCGGAAATCACACCGTTTGACACGCTGGGGCATGTGGCAGGTGTCCACTATGTGGCAATGCACGTTGCAAGACAGTTAAAAATGCTTGGAAAGCCGGTGGATTTAATGCTGATGTCAGCCGCAGCCGCCCTTCATGATATCGGCAAATTCGGGTGCCGTAAAGAAGAAGCCGCGCGCGTTCCGTATCTGCACTATTATTATACCGACCGCTACACCAAAAGGTTTCATATGCCGGTTATCGGTCATATTGCAGCCAATCATTCAACATGGGATTTAGAGCTTGAAGATTTGTCGATTGAAAATTTAATTCTGATTTATGCGGATTTTCGTGTAAAAAGTATCCGGACAGCTTCCGGTGCAGAACAGGTCTGTTTTTATTCTTTAAAAGATTCTTTTGATGTCATTCTTTCCAAACTGGACAATGTAGATGAAAAGAAAAAGAACCGTTACCGTCTGGTTTATGCGCGGTTAAAGGATTTTGAAGAATATATGGTGCATCTGGGTGTCAATATTGATTTTCGTTCGGAAGAACCGTTCTGCACACAACAGGAAGACTATGTGTTAATGACACCGCAGGAAATCGTAGACAACATGAAGTATCTGGCGATTGACCACAATATCTACGTTATGGAACGGCTTACCGGTGAAATGTCCCTGCGCAATCTTTTGGAAACCGCCCGCGGAGAGAAAAACTGGAGAAATCTGCGTGCGTATATGAATGTATTGCAGGAGTATTTTACATATCTGACCCATGAACAGACACACCTTGCACTTCGTTTTTTATTTGAACAGCTTATGCACGGTGAAGTGGATATCCGGAGGCAGTCGGCACATTTAATCGGACAGATGACTGCCAATTATGACAGGGCATATCGCAAAGAACTGCCCAAAGACGTAGAACTTCCGGCCGATGATATTTCTGCGGCATACCTTTTACAGAAAACGGTTGAAACCATTTTATATCCGGATTATCAGGTGACCGAACAGCACCGGAAATGGCAGGGATACTCACTGCGGCGGATTGTTCATACCCTTATGGCTTCATCACAGCAGGCAGACCGTGAAATCTACAGGCAGGTATTACTGCCGTTTTATCAAAAAACCGATTATGATGCGTGGAACACATTTTTGCTGCTCGATACGGCAAAGGCTTTGGATTATGCGGAAATGGACAATAAAGATATCTGTACAATCTGTGATTTTACAATATCCTGCCGGGAATGGGACAGCCGTGCAAGGCAGATGAATAGTTTACAGTTATATTACAAAATGGCACAAGACGGTGTTTCTTATCAATGTCTTTCTTCCTATATAAATCAGTGCTTTTTATTGGAGCGGGAAACGGATTGTATACAGCTGGTATTTTTACGTGACCGTCTGGCACAGCTTCTGGGACTGCAAAGAAATGGTATTTTTGCAGTCCGGCGCATTGCAGACAGGGAAGAAGAACTGCTTTCCAAAATGTTTCTTGACGATTTGAAAGTAGCGGCGGGGGCAACCATGAAACAGATTAATATCGCGATGATGGAACAGGTGATTGAACAATATCCGCAGGAAGCGCGGACGGTTCGTATTGCCACGCACCTTTGCAGTCTGATGTCGGCGAGCCAGCGCTTGACAGTGCGTGAAAAAGCAGGCGAACTGCTTGTAAAAATTATGTGTAATATTTCTTCTGACCAGTGTAATGAAATGGTGATTGAACTGACGGAAAGCCTGGATTCGGGAGATTATCAGTATGCAAAATTTATTCCGCATTATCTTGGCCGCATGGTTTTGTACTTACAGCCGCAGGAGCTTGATGAACTCATAGAGGATACCTTTTATAAAAGGGTAAACGGAACGAGTGAAAAAGCAGCAGTATACACCCTGCATACGATTGGGACGATTCTTGAAAATTACGGCAGTTACCGGGGGCGTGATAAAGCACCAGAGGCTTATGAACAGCGCAAAAAAGTATTGCTTGGATATTTGATGAAAGGTCTGGTACATTTTAAGGAATCTATCAGTATTGAAGCCCTTAATATTATCGGACACGAACTGTTTGGCAGTGAAAAGCTGGCGCCGGATGAAAAGTGTGCCTATTTTTCTTATATCGCAAAACATCTGATGAGTGTTGTGGGAGAGCAGTCCAGGGATGCATTGTCATTTTACAACCGGGCATCGGCGCTTAGTTATCTGTACCGGTTTATTACGGCATACGAATTTACATACGGCAGGTTTGAAATACCGCAGATATCGAAAGTGGCATTTTTTCCGGGGACATTTGACCCGTTTTCATCAGGACATAAAGGCATTGTAGAAGCTGTGCGGAAAGCAGGGTTTGAGGTGTATCTTGCAATTGACGAATTTTCATGGTCGAAAAAGACACAGCCGCGCTTAATCCGCCGCCGTATTGCGAAAATGTCAACGGCAGATATCGGTTCGGTCTATCTTTTTCCTGACAACTGTCCGGTAAATATAGCCAATCCGTCCGATTTAAAAAAATTAAAAACACTGTTTCACGACCGTCCGGTCTATATTGTCACGGGGATGGATGTGATTGCGCACGCATCGGCATATCAGGCACCGCCGGTCATGGATTCAATTCATCACTGCAATCACATTGTCTTTACAAGAAAAACGTCAAAGGATAAAAATGCGCCCGATGAAAATCTGCTGATTGCACAAAACCTGTATGAGGACACGATAAAACTGGAGCTGGGCAGTGAATTAGATGATGTCAGTTCTTCTAAAATACGGGAAAATATTGACCGCGGACGGTATATTTCCAATCTGATTGACCCACTGTGCCAGCGGTTTATCTATGAGTATGGAATTTATCTTCGTGAGCCGCAGTATAAGGAATTACAGCTTACAAAAGCCTTTGTGGCAGAAGCAGAGCCGCTTGGAGAAAAGCTTTCAGAAAACCGGTATCTTTTTTTTGGCAATGCCGGGGTTTTTGCACACAGAAGCGGTGCAGAGCAGATGATTGTCCGGCGCAGCATGGGAAACGGCGAAGTGCTTGCCGCCGTCGGCTATCATGAAGTGTTATCCGACCGGTTTTATGAAGAATTTCAGGACGAAGCCGCAGTGCATTATCTTCGTAAAAATGCGGCGGGCAGACTGGCGGTGATTACAGGAGTTGCAGGGCTTCGTGATGAAAAGGTTTATGAGTGGATACAGCTTGCCATGACGGAAACGATTGCAGCGTGCTTAAAGCTTGGATTTACCCATATTGCCTGCCGATTTGAGAATGAAGAACGGGAAATGGATATGGAAATGGAAAAACTGCTTTACCGCTTCGGCTTTTTAAAAATGCCTTCCGGCGTGAAAAATAAAGACCGCTATCTTGTGGATATGACGTATCCGCTGGTGCTGATTCAGAATGTATCCACCGTGTTAAAAGCGCCGTTTGACAGGAATCCGCGTGTCAGAAAGATACTGCTTGAAACAGGTCATGCGCTTTTGGATGCCATGAAGGAGTTATATCCGGGCAATCTGGTGATATCATTTGATGCACAGCACATGAACCAGCAGATGATGGATCTCATTACCTTTGAAAACCATGTACCGGCACAGCAGGGGGCAAAACGTGTGCTGGGTAAAAAAATGTGTGTGCCGTTCGGTAAAATTTTAAGAGATGTCGTTGTACCCAATACCGTGACCAAAGCCATTTATACGGAAAAGGTGTATACAAGGGATGCATCGGCTTCACGGATTGAAGAATATCCGAACTATTCGCCGCTTTCGACACAGATTGAAACAATCAAATCCTTTAAAAGACCGGTGATTTTAGCAGACGACATTCTGCACAAGGGCGACCGCATTAAAAAGCTCTACCCGATGTTAAAAAAAAGCGGCGTGCCGGTAGAACGGCTTGTTGTCGGGATTCTGTCCGGCCACGGAACGGATTTGTCGAGTATGTTAAAGCTTCCTGTGGAAAGCATTTATTATATTCCCAATGTCAAAGCATGGTTTCAGGAATCGACCCTGTATCCGTTTCTTGGCGGGGATATGATTGAGCAGACACAAAAAAGCCGGACGGGACTGCTTCCGGCAATTAATCAGATACTGCCCTATGTTATTCCGCAGTTTTTGCCGGAGCTTGGCTGGCAGCAGTTTAACAATCTCTCGCTCACCTGTCTTTTAAATACACAGAAAATCCTGCTTGTGCTGGAGGCAGAATACCAGAAGGGGTTTGGCAGAAATCTGACACTGGGACGGCTTGGCGAGGCAGTTAAAGACCCGTACTGCGTGGACGTAGGCAGTCATGTCACGCTGGATTTAAATGTCCCGGCATCAGAATACATTGAAAATGACATTATCCGGCTTAAACATTTAAAAAATCTTGTGGACTAAAAAATCCGCAGAATGGAGAAGACTATGAACAATCTAAATCAGCTTGGAACAGAAAGAAAACTGCGCAGTGAAAAAGGAAAACATCCTTTTAAAAATCCGCGCTGGGTGTATGAGGGGAAAAAATTAAGGGTTCACATTGCGGCACTCGGCGATGTCGGCGCTACCACCCTTATGGGGTTAAAGCTGCTTGGTGGTGATGTGATTAAAACCATAGGAATTATAGATTTAGATGAAAACCGAATGAAGCGGTACGAGGCAGAATGTAACCAGATTTGTTATCCGTGGGCATATGATGTGCTTCCTAAAGTCGTTCTTTTAAAGGAAGAGGAATTGTTTGACTGTGATGTTTTTATTTTCTGTGCAACCAAAGGCGTGCCGCCGGTCGGTACGGCAGTGCAGGATGTACGCATGCAGCAGCTGAAAGCCAACCGCAGTATTGCGGAAAGCTATGCAAAAAAAGCGCGGACTTGTGGATATGACGGACTTTTTGCCGTGGTTTCAGACCCGGTTGAACCGCTGTGCAACGCGGCGTGGCAGATATCAAACTGCAATGAATCCGGTGCATTTGATGATAACGGACTGCATTTAGAGCAGGTGCAGGGCTACGGATTGGGTGTGATGAATGCGCGGGCGGTGTATTATGCAAAGAAAAATCCGGGGAAATATGGATTATTTTTAACAGAAGGGCGGGTTTTCGGACCGCATGGAAAAAGTTTGGTGGTTGCAGACAGTATTACGCAGTATCACGACAAAGAATCAAGAGAACTTTCAAAGCTGGCGGCAGAGGCAAATCTAAGCGTGCGCGCGCTGGGCTTTAAGCCATATATTGCACCGGCGCTTTCATCTGCCGCCATTTCCATTCTGCTGACCATGCGGGGCGCAGACCACTACGGCTCGGTCGCACTGCATGAAATCTATTTCGGCTGTAAAAATAAGTACACGAAAGAAGGTCTGGAAACAGAGTGTCAGGAACTGCCGGGACAGCTCTATGAACGGATTCGGTCCGCCTATCGTGAACTGGAAGAAATCAGTGATAACTGCTGATAAAAGATTTGTAATAAGAAACCGGTAGTAAAAGGGCGTAACTGTAAGCTAACAGACAGAAAGGAAAAGAGGTGAAACAAATGCTGGCAGTGGTCTGTCCGATAGAAGGCGCCGTACCGGAAAGATACGGACAGCTGATTGATACGGTACTGCAAAATGCAAAAAAAGTATCCGGTGATAAAAAGGATACGGAAGCGGCAGTTATTCTGCGTGATGAGAAAGACTTTCTATACTGGTGCGAAACGCAAAAAAAGCCGGGCAGCTGCATTGTGTTTGCGGTGCATCTTGACCGTTCGGGGATTAATCTGCGGCTTTATGCCATTTTAAAGGAAATGGATTATCATACGGACTGTCTTTTGGGCTGTACAGGGGCAATTCTGGTTGATGGGGAAAATGAACTGTATACAAAAAACATGGCGAAAAAAATCGCATTTTCACTAAACCGCGCAGGCTGTATGCTGCCGGGACACACCTTTGCAGAGGCAACCGGCTCGTTAAAAAACCAGATAAAAAATGCAATGCACAGAAACCTTTCATTAAAAGAAGCTTTTTTTGCAAATGCAGGAGAGGCGGTTTGTCATGCACTGGAATACGCAGACGGGCGTATTCCGGCACACACAGACCGACCGGCACGCCTGCTGTGCATTTATGCGGGCAATAAACAAAAGAGCAATACCTGTTTATTCTGGAAGCTGGTACGCAAGTTCCTTCCCGAAGATAAAATTGTAATCCGTGAAATCAATCTAAGAAACGGGGAAGTTGCAGACTGTCTTGGCTGTCCGTTTGAGGTCTGCCTGCATTACAGTGAAAAGGGTTCGTGTTTTTACGGCGGTGTCATGGTGGAACAGGTCTATCCGGCACTGCTTGAAAGTGATGCGCTCATGATACTCAGTCCAAATTACAACGACTCGGTCAGCGCAAATATTATGGCATTTATCAACCGTCTGACCGCATTGTACCGGAAGGTCGATTTTAAGGACAAGCTGCTGTTTTCCATTGTCGTATCCGGCTACAGCGGTTCTGATATCTTAGCGGAGCAGCTGATTAGCTCCCTTCATTTTAACAAAGGCTTTGCGCTTCCTGCCCATGCAATCCGGATGCTCACGGCAAATGACCCCGGAGAGATTTTGTCCTGTAAGGATATTGAAAAGGAAGCCGAGGTCTATGCAGAACGTATTACGGCTCATCTGGGAGCGCTCCGTCAGAAAATTTAAAGTAAGTAAAAGAAGGGTAAATAAAATGTAAATAAAACTGCTGTACATTTTCATAAAACTGATTTATAATAAACTGAGTTTATATAAACAATTCTTAAATTTAAAATTGTAAAAAATAACGATACAGTTTGAAAGAATAGGGAGAGCGTGTAATGCAGGCAATTATTTTAGCTGCCGGAATGGGCAAAAGATTAAAGGAATTAACAAGTAATGCGACAAAGTGCATGGTTGAAGTGAATGGTGAGATGATGATTCATAAGACTTTGATGCACCTTGAAAAGTTAAATTTAAACAAAATTGTGCTTGTTGTAGGATATGAAGGACAGCAGCTGATGGACTATGTTAATTCACTGGGATTAAAGACACCGGTAGAGTATGTTGTCAATGACGTATATGATAAGACCAATAACATTTATTCTTTATATCTGGCAAAGGAATACCTGTTACAGGATGATACATTATTACTGGAATCCGATCTTGTATATGAAGAAGCAGTTATCAGAAAGCTTGTAGACACGCCGTATCCGTCACTGGTGCTGGTAGATAAGTTTGAAAGCTGGATGGACGGAACCTGTATTACGGTTGATGAAGACGACAATATTACGTCATTTGTCAGCAAACGTGAATTTGATTTTACAAAGACAGATGAATATTACAAGACAGTAAATCTTTATAAGTTCAGCAAAAATTTCTCGGAAAAATATTACGTGCCTTTTTTGGAAGCATACTGTAATGCAATGGGACTGAACGAATACTATGAACAGGTATTAAAAGTAATCACATTTTTAGGTGATTTGGAAATTAAAGCGGTTAAGTTAAACGGTGAAAAGTGGTATGAAATTGATGATGTGCAGGATTTGGATATTGCAGAATCCCTGCTTGCCGGAAAAGAAGAAAAGCTGGAAAAAATGCAGAAACGTTTTGGCGGTTACTGGAGATATCCGAAGCTGATAGATTTCTGTTATCTGGTAAATCCGTATTTCCCGAATAAGAAACTGGTTTCTGAAATGCAGACCAATTTTGAACGTCTGCTGGGTGAATATCCGTCAGGAATGGGTGTAAACAGTCTGATTGCCGCAAAGATTTTCGGACTGCATGCAAGCCAGGTGATTGTTGGAAATGGCGCAGCAGAACTGATTAAGTCCCTGATGGAGCGTTTCACAGGCAGACTTGGCATGGCATTTCCTACATTTCAGGAGTATCCGAACAGAAAGGCCCAAACGGATGTTGTTCCGTATTTTGTAACCAATGACGAATTCCGTTATACTGCTAAAGATCTGATGGATTTCTATGAGGATAAGGATATTGAGGTGCTGACACTGATTAATCCGGACAATCCATCAGGAAATTATATCAGACGGGAAGATGTTTTAAAGCTGTCTGAGTGGTGTGAAAAGAAAAATATCCGTTTTGTTGTTGATGAATCCTTTGTGGATTTTGTCGATGAAGAAGAAACGACGACATTATTAGATGCAGAAATCTTAAAAGAAAATCCGAATCTGATTGTGGTAAAGAGTATTTCAAAATCTTATGGTGTGCCGGGGCTGCGTCTGGGTGTACTTGCAAGCAGCGATGAGGAACTGATTGCAGAGATGAAAAAGGATGTTGCCATCTGGAATATCAATTCTTTTGCAGAATTTTATCTTCAGATTTATGAAAAATATGCAAAGGACTATGTCAAGGCAATTGAAAAATTCAAGCAGACAAGAGCTGCATACATCAAGGATTTACAGGCATTGTCCGGTTTAAGAGTGCTGCCGACACAGGCAAATTACGTACTGTGTGAAATTACTTGTGGAGTTACAAGCCGTAAGCTGGCAGAAGATCTTTTAGAGGAAAATATTCTGATTAAAGATTTATCCACAAAGAAGGGATTTGATGGGAAAAATTATATCCGTCTGGCAGTCCGTGATGAAAAAGACAATGCAATTTTAGTCGAAGCATTAAAGAGATATTTATAGGAAGTATCTCGCTGGAGTAAGATGGTCTGACAATCTTGACAATCCGGGCCATAAAAGGTATAATCAAAGAACCGCGCAGCCGGGGCATTAGCGGCGCCTTGTACCTGCAATCCGCTATAGCAGGGGTGATATCGGGCCGAGGGCAGTTTTCTGTAGAGCTGCCCGGTATAAGTGGTGTTGACGTCTGGGTCTTTCGCAACAGGAATTCATGAACCATGTCAGGTCAGGAATGAAGCAGCATTAAGTGAAACCTCCTGTGTGCCGGAAGGGTGCCTGGGCCGAGCTAACTGTACCGGTAACGTCTGTGGACAGCTGTACGACGTCCGGTGCGCGGTTTTATGATGAGAATTGTTTTCGTCAGCACATATTATATGTAACACATATTACGTGTAACACATAGTATGTGGTGGCTTTTTTTACATTTATAAAGTAAAAGCAGTTCGCAGCGGTATTTTTAGAAAAGCGCCGTCCGTGGCGGCAGAATGAGAGAAAATATGGCATATCAGGCATTATACAGAAAATGGCGTCCTTTGGAATTTGAAGATGTCAAAGGACAGGAACATATTGTTACAACATTAAAAAATCAGATACGGGCAGACAGAATCGGGCATGCGTACCTTTTCTGCGGAACGCGCGGAACCGGTAAGACAACCGTGGCAAAGATTTTTGCAAAGGCGGTCAACTGCGAGCATCCGGTGGACGGCAGTCCGTGCGGGGAATGTCCGACCTGTAAGGCGATTGCTGAAGGGCGTTCCATGAATGTCATTGAAATCGATGCCGCATCGAATAACGGTGTTGACAATATTCGTGAAATCCGTGACGAAGTCCAGTATTCACCGACGGAGGGCAGGTATAAGGTTTATATCATCGATGAAGTGCATATGCTTTCCATAGGGGCATTTAATGCACTGTTAAAAACACTGGAAGAACCGCCTGCATACGTTATTTTTATTCTGGCGACAACGGAGGCACATAAGATACCGGTTACGATTCTGTCGCGCTGCCAGCGCTATGATTTCCACCGCATTTCTATTGAAACGATTGCAGGGCGGTTATCGCAGCTGATGGAAGCGGAACATATCAATGTCGAAGAAAAGGCAATCCGGTATGTTGCCAAGGCGGCGGACGGTTCCATGCGAGATGCGTTAAGTCTGTTAGACCAGTGCATCGCCTTTTACCTCGGACAGGATTTAAAGTATGAAAATGTGTTAGAGGTGCTTGGTGCGGTGGACACGGCGGTATTTGCCGAAATGCTGTCGTACATTTTAAAGGCGGATACGTATGCGTGCATGCAGCTTTTAGAGCAGATTATTATGCAGGGCAGGGATTTAGGACAGTTTGTCAGTGACTTTGTATGGTATTTAAGAAATCTGCTGCTTGTAAAGACAACGGATGATGAAGCGAAGGCGGAAGACATTATTGATGTTTCGGCAGATAATTTAGAGCAGTTAAAAAAAGACAGTAAACAGGTCGATGTCGATACACTGATGCGCTATATCCGCGTGCTGTCAGAGCTTGCTAATGAGCTGAAATTCTCAACACAGAAGCGTATTAAAGTCGAAGTGACACTCATTAAGCTGACGCGTCCGGCGATGGAACAGCGGCAGGATATGGGTGATGTGATAAGCCGCATCACCCTGCTTGAGCAGGAAATGCAGGAAGCCATGGAAGCGTTAAAAAACGGCGTGGCGGCAGGTACTCCGTTTGCGGCAGGTACACAGGGCATAAGCGGTATGGCAGATATAGCGGGTGCGGCAGGCCATGCCAGCAGCGATGCAGGCATGGCAGTGTCCCAGCCGGTACAAAAGCGCGTAATAGAGGCAATGCCGGAGGATATTAAGCAGCTGGCAAAGCAGTGGGACTCCATTGTCCATTCGATTGAAGAACCGCTAAAGCGCACCCATTTATTAAATTCACATGTAACGCTTGCAGAGGATGGGCAGAGTCTGGAACTGATGACGTCTTCCCCGACAGCCTATGAGCTGTTTTCAAGGGAAGATGACAAGGCAGAACTGGCTGCGCTCATTGAGGAGCGTACAGGAATCCATGTGAATCTGATTGTTACAAAGCTACAGGATGGAGAAGATTTTCAAAATCGATTTACAGATATCAGAGAATCCGTTAATATGGAAATAGAAGTAGATGATAAGGAGGAATATATCTAATGGCAAAAAGAGGTGGATTTCCGGGAGGTATGCCGGGCAACATGAACAATCTGATGAAGCAGGCACAGAAAATGCAGAAGCAGATGGAAACACAGCAGGCAGAGCTGGAAGCAAAGGAATTCAGTGCGGCAGCAGGCGGCGGTGTTGTAGAAGTAACCGTTACCGGTAAAAGAGAGGTTACAAAGGTCAAGATTGACCCGGAAGCCGTAGATCCGGATGATGTAGAAATGTTAGAAGATTTAATTATGGCAGCAACCAACGAAGCACTCCGCAAGTGTGAAGAAGAATCACAGGCGCAGATGTCTAAGATTACCGGAGGACTTTCAGGACTGACAGGAGGCCTGTTCTAATGGACATTTACAGCGGTCATATGAACAAGTTAATAGAACAGCTGTCGAGATTACCAGGGGTTGGGGCAAAAAGCGCCCAGCGCCTGGCATTTCACATTATAAATATGCCAAAAGAAGAAGTTGAGGGACTGGCATCTGCCATGACGGATGCCAAAGCGCATATTAAATACTGTAAAGAATGTTTTACGCTGACAGATGATGAAATCTGCCCGATCTGTGCCAATGAAAAGCGCGACCACAGTACGATTATGGTGGTGGAACAGACACGCGATATGGCGGCATATGAAAAGACCGGAAAGTATGAGGGTGTCTATCATGTACTGCACGGTGCAATCAGCCCGATGCTTGGCATCGGTCCGTCCGACATTAAGTTAAAGGAACTGATGAAACGGCTCGAAGGCGATGTGCAGGAAGTCATCATTGCAACCAATTCAAGTCTTGAAGGTGAAACGACAGCGATGTATATCAGCCGCCTGATTAAGCCGACAGGCATTAAAGTAACCCGCATTGCAAGCGGTGTGCCGGTTGGCGGCGATTTGGAATATATCGACGAAGTGACACTGCTGCGTGCATTGGACGGCAGAACGGAATTGTAGGATACTATGTTAAACGATATTATTACAGAACACAAAGAGCGTATGCTCAATCTCAAAAAATATTATCCTTTTTTTAAGCTGATGGATGTATCCTTTGCCCAGTTTCAGGAAGGCAGATATGAAATGCTGGACATGGGATATATTGTCATGGGGATTCTGCGCTTTTTTATTGAGGAGAATAACTTTAAAGAAAAGGACGTCACTTACCCGGAATATCTGGACTTTATTACATCATTGCTCAAACGGGACTTTGGGCTGAATCTTTCAGCACAGGAATACAAAGAACTTGCCGATTACATTTTTGATAAAATTAAAAATGAAGGCAGACCGTTTACATTTCCATATTATGATCCTATTGAAAAGAAAAAATGTATTTCACGCATCAAGGTACTGGAAAGTGCCATCCGTGATCATACGGTATGGTATTCCATCAGTTCCGATGCAATTGAATTCTATCTGGATACGAAAGAAATTAAAGAAGAAAGCAGAATCAGTGTGCAGCAGCTGCTCTTAGAAAAAATGATACAGGCACAGAATTTTCAGGGCGGCAAAGATGTGATTGTGCGGATTAATGAAGAAGTGGCACGCCTACAGCGCAGAAAAAATGAGATTATGGAATTGCTCGGCAAAGATGTCTTTGCGGGGATTGAAGCGTATGAAGATTTTGTCCATACGGGTATGCGCTGGTTTGATGAAGAAGAAAAGCTGTTTAAGAAAAATAAAGATTTTATAGAGGGTGCGCTTGCAAAGATGGAAGCCGAACCGGTACAGTCGGAGAGCTATTACCGTACTTTAAAGGAGATTTACGAGCTGGACAGCCAGTTACAGATAGCCATGACAAGGCACGGACAGCTTTTATCGGCATGTACACAGATGCAGCAGATGACAGAAGAAGCCGTGAAACGGGCAAAACTCGGACGGTTAAGAAGCCATATCCATTTTGGGGCGCTTCTGACAGATTTAATCCGCAGCGACAATGCGGGGCTGTTAGAACAGCTTTTGTCGCCGGTATTACTGCCGCATATAAAGAAGCGGTTTACGCTGGATTCACTTGACGAGGCACTGACCGTGAAGCCAAAGCAGGCAGAAGCGGCGGAGAAAGTAGAAGAAGAACCGCCGCAGGAAATTCAGTTTGCAGATGAAATGGAAGATCAGCGTATTCGTAAAAACTATACATTTTTAATGAATAATCTGCTGGCGGCATTTGAAAAGAGAGATACGTTTACGCTTTCGGAATTTGGCGCGGCAATGAGCAGAATGTATTCGCCGGATATTTTAAAAAATGCGGATTACTATTCTTTTTTTGTCAACCTGTGTCAGAAACAGGAGTATGTCATCGGCGGTCAGACGGAAAACGAGAGTTTTCTCGATGACATTTTAAGCGGCGCATTTGCAGACCGTGAACCGGTACATTTTACGATTATGCCAAAATCCGCAGGAGCGCAGGACGAACAGCCAATGGAACAGTCTGAACTGGTGTTTGAACGGAAGGGAACAAAGTAATGGAAAGCAGAAATATAGAAAAGGCACTGGAAATATCCGCAAAACTGGCGGCAGGGGAAACGGTAAGCGAGCAGGGGACAAATGCTGCCCTGTATCAGGAATACAGTACCAACCCGGAAGTGTATGATATGGTATTGTTGTCGTTAAAGAAAATGGAACTTTCGGTTTATGAATATAATAATTCGCTGTTTGCTGCGCCAAAAGCGCACGGCAGCCTGTTTGGCTACAGCAATGAAGCGCTGCGCCGGGAGCTGGGACTGCGTACCAACGGCGAACTCTATCTGGCGTATTTTATCATCTATAATATTATTATGGAGTTTTATACGGATACCATCAGTGCAACGTATGCCGAATTTGTCCGCGTGGAAGACATTGTCCGCAAGGTGGACGATACAACGGCAGGCATTGTGGATAAGAAAAACGGCTTTGTTTTAAGTGAAATTGAGGAAAACAGCTTCCGCAGCCTTGCGTTAAGCTGGGACAGCCTGCCGGCGGCAACCGTGGAATTGTCGGAATTAAGGGCGGCGAAGAATTCCAAGTCGGGTTTTGTAAAGCTGGTCTGCAACTTTTTAGTCAGCCAGCAGTTATTAAGTGACAATCAGGAGCGGTACTATCCGACAGACCGTTTCCGCGCAGTTGTTGAAAATTATTTTGACGAATCCAGAGGAAGAATCATGGAATTGTTAGACCAGTCAGGAGAGGAGAGGGACGAACATGCCGCAGATTAACAGAATCCGTGTAAACAATGTAAAATACAATTTCGGTACGCAGTATTACGATGACTTTATGATGCGTTTTCACTGTCGTAACACGATTTATGACCTTGCAAACGGCGGCGGAAAGAGTCTTTTAATGCTCCTGCTGCTTCAAAATGTGATTCCGAACTGTACGCTTGATGAAAAACAGCCGGTTGAAAAGCTGTTCCGTCCGGGCGGCGGCAATACAGTGATCCATTCATTGATAGAATGGAAGTTAGATGCCACTAACAACGACGGCTATAAATATATGACAACGGGATTCTGCGCAAGAAAGGCAAAGGATACGGAAGCAGACGGCACGGAAGCGGACGGCATATCCGGGCGTTTTTCTGCGGCAGAAGAAGCACCGGCGGGACGTGACAATGCCAGCGTGGAATATTTTAACTACTGTATTTTTTACCGGGAGTTTGGTGAAAACGATATTAAAAATCTGCCGCTGACAAAAAACGGGGAGCGCATTACTTATAATGGTTTAAAGCAGTATCTGCGGGAGCTTGAACATAATGATTTCCACGTTTCGGTAAAAATATTTGACCGAAAGGGCGAATATCAGAGTTTTATCAGCAAGTATGGGCTGTATGAGAGCGAATGGGAAATTATCCGCGGCATCAATAAGACCGAAGGACATGTAAGAACATATTTTGAAACCAATTATAAGACAAGCCGTAAAGTTGTAGAGGATTTATTAATAGAAGAAATTATTCAGAAATCTTTCCACAATAAGCTGGCAGTGGGCAACGACGAAGGTCAGATGGCACAAACACTGCTTGATATTAAGGATACGCTTGCAAGACTGTCAAAGAAAAATGCACAGATTACCAATTATGATAAACAGATGGAGCTGCTCGATGCTTTTTCAGAGTATATTCTGGGATACCGCTCTTTATATGAAGAAAAAGGAAATCTGCGGGGACAGCTGTTAAAGCTGCTTATGCAGTGCAGACAAAATCTGTCGGGATACCGCGCGCAGGAAGAAAAGCAGAAGGACGAACTGCTTCATTTACAGGAAGAATTATTAAAACAGCAGCGCATGATCCAGACTGCCGAGGTGCTTACAGAACAGGCTTCCCTTGCGGGAATGGAAGAACTGATTGCTGCAAATGAGAAGAAGCGGGCATATTTTAAGGAACAGGAAGAACACTTAAAAAGGCAGATGGAAGAAACGGAAAGTCTGGTAGAATACCGCGAATATTTACAGTATCAGAAGCTCTACGATGAACTTTTGGCAGCCATTGCGGCAAACGGACAAACGGATGAAGAACTGACAAAACAGCTCTATGCACTGGCAGCGGTGATTGTGCCACAGCTTGTACAGAAAAAGAATGCTGCCGGTGAAGAATTGCAGAATGCAGAAACACAGTACCGGGCGTGTCAGAAAGAAGCGGCACAGGCAAAGGCAGATTATCAGGAATTACTGGGCGGGGCTGCGGCGGCAGAACAGATTGCAGTGCATACTGCCAAAGAGATTGAACAGGCAGAAAAAGAACTGGGTGCCTGTATGGAAAAGGCTGGAATTCTTGTGATGGAAAAGGCAGGCGAAGAATACAGTGCCTGCACACAGAAAATTAAAGAACAGGAAGAACAGCTTTTACAGACCGAGGGACAGCTTTCACAGGTGGAAGCACTGCTTTCAAAGGGCAGACAGCAGCAGGCATCCTGCCGTGCGCGGATTGAACTGCTGACAGAACAGTTAGGACAGGCGGAAACCAAAAAAGAACAGGAACAAAAAGAAAAGCAGCAGCTTTTACAGTTAAAGGCCGTCTATGGGGAACAGGATACCCGCCGGGCATGCCGCGTTGTATTGGATAACCACCGCAGACTGGAAGCGGAATGTGAGCAGCTTACCGCTGACTGTACGCAGCTTACGCAGTTCCTTGAAAATATGAAGCACGGGATATTCAGTGCGGGCGGAAGACACCGGGAGAAGGTAAAAAGCTATCTTTCAGGACGGTATGGAGAAGATGTAAAAGAAGGCAGCGAGTGGCTTTCGGGGCTTTCGGAAGATGAAAGAAAACAGGTGCTTGCCGCATTCCCATATGCCGAGTATGCATTTATTGTTGAAAATGATTTTTCAAGAATCAAAGAAGACCCGGTGCTTGCGGACTTTGGCAGAAGTGCCTATGTGATTCCGGTATTGTCTGCACAGGCGGCAAAAGCACAGCTTACGGCAGAAAATGAACAGTATGTTGTATATGCCAGAAAGGATATGGCATTTTTAAAGGATGAAAAGCTGCGCGGGCGGGAAGAAAAGCTGGCGCAGGAAGAACTGGCGGCGGTACAGGAAAAACTGGTCAGACTGACCGACAGAAAAGAAATTGTCTGGAATGACTACGTGCGCATACAGGAACTTTCAAAGCTGGAAGAAGAACCGGCAAAGAAAGAGTTTGAAGCGCTGTCTGTGCGTTTAGAGGAACTGCAAAAGGAAGCACAGCGTTTACAGGAAGAAATGGAACAGGAGGAAGCCCTGCGTAAAAAAGGCCGGGAGCGGAAAGCACAGGTGCAGGAAAAGCTGGCACAAAACCGGGAGCGGTATCCATACGTGCAAAAGTGCGCAAAACTGGCAGAGAGTCTTCTTGTACAGTACCGTGAAAAGCAGGAATACACGCAGAGGGCGGCAAATGCAAAGCAGGAACAGCTCTTAAAAGAGCAGGAAATGCAGGCGCAGGAAAAGGCAGAACAGACCGCCTTACAGCGCAAAAATGCACTGGCAGAAGAATATGGCCGCCTGCAAAGCCGTCTTGACAAGCGTTATCAGGCATATATAAGCGTGGAAGCCGACGGCGGACAGTCCGCAGAAATTCATGTGCTGCAGTCAGCGGCGGATGGCAGTGCGGTAGCAGGGTTAGCGGATGCTGACGGACATGCGCTGTCATTAGAACAGCTGGAGAACCGCTTCGCGGGAGTGAAAAAGGCATTGGATGAAAAAAATGCCGATGTGCATGATAAAGAAGAATTATTAAGACATTACTGTGCGGCAATGGGAAAATGCAGTACGGCAATTGCACGCCGCCATTTTACAATGGAAGAACTTGCGGCAAAAGAGGCACAGGGAGAAGCTGTCCCAAATCCGGATGATGCGCTGTGTGCGCTTGAGCAGGAACGTGAGCAGGCGGTACAGCAGGAAAAAGCGGCAGCAGAAGAACTGGAAGCGCAGAATGCATTAATGAACCGTCTGCAGGGAAGTATTGCACACGGAAAGAGCCAGATTGAAGAAAAGTACGGTGCTTTTGAAGCGTTTGACTGTGATAACCCGGAGCAGTTCATTGTACAGCATAAAAATTATAAGGACAGCATTGCAGGACAGATCAAAGAACTGGAAAAAGAGCAGAAACGCCAGACAGAAAAAATGCAGGATTTCCTCGTAATGGAAAAGGATTTGTCAAGAATTGTTGCCAAAGCGGGCATTGAAGTGCCGGAAGCGTCAGAAACGGAAAATGCAGATACCATGGCAGGACAGCCGGAGGATACAGACATAAATGTAGCAGATTTTTCGGGCTATGAAACGGTACAGAAAGAATTTGAAAAGCTGTGTGCGCTTGAGGTGCGCAAGCTGGAAGAATTTTTAAAGAAAAAGGATAAGCTGACGGAAGAACTGACGGCATGTGATGCAAAAGAACTGGCATTGGAGATTAAAATGTCGGTTCATGTGCCAAAGGACATTGAAGCCGTGAAGCAGTTAAAGTCCAGACTTTCCGAAACCAATACGCTGATTGCACTGGAAAAAGAGCGCGTATCCAAAGGGATTTCCGATATGGAGCGTATCAAGGATAACTTTGAAAACCGGTGTGTCCAGATTTGCTGTAATATCAAGACGGAACTTGACCGCCTGCCAAAGCTTTCAAGCATTACGATGGATAATGAGGTTATTTCTATTATCGGGCTGTCCGTACCGTATGCCAAGGAATCCGATTATAAGGAAAGAATGGCGGCATACATTGACGAAACGGTCCTGATGGCGGAAAGCTTTGACAATACACAGGAGCGGTTAAAATATATCCGCAACCGGTTAAGCTGGAAACGCCTTTTTGCCGTGATTGTAACCGATATGAACGCCATCCGCGTAAGTCTTTATAAAAGAGAGCGCATGAAAGACCAGAGCCGGTATCTGCGGTATGAAGAAGCAGTGGGCTCAACCGGACAGTCACAGGGTATTTATATTCAGTTTTTAATTGCGGTAATTCATTATATTTCAAGTATCAATGCGCCGGCAGACAGTGCGGGTGTACTGGGCAAGACCATTTTTATTGATAATCCGTTCGGTGCGGCAAAGGATATTTATATCTGGGAGCCGATTTTTAAGCTGTTAAAGACTAACCACGTGCAGCTCATTGTTCCGGCACGAGGTGCAACCCCGGCGATTACGGGAAGATTTGATGTCAATTACATTTTAGGACAGAAGCTTGTACATAACCGGCAGCAGACGGTTGTTGTCGATTACTACAGTCGTACAAAAAATGAGGAACTTGAATATACGCGCATGGATTATGAGCAGGCAGTATTCGACTTTATATAGGCGCTATAGGCAAAAAACGCCTCAACGTTGGCATTTCTTTTTAAAAGAGTTTACAAGAATACTGCGCTGTGATAAACTTGAATAGAATATGTTTAAATCATTTATTTGATATATACAGTAAAGGTGGCGTTTGTTTTGGATAAGTATGAATTTAATATAAAAGTAGATCAAATTAAAAAGCTTGCTGCCAAGAAGTCATTTCAGGAGGCGGCAGCGATTGCCAAGGAAATGAACTGGCAGAAGGTGAAGGACTGGTCCACGCTGGCAACTGTTATTAACGTACAGGAAGCGGCAGGGGATTATCTGGAAGCAAGAGATATGGCAATTCTTGCATACAACAGAAATTTAGGCGGCAGAAAGCTGGTTTATAAGCTGGCGGAGCTGCTCATTAAGCTGGAAGATTTTGAAACGGCAGAGGAACTTTATGAAGAATATGAAAAGATGTCACCGCATGATGTCAATCGTTTTCTTTTGTATTTTGATTTAAGAAAGGCACAGAATGCCTCGGATAATGAACTTGTAGAAATCTTAGAGGACTACAAAGAGCATGAAATTGATGAAAAGTATATGTTTGAACTGGCAAAGTTATATGCCAAAACAGGCAGAAAAGAAGAATGTATCAAGACCTGTGATGATATTGTACTGTGGTTTCAGGACGGACAGTATGTGGAGAAGGCGATTCAGTTAAAGCAGGAATTTGGCGTTGAACTGACCAATACACAGAAAAAAATCTTAAAGGATATTAAGAATCAGAAGCAGGATATAGAAGCAACCAGAGAAATCATGTTTGAGGAACAAAAGCAGCTTGCGGCAATCCAGAGCGATGAAATTGAAGAAGCAGTGGAAGAAGCAGAAAGTGATGCAGACGATGATATTATTCTGCCGGAAGACGATGAAAGTACCCGTGGCATTAAATCTTTCTTTAAGAAGGCATTTCATTCGCGGGCGCAGTCAGCAGAAGAAGATATGCGTGAAATAGGCTATGAAGATGATGACGAATCCGATGAATCCGATACATATGAGAGTCCAGGTGCGCAGGATACAGAAAAAGCACCGGAAGAACCGGTATTTTCAGCGGAAGAATTTGTAAAAGAAAAGACAGTGACGGATACCGCACCAAAAGCAGAAAAAAAGGAAGCTGATACAACGGTGGATTTGTCTGAAAGTATTGACAAGGCATCCTCATCTTTACGTGAACTGATAGAAGATGCAAAGAAGAAACTGGAAGACAGCTGCGGCGATTTATCAGGTAAAGAGGATTCATTCCGGCAGAAGGCTGTAAATACGGTCAAAGAACCGGCAGATGAAGTAGAGATTAAAGTGGACATTCCGGCATATAACAATCCGTATGATACACAAAATTTACAGGCGGCACTCGCTAAAAATTTAAGTGAATTCATGGAGGAAGAAAAAGCAGAGGCAGAGGCATTGCGTCCTCAGCCGGCGAAGCAGGAAGAAACGATCGGTGAAAGTCAGGAAGATGAACAGATTGAAGGTCAGTTAAGCCTTGCAGACTGGTTAGAAGCGGTCCGTGAAGAAAAATACGGAAAGCAGAATACAAGGGAATTCTCAAAGACAGAGTTGGAAAAGATGTTAGATGAGAAGGACGAAAAGAGTGCGGCATACGAGCGCATTATGGTTGAGCAGAAAGCAGCGGCACAGGCAGCAGGCAAAGCCTTTGATGAAAAAGAAGCAAGCCGCCATGCACACGCACAGGTGATGTTACGGGCAGCAAAGACCGATCTTGCAATCCGTACCGGAAAAGCAACCGTACACTTAGAAGAAGCAGCAGCACAGGATGTCCGTCGTCAGCAGGCAGAGGAAGAAGCAAGAAGAAAAGCGGAGGCCGAAGTACAGATTCAGAGGCGCATGGAAGAAGCCCAGAAAGCAAGAGCCGAGGCAGAAGCCAGACGGTTAGCCGAAGCACAGCGTGCAGCTGAAGAAGCCAAGCGGGAAGCTGCAAAGAAAGCCGAAGCACAGCGTATAGCCGAACAGGAAGCAGCGCAGCAGGCAGAAGCCCAGCGGTTGGCGGAAGAAGCAGCACAAAGAGAACAGGCACAGCGTGCGGCAGAGCAGGAAGCGGCGCAAAGACAGCGGGCGGCTGTCAGTGAGGAAGTTTCATTAAATACACAGCAGCTTCCGCCGATGGAAGACCATCTTTCCGATATGAATCCGCTGGAAGCAATCAGCAGTGCAAAGCTTGCCAGTGCTGTACAGCAGGAGAAAGTTTACACCGGAATGGGCGAAGGCACGGAAATTGATGAAGAAAAGAAGCTAAGCGGAGAACTTGCAAAGATTTTCAGAAAATACCGTGAAATGCCGGGACTGGAAAGCCAGCTGGCAGCATATTTTGAAAGCCTTGAACAGGAAATGGCGATTTCAACGTCGCAGGTCGGCAATATTATCATTTCCGGTAATTCAAGCTCAGATAAGTCTGATCTTGCAAGAGCCATTGTGCGTGCGGTGAATTACCTGTATCCGGAACACACACGTAAGATTGCAAAGACGACCGGTGACAGTATCAATAACCGTGGACTGGCAAAGGCGATGAATAAGTTAAAAGGCACCGCACTGATTGTTGAAGGTGCGGGGGCAATCCAGCCGAAGCGTATGAGTGAAATGCTGGAATGTCTGGAACAGGATACGGAACGTATGATTGTTATTCTGGAGGATTCGGATGCAGAAATGAATGTACTGCTCAATTTCAATCCGGAAATGACACAGAAGTTTAATCATCGCATCGTGTTAAAACAGTACACGGTCAATGAACTGGTTGAAATGGCAAGAAAATTTGCAAGAAAACGCCAGTATGAAGTCAGTGACGATGCGCTGCTGGAACTTTATTTAAAGATTGATAAATTACGTAATAATGTAGATAATATCCGTATGGATGATATTAAGGAAATTATCAATCACGCAATTGTAAAAGCAGAAAAACGCGGCTCAAAAAGATTCTTTGGCGGTTTAAAGAGAAAACGCGGCGAAAACGGAGATGTTACCATCCTTGTTGAAGCAGATTTTAAAGATTGATAAAAAAAAATAAAAATGCCGGTACAGGCAGCACAATAAGAAATGGAGGAAATGAATCATTATGAAGAACATAGAGGAACTGTCAGTAAATACAATCCGTGTGTTATCAGCAGAAGCGATTCAGAAAGCAAAATCAGGACATCCGGGACTGCCGCTTGGCGCAGCACCGATGGCATATGAATTATGGACAAACCATATGAACCACAATCCGGCAGACCCGGAATGGGCAAACAGGGACCGTTTTGTACTCTCAGGAGGACACGGCTCGATGCTGTTATATTCTTTATTACATTTGTTTGGCTACGGAAATCTTTCTATGGAAGACTTAAAGAATTTCAGACAGCTGGGTTCATTGACACCGGGACATCCGGAATACGGTCATACCGTTGGTATTGAAGCAACGACAGGCCCGCTTGGACAGGGTATGGCAATGGCAGTCGGTATGGCAATGGCAGAAGCACATCTTGCCGCTGTATTTAACAAAGACGGTTACGATATTGTAGACCACTATACTTATGTACTTGGCGGTGACGGCTGTATGATGGAAGGTATTTCATCAGAAGCATTTTCACTCGCAGGAACATTAGGACTGCATAAGCTGATTGTATTTTATGATTCCAACAACATTTCTATTGAAGGAAGCACCGATATTGCATTTACGGAAGACGTAACAAAGCGTTTTGAAGCATTCGGCTTCCAGACACTTGAAGTTAAAGACGGCAACAATCTTGCAGAAATTGCTGCAGCGATTGAAGCGGCAAAAGCAGATACAACCCGTCCGACAATGATTAAGGTCAATACGGTGATCGGCTATGGCTGTCCTGCAAAGCAGGGTAAGGCAAGCGCACACGGTGAACCGCTCGGTGAAGAAAATGTTGCGGCTTTAAAGGAATATTTAGAGTGGCCTTGCAAGGAAGCATTTACTGTTCCGCAGGAAGTATATGATCATTTCAACGAAGCTGCCAAGAAGAAAGCAGCAGTTGAAGATGAATGGAATGTATTATTTGAAAAGTACAGAAAAGAATATCCGGATATGGCAGAAAAATGGGATGCTTATTACAACGGATATGATTTATCAAAGCTGTTTGATTCAGAAGATTACTGGAAGAAAGCAGAAAAACCGGAAGCGACCAGAAGCACATCCGGCAGCATTTTAAATGAAATTAAACAGCTCATGCCAAACCTGATTGGCGGTTCAGCCGACCTTGCACCGTCCAATAAGACAAACATGAAGGATGCCGGTGATTTTTCAAAAGACAATTATGCAGGCACCAATCTGCATTTCGGTGTCAGGGAACAGGCGATGGCGGCAATCGGCAACGGACTTGCACTGCATGGCGGATTAAAGGCATTTGTAGCGACATTCTTTGTATTCAGTGATTATACAAAGCCAATGGCAAGACTGTCCGCATTAATGAATCTGCCGCTGACATTTATCTTTACACATGATAGCATCGGTGTCGGAGAAGACGGACCGACACACGAACCGGTTGAACAGCTTGCGGCATTCCGCTCCCTGCCAAATTTCTGTGTATACAGACCGTGTGACAGAACAGAAACCGCAGCGGCATGGTACCGTGCAGTTACTTCAAAAGACCAGCCGACAGCACTTGTGCTGACAAGACAGAATCTTTCACAGATGCAGGGTTCTTCAAAGGAAGCGTTAAAGGGCGGCTATATCTTAGAGGATTCTAAGAAGGAAGTGCCGGATGCCATCATTATTGCCAGTGGTTCGGAAGTAGAACTGGCAGTTAATGCAAAGGCAGAGCTTGCAAAAGACGGCGTGGACGTGCGTGTTGTCAGTATGCCGAGTATGGAGGCATTTGAAGAACAGACAGCAGAATACAAGGAATCCGTTCTTCCGAAGGCATGCCGGAAGAGAGTTGCGGTCGAAGCGCTTTCAGACTTCGGCTGGTACCGTTACGTGGGCTTAGACGGCAAAGTTGTTTCCATGACAGGCTTTGGCGCATCCGGTCCTGCGGCATCACTGTTTGAAAAATTCGGATTTACAACAGAAAATGTTGTAGCGACTGTAAAATCTGTTTTATAAAAGTATTGAAAAATTTATGTAAAACATACAAAAAATTCAAAAAAAACACTTGAAATTCACAGCAGATAATACTATAATAAACTCAAGATTGTTGAAAAATTAACAAAGTCCTGCGGGGACATTCAACAAAATACATAGTATATGGAGGATTTTGAGTTATGACACGTTTTACATTACCAAGAGACTTATATCACGGAAAAGGATCATTAGAGGCATTAAAGACACTGGAAGGTAAGAAAGCCATTATCTGTGTAGGCGGCGGTTCTATGAAGCGCAACGGCTTCTTACAGAAGGCAGAAGACTACTTAAAAGAAGCAGGAATGGAAGTAAAACTGTTTGAGGGCATCGAATCCGACCCGTCAGTAGACACTGTCATGAAGGGTGCTAAGGTTATGGAAGAATACGGACCGGACTGGATTGTAGCGATTGGCGGCGGTTCTCCGATTGATGCAGCAAAGGCAATGTGGGTAAAATATGAATATCCTGACATTACATTTGAAGAAATGTGCAAGGTATTCGGTATGCCGAAGCTTCGTAAAAAAGCACATTTCTGTGCAGTATCTTCTACATCCGGTACAGCAACGGAAGTTACGGCATTCTCAGTTATCACAGATTACGAAAAAGGTATTAAGTATCCGCTGGCTGATTTTGAAATCACACCGGATGTTGCAATCGTAGACCCTGAACTGGCTGAAACAATGCCTGTAAAGCTGGTAGCCCATACAGGTATGGATGCAATGACACATGCCATTGAAGCGTATGTATCAACCGCAAACTGCGATTATACAGACCCACTGGCACTTCATGCAATTAAGATGATTCATGAAACACTGATTAAGTCATACAACGGAGATATGGCAGCCCGTGATTCTATGCACAACGCACAGTGTCTTGCAGGTATGGCATTCTCCAACGCATTACTCGGTATCGTTCATTCAATGGCACATAAGACCGGTGCTGCATTTGAAGGCGGACATATTATCCACGGTGCTGCCAATGCAATGTATCTGCCAAAGGTTATCAAATACAATGCCAAGAATGAGGAAGCTGCCAAGAGATATGCAGAAATTGCAGATTTCATTCACTTAGGCGGTAATACAACAGAAGAAAAGATTGATAAACTCATCGAACTGCTCCGCAAGATGAATGATGAACTCAATATCCCGCACTGCATCAAGCATTATGGTGAAGGCGGACTTCCGGCAGAAGAAGGTATTGTACCGGAAGATGAGTTCTTAAAGAAGCTTCCTGAAATTGCAGCAAACGCAATTCTTGATGCCTGTACAGGTTCTAATCCTCGTCAGCCAAATCAGGAAGAAATGGAGAAATTACTGAAGTGCTGCTATTATGACACAGAAGTAGATTTCTAATCAATAAGCTTATAACGGAAAAATAAATTTTCCATTTTACGTTTCTCCTTTCATAAATGCCGTATTTTTCATAGAATATATGAAAATACGGCATTTTTTTTGCAACTATATCATGTCCGGTTTCGTATAAAGAATAAGAGGAGGTGGCAGGAAGTGTTTGAAACAGATGAAACGCTTATCAGGCGCATATTACAGGGGAAAGACCGTGAGGCAGGTGAACTGCTGGTTGAACGGCATTATAAAAGAATATATAAAGAGATTTACTTAAAAACTTCAGATGAGGAGCTTGCAAAAGACCTTACGCAGGAAGCATTTATACAGATATTAAAAAATCTATATCAGTTTGACAGTAAAAAGGCGTCCTTTAAGACGTGGATTACAAGAATTGCCTGCAATAAAGTGATTGATTACATGAGAAGCCGCCAGCACCATGAAATGCTTATGACTGAAATTTTGGACGATTATGATAAAGAAGATGCGCACAATCTTGAGGAACGTGTGACAAACCGCATGGCAACACAGCGGGTAGAGCAATTACTTGAAAAAGAGGAAGTACAAAACCAGAAGATATTTAACCTGAAAGCACAGCAGGGTTACACATTTGAAGAAGTCAGTACGATTACGGGGGTAACAAAAACTGCTGTAAAAAACCGCTATTACTCCATGGTGAGAAAGATGAGAAAGGAGCTGAGTGATTATGAGTAGGATTAAATATCCGGGTGAACAGGAAATGAAGCGCCAGATTCAGGTGATTTTGGATGAGTCCGGCATGTTTGAAGATGACGAAAAAAGTCAGGGTTATACAGAGTGTGTGCAGGTGAAGAAACGTCCGGCGGTAAAGACGGCGATTTTATTTCCCCTGGCAGCCGCGGCGGTAATGTTTCTTGTTGTCACTGCGGCAGGACTGATACCGCAGCAGACAAATTCCAGGGTCGAACCGATGACAAATGTGCTGACGGATGATACAATAAGATCAGTATCAAAAACACAGCTAAGCGACGATATTACGGTTCAGATTTGTACAGACTGTTCTTATCTGCCATTAAAAGCATCCGGGTCAGACAGCGTATCGGACAGACAGATACAGTTTAGTTATACGTATCCGAAAATTTATTATCAGGGAACAGAGGTGGAGTCTGTTACGCGCTATTACGAGGACAGAATCGAACAGTTAAAGACACAGGCGCAGACACAGTTTAAGAATGTTGCCTTTGTAAAGGATTTGGATATTCCGGTAAAGATTTCATATCATTGTTCGGCATTAAACGATGTGACCGCACCGGAAAATAATCTGGTGTCAATTTATGAAAATTATTCGGAGAGTTATACAGCATACGATAAAGAAGGGGCGTATGTTACGGTAATGACCAATGCTGTTTATGGTGGGAATTTTAATGCAAAGACAGGAAAGAAGCTCTCTTTAATTGAACTTTTTGAAGAAAATGACTTGTCAGGGCTGGAAAAAGAATGGATCGGTATCGGACAGACAGAACAGGAATTACAGACGATTGCAGATACGGATGCATGGTATTTATCGCAGGACGGACTGGCACTGTGTATCAACGGCTGTGAAAACGATTATGAGAATAACGCAGGAAAGCTGCGGTATCACAATGTTTCATGCAAAACAAATGTCGTGGCTTATGACACGCTTTCCGGATTAAAGAAAGGCTAAAAATCCACAGGCAGAATGAATACAGGAAGATACGGCAGAATGTGAGGAGAGTATGCCAAACGAGATGGAAGAATTAGAATTTTATTTAAAAAAGGCAAAACAGGTTGTATATGAAGTCAAAAAGACAGTTGTCGGCAAAGATGAGGCTATCTGCAAACTGCTGATGGCAATCTTAGCAAAGGGACATATTCTGATTGAAGATATTCCGGGGGTCGGAAAGACAACGATGGCGCTGGCATTTTCAAAGGCACTGGGATTGGAATGTAACCGGCTGCAGTTTACACCGGATATTATGCCGTCGGATCTGACGGGATTTAACTTATACAACCGTCAGACAGGGCAGTTTGAGTACAAGCCGGGAGCTGTGCTGTGCAATATTTTACTGGCAGATGAAATTAACAGAACCTCGCCAAAGACCCAGTCTGCGCTGTTAGAGGTGATGGAGGAGCGCAGGGTGACGGTGGACAGCCAGAGCATTGAGCTGCCAAAGCCGTTTATGGTCATGGCAACACAGAATCCATTTGGTTCAATCGGAACACAGAAACTTCCGGAATCCCAGCTTGACCGTTTTATGATTCAGATATCACTGGGATATCCGACCGTGGAAGATGAAATTGCCATTTTAAAAAATAAGACAAACGGCAGTCCGAAAATTATTTCGGAAAAGGTGCTGACAGCAGAAGAATTAATGGCAATGCAGGCTTATGTGGAACAAATCTATGTCGATGACAGGGTTTATGATTATGTGGCGCGGATTGCAAAGGCAACGAGAAACAGCCCGGAGATTTTACAGGGCATCAGTCCGAGAGGAAGTATCGCGGTGCTTGCGATTGCCAAGGCAGAAGCGTTCTTACGCGGACATACTTATGTGCTGCCGTCGGATATCCAGTATGTATTAATGGATGCTGCGGCACACCGTATTATTGTGGATAACGGATTGAGAAATGGAAATGTGACGGCAGAAACGGCATTAAAAAATGTGCTTGAAACCGTTTCCGTGCCGAAACTGGATGTGAAAAGGGTCGTTTAAATGAGAAAAAGAAGACTTTTGTATATCGTCTGTCTGCTGGGGGTATTCTGGCTGAATGTCATCTATGTCGAATACCAGTTCTTTCTGCTGCTGGTACTGCTGATTGTTGTTCCGGCGATTTCCGGGGTGCTGTTTGAACTGGCGGCAAACGGATTAAAGCTGTATCTGAATATTCCACAGAAGGAAGTGCATCCCGGACAGCTGGTGAAAGTGTGCATTAAGGCTGTAAACCGCCATGTGATATTTTTAGGGAAACAGCAGTTTCAGATTGGCGTGGCCTATCTGAATACTCCGGGAAATGAAAAGGAAATGCTGCAATGTGACGGAGTTACGGAAAAAGTACAGCAGACAATGGTGGAATTTAGTCCAAAGCACTGCGGCATCGCACAAATTGACATTGAAAAAGTATTTTTGCAGGATTATCTGGGGCTGATTGGTACACAAAAGAATTTTCGCGGAAGCTGCCAGCTTGCCGTACTGCCGGAGCCGGTTTTATCCACGCGGGTCAGGACGGGGATGGAAAAACAGCAGGAATACCGCTATTCAGCGGTAGCAGATGATGATTCGGATATTCTGGATTTGCGGGCGTTCCGTCCGGGTGATAATTTAAACCATATCCACTGGAATTTAAGCCTTCGTACAGATGATTTGATTGTGCGGCAGTATGGAGAACAGATTGATGTAAAAAAAGTGATTCTTGTGGATTTAAGCATTTTGAACACAGCGCAGTACAGGAGCCGAATGGATGCAGTCTATACAGCAGTGGCTTCCATTGCCAATTTATACGTTGAAAATGAGGTGAATACGCTGATTCTTGCATGGAACGGACAGAAACAAAGTGCAGAGTATCTAGAAGTCCATGACCGGACAGAATTAAACCGTGCCATGATACGGCTGATGCAGATTCCATGCAGCAGCAGGGCAGGAGAGCATGCAGCGGCGGTATATTTAAAGGACATTGAAGCACAGGGACAGCAGGCATTATTTGTGACGGCAGGAAGCTATGAGAATAACAAAGTAAGAATTGTCAATGTGGAAAAGATACAGTTACAGGAACTGATCGATGAACTTTGGGAAAAGATATAAGGGACAGAAATTAGAAACAAGGGGTAAGACAGCATGGAAGAAAATCGTGAAATCAGTTACATCGTAAGAATGCTTCTTACAACAATCGGATCATATGGAATTATAAGGGTGCTGACTTCATGCGCCCTTTTTCAGGTATCGGATATGGCAGTGATTTTTGGAATTTTGGCGGCTGCTGTTATTTGTGTGTACGGGCTGTACGGCAGAAAAAAGCATTTTTTAATCGTTACGGGGATTTTATTTGCCGGATTGTCCGTTTTAAGTTTTGGCATTTTAAGAGCCGGGTTCTGCCACATTTACAATGACTGTATGACAGCCCTTGAAAAGCCATATGGACTAAGTCTTGGCAGAATTGCCGTAAAGGAAACGGCGGCACGGCCGATGCAGGAAACGATAGCCGTGTTGTTTATTGCAGTTGTTGTGACATTTGCAGCAGCAGTCATTGTGATTTACCTGCACAGTATGCTGGGGACACTGCTTTCTATTCTGCCGCTGCTTATTTTATTCGTATCGCTGGGAGCAGTCCCGGACAGCTGTACATTTTTTCTGTGTATCAGCTACGTGCTTGGTGTTTCGGCTTTGCAAGGGCAAAAAGGCGGGGAACAGCAGTCACTGATGGTTTTGTTTTTATGTCTGATTGCACTGACGGTTTCGGTTATTGTGCGCCCGCCGGTAAACTATGAACGGTTTCAGGTATTTCAGGTGTTAAATGAAGAAGCGAAAAACTGTTTTTCATGGGTCGGCGGAGATTTAGAAACAGATGTTGACCTTGCAAACGGTGGAATTAATAACGGGGAACTGGGGAAAATTGATGGTATCCGCTACAGCAACCAGACCCTGCTGACAGTGACTACGCAAAGTACCGGAAAAAATCAGTATTTTCCGAGGTTTATCGGGCTGGATTATGATACGGGCCGGTGGTCAGAGGTGCTGAGCAGTACAGTAAAAAACGATCAGAAGGAAAATCTTGTGGATTATATGGATACACAGGCGCAGGCGCAGCAGTATATTGAAAATACAGTGGGCAGTTATTACCAGATGATAAAAAAAGTACCATATATTCTCCGGTATACGGATGGAACGACACAGAACGGAACCAATGTCATTGCCGGTGTGAATAGTTACAGTGCTTTTAATAATCTTTTGGAGTATCTGCGGTATGAGTATCTTGGCGGTGGTGCGCCTTTGTATAAAAATATGGTTTCTTATCAGAATCTGGTAAAAAATAATTATCTTGATGTGCCGTATGATGTACGGGAAGTGATTGAAAATCTGCTCGGAGAAACCAGCGTTACAACGACGGAACAAAAAGAAAATTATATTAAATATGTAAAAGATTATCTTTCACAAAACTATACTTACAATATGTTTCCGGGGAAAGTGCCGGAAAATGAAGATTTTGTAAAATATTTTCTGACAGAAAGCAAAGAGGGATATTGTACATATTTTGCAACGGCGGCAGTACTGATGTACCGCTGTGCAGGAATTCCGGCAAGATATGTCGAAGGATATGTGGCGGCAGATGATACTATAAAGTCGGGAGTTCCGATACAGACGACACAGACAAGAAAGACATCGGACAATGTGCAGACGGAAGAAAATGTTGTTGAATATCAGGTGGATTTAAAGGACAATGCGGCACATGCATGGGCAGAAGTCTATATGGACGGTTACGGCTGGGTTACGGTGGAAGTGACACCGCAGGCATCGGCGCAGGGCAGTACCGGTGCAGCCACAGAAGCAGGCGCATCATTCGGGGAAGGACAGAATATACAGCAGGAATTACAGACAGAAAGCCCGTCAGAAGTTTCCACAGACGGACAGGAACTGACACAGGATGCAGCCGGACAGCCGTTGGAACAGCGGACAGATTCAGTTCCGGAAATTTCACAGGGTGCAGCCGGAGAGGCAGATAACACGGCACAGGATGACAGCAGTGCAGGTAGTACGGATGTGGGGAAGGCGCAGACAGAATCTGCTTTTACACGGCTTGTAAAACAGTATCCGCTGCTTTGGATTCCAATCGGACTGATATTGCTGTTTACAGTAATGTCTGCTATAATTCTGATACGGTATTTTACTGTCAGACAGATGCGCACAGCAAAGAAAAGAAAGACAGATATTAAGAGTATGGTACAGGAAGAACGGCGGGAAATGGTGATGGAGGCTTACCGTAGTTTTGAAAAAATGCTTGCGGCAGTGGGATATGGCAGAACAAGCGGTCTGGAGTACGAAGCGTATGCGGGCTATCTGACCGAGGCGTCGGAAATTTTTAAGGAAAATCATATCAAACGGATTTTTGATCTGGTACTGCGGTGTTCATTTTCCGAAATACCGGTCAGTGAGCAGGAGTACCGCGGGTACCGCAGGGATATGCAGAATATCCGCAATGCCATAGAACAAAAGCTTGGATTTTGGGAAAGACTGTATTTTAAGTATATACGGTTGTTTTAAATAAGGAGAGGTATGTTTGATTTAGAAGATGAGTTAAAGAAACTCCCGGCAAAGCCGGGAGTTTATATTATGCATGACAATACGGATACGATTATTTATGTGGGAAAAGCTGTGAGCCTGAAAAACAGGGTGCGGCAGTATTTTCAAAGCAGCCGGAATCATTCGTCCAAAATAAAGAAAATGGTTTCGCACATCGCTTATTTTGAGTATATTATTACAGATTCCGAACTGGAAGCGCTGGTTTTGGAGTGCAACCTGATTAAGGAACACCGCCCGAAGTATAATACGATGTTAAAGGACGATAAAACCTATCCGTTTATCAAAGTCACGACAGGTGAAGCGTATCCGAGAGTTTTATTTTCAAGGGATATGAAGCATGGCGCGGGCAGATACTTTGGCCCGTATACTTCGGCAGGGGCGGTCAAGGACACGATTGAACTGCTCTGCAAGCTCTATAAAATCAGAACGTGCAGCCGCAATCTGCCAAAAGATGAGGGGAAACAGCGCCCATGCCTGAATTACCATATCGGGCAGTGCAGTGCGCCATGCCAGGGATACATTTCTGAAATCGAATACAGAAAAAACGTAGATAGTGTGCTGGAATTTTTAAACGGCAATTATGATAAAATTTTAAAACAGCTGACGGCGCAGATGAATGACTGCGCGGAAAAACTCGAATATGAAGAAGCGGCGCGCTGCCGGGATTTAATCCAAAGTGTTAAGCAGGTGGCACAGAAGCAGAAAATTACGGCAGATGACGAAACCGACCGTGACGTGGTGGCGTGTGCAAGTGACGGCACGGATGCGGTGGTACAGATTTTTTATATCCGCAGCGGAAAGCTTCTCGGCAGGGATCATTTTCATATGAGCGTTGCGGAAGGTGATACCAGAAGTGATATTATCAGCGGATTTTTAAAGCAGTATTACGGCGGAACACCCTATATTCCAAATGTAGTAATGTTACAGGAAGAAATTGAAGATGTGCAGATTATCAGCGAGTGGCTCAGCAGTATGAAAAAGCGCAAGGTGTCTGTTGTGACACCGAAAAAGGGTACAAAGGAAAAACTCGTGGAGCTGGCATATAAAAATGCACAGATGGTGCTGCTTCAGGATACGGAAAAGATTAAAAGGGAAGAACAGCGGACGGTCGGTGCAATGCAGGAAATCGCAGACTGGCTTTCCCTGCCGCATCTTGTCCGTGCGGAAGCCTATGATATTTCCAACACCAGCGGTATTGAATCTGTTGGTTCAATGGTTGTTTTTGAAAACGGACGACCAAAGAAAAATGATTACAGAAAATTTAAGATAAAAACGGTGAAAGGACCGGACGATTATAAAAGTATGCGCGAAGTACTGACAAGGCGTTTTCTGCGCGGAAAAGAGCAGTCGGAAGGATTTGCGGTATACCCGGATATTATCATGATGGATGGCGGCAGAGGACAGGTCAATATTGCACTGGAGGTTTTAAAGGAGCTGGATTTACACATTCCGGTGTGCGGCATGGTCAAAGATGACAATCACAGAACCCGCGGACTCTACTATAATAATATAGAAATTCCAATTGACAGGAACAGTGAAGGGTTTAAGCTGATTACAAGGATTCAGGACGAAGCACACCGTTTTGCCATTACGTATCACAGAAGCCTGCGAAGCAAGGCGCAGGTTCATTCGGTGTTAGACGGTATTGACGGCATCGGTCCGGCAAGAAGAAAGGCACTGATGAAGCATTTCTTAGACATTGAAAAAATCCGCACGGCACCGGTGGAGGAGCTGATGAAGGTGGACGGCATTACGGAAAAGGTGGCAGAAAATATTTATGCGTTTTTCCATTAAAAACCCATAATTGACCGCGTACTATACGGTGTGATAAAATAAAAATACTAAAAAGTCAGCGTAAAGAGTGCGACAAAGTCGCCCAGAAATAAGAGGATAGTGTGAAAAATCCTTAAATCAAAGATTTTTCACACAACAGAATTTGTGCCGCAGGCGTCACGAATTCTGTTTATATCGCAGGACTGAATAATCAGTCCGCGATTCCTCCGGCATTAAAAATGCCTGCGGAAAGAGGAGTAGTATGAATGGAAGCGAAAGAGTGAAGCTGTCTAAAGTCGTTGAGAAGATGCAGCTTGAGAACATGACACCACAGATTGATATTTCAGGAACATGGCTTCATATTCCGGAGGTCAACAGACCGGCGTTGCAGTTGACCGGGTTTTATAACCAGTTTGATAATGACCGCTTGCAGATTATTGGAAATGTAGAATATTCATATTTAAAAAGCCTTTCGGAAACAGAGCGGTATGAGCGGTATATGCAGCTGCTTTCAAGCAATATTCCGTGTCTGGTATTCTGCCGCGGATTAGAGCCGGAACCGAAAATTTTAGAGCTTGCGGTGAAATGTCAGATACCGATTTTTAAATCACAGGAAGCGACCTCTTCTTTTATGGCAGAGGTTATCGGCTGGTTAAAGGTACAGCTTGCACCATGTATCGTTATTCACGGTGTATTGGTTGATGTATATGGTGTCGGTGTGTTAATTACCGGTGAAAGTGGTATCGGTAAGAGTGAAGCGGCATTGGAACTCATTAAAAGAGGACACCGTCTTGTAACCGATGATGCAGTAGAAATCCGCAAAGTCAGCAACGAAACGCTGGTCGGTTCTGCGCCGGGTGTCACAAAGTATTTTATTGAACTGCGTGGTATCGGCATTATTGATGTTAAGACCCTGTTTGGTGTAGAAAGCGTTAAAGAAACCCAGCAGATTGATATGGTTATGCAGTTAGAAGACTGGAATAAAGACAGGGAATACGACAGACTGGGTCTGGAGGAAGAATATACAGAATATCTTGGCAATAAAGTGGTATGCCACGCACTGCCGGTACGTCCGGGACGAAATCTTGCGGTTATTGTAGAAGCGGCTGCGGTCAACCACAGACAGAAAAAAATGGGTTATAATGCGGCGAAGGAATTATACCGCAGAGTACAGGAAAATCTCATGCGGGGAGATGATGATGATGAATAAAGTTCTTTTTGGCATTGATATCGGCGGTACAACTGTAAAATGTGGATTATTTACACTGAATGGGGAACTGCTTGAAAAGTCAGAAATTCCAACGGATAAGCAGGATAACGGAAGCCGGATTCTGTCTGATGTGGCAGCACATATACGGAATATATTGGAAAAAAGGTGCCTGACAGTTTCAGATGTGGCGGGTGTCGGTATCGGTGTGCCGGGTGCGGTGACACCGGACGGCATTGTTAATAAATGTATTAATTTAGGCTGGGGTGTAAAAGATGTTGCAAAAGAAATGCAGACATTTCTGCCGGTCTTTGTAAAAGTGGGAAATGATGCCAACATGGCGGCACTCGGTGAATTCTGGAAGGGCAGTGCGAAAGGCTATCAGAGCGTTATGCTGGTAACGGTAGGAACCGGTGTCGGCGGCGGGCTGATTATAGACGGAAAGCCGGTTGCCGGTGTACATGGTGCGGCGGCGGAAATCGGGCATCTGCCGATTGTGGAAGGCGAACAGGAAGCCTGCAACTGCGGGAAAAAAGGCTGTCTGGAGCAGGCAGCTTCCGCGACAGGCATTGTACGTGTTGCAAAGCGGATTCTGGCAGCAGCAGAAACAGAATCGGTTCTTAGAAATATAGACAATCTTACGGCAAAGGATGTATTTGATGCGGCACAGGCGGGAGATGCGCTTGCTGTGCAGACGGCAGAAACGGTCTGTGAATATTTAGGCAGGGGGCTTGCGTGCGTGGCGGCAGTTGTAGATCCGGAGTGCTTTTTAATCGGCGGCGGGGTATCCAAGGCAGGTAAATATTTTACGGATTTAATTGGGAAATATTATCAAAAGCATGCATTTCACCCAAGCCGCGGTACGAAGATTGTAACGGCACAGCTTGGTAACGATGCAGGCATGTATGGCGCGGCAAAGCTGGCGGCAGACAATATAAAGAATGGAGCAGAATAAAGAAATGGATAGGCTGGCAGAAATATTTGGAAAAGAAAATGTACTCAAAGATGAACCGATGAGCAGACATACGACATTCCGTATCGGGGGAGCGGCAGATTTCTTTGTTAAAGTACAGACAATATCGCAGCTTCAGGAAGCCATGCGCTATTTAAAAAAAGAGCAGATTCCATTTTATATTGTCGGAAACGGAAGCAATCTTTTAGTGCGTGATGAGGGTGTGCGCGGTGTTGTATTGCAGCTGGGGGAGCGTTTCAGCGGTTATGAATTTCTGCACGAAACGCCCGGAAGTGTTGTACAATCCGGCACGGCGGTTGACAAGAATCAGATTGTCATGGTGCGTGCAAAGGCGGGTTCCCTGCTTGGCAGACTGGGTAAAGAATTTGCGGAATACAGCCTTTCGGGATTTGAATTTGCTTCGGGAATTCCGGGAACACTCGGCGGTGCGGTTTATATGAATGCCGGGGCTTACGGCGGAGAAATCAAAGACATTTTAGTGCGTGCAACCCTTATGGATATGGATGGCAGCCTGTTTGAATTTACGAATCAGCAGATGCAGTTCGGATACCGCAAAAGCATTGCGGCGGAGAAAAATTATATTGTGCTGGAAGCTGATCTGGCATTGCACGTATCTTCCAAAGAAGAAGTGCTTGCAAAAATGGCAGAGCTTTCTGCACAGCGCAGATTAAAACAGCCGCTGGAATATCCGAGCGCCGGAAGTACGTTTAAACGACCGGAAGGATATTTTGCAGGCAAGTTAATTTCCGATGCCGGATTAAAAGGATTTTCTGTCGGCGGCGCACAGGTTTCCGAAAAACATGCCGGATTTGTGATTAATACCGGCAATGCAACGGCTGCAGATGTCATTGCACTGACTGATGCCGTGCGCGATAAAGTATTTGAAAAATACGGTGTAAAACTGGAATTAGAGATAAAGCAGTTAGGATAGGCTTTCAGTGAAAGGACGGCTCATCGTTATGAAAATGGTTATTGTTACAGGAATGTCGGGTGCGGGCAAATCAACGGCACTCAATGTATTGGAAGACGAAGGCTATTATTGCGTCGATAATATGCCGATTTCCTTAGTCGTAAAATTTGCGGAGCTGGCGGCAGGTCAGGAAGAAGGATATTCAGACATTGCGCTGGGAATTGATATCCGCAGCGGCAACGCACTCGGGGAATTCGATGAGGTTTTAGATGAGCTTTCCCGTAGGCACTACCGGTATAAAATCCTGTATCTGGACTCAAGCGATGAGGTGCTTGTCAAACGCTATAAAGAAACGCGCAGAACGCATCCGCTTGCAAAAGATGACCGTGTTGATAAAGGCATTGCAAGAGAGCGCAAAAAGCTGGAGTTTTTAAAGAAGCGCGCGGATTACATTATTGATACCAGCCAGCTTCTGACAAGGGAATTTAAGCAGGAGCTTGAAAAGATTTTTATTCAGGGAGAGCATTACAACAACCTGTTTGTAACCGTGTTATCCTTTGGATTTAAATACGGGATTCCGTCGGATGCTGACCTTGTTTTTGATGTCCGTTTTCTGCCAAATCCCTACTACGTCAGTGAATTAAAGCCGCTGACGGGAAATGATAAGGCGATTCAGGATTATGTCATGGGATTTAAGGCGGCAAGGGATTTTTTGGATAAAATTACGGACTTAGTGGCATTTTTACTGCCCAACTATGTGCAGGAGGGAAAAAACAGCTTAGTTATTGCGATAGGCTGTACCGGTGGAAAACACCGCTCCGTGACACTTGCAAATGCCCTTGCGGACAGGTTAAAACACACGGAATACGGCTGTAAGGTCGAACATCGGGATATAGATAAAGATACGAAACGTAAAAAGTGAGGACAGGAAACATGTCGTTTTCATCTGAGGTGAAAGAAGAATTAGGAAAAAGGCTGGATACGGCAAGGCACTGCCAGATTGCGGAATTTGCCGCCATTATGGCATTTTGTGGTAAAATGCGCAGTGACAGCGGTGAGGAAATGCAGATTGAGGTCATGACGGAAAATGAAGTCGTTTTGCAGAAATTCATCCTGCTGGCAGAAAGCATTTTTGAAATGGAAGAACACGATTTTGTGATTGAACATGAGGGAAAGAAAAACAGTCTGATTCATGTGTATATTAAAGAGCCGGTTTATGTTACAAAGATTCTGATGACATTAAAGTGGTGTGATGAGCAGTTTACGCAGATTGAGCCGGTTTTTGTGCATCCGATTCTGGTGCAGAAGGAGTGCTGTAAAAAAGCATTTATCCGCGGGGCGTATCTTGCGGCGGGTTCAATCAGCGACCCTAACAAATTTTATCATTATGAAATTGTCTGCGAATACGAAGAAGATGCGGTGCAGCTACAGGAATTACTGCTGTATTTTGAGCTGGATGCCAAGGTGATTCAGCGCAAGCGCAATTACATTGTATATTTAAAAGAAGGAAATAACATTACAGATGTACTCAATCTCATGGGTGCGGTGGTGTCCCAGATGAATCTGTATAATATTATGATTTTAAAGGGGATGCGAAATGATGTAAACCGCAAGGTCAACTGTGAAACTGCCAATTTAAATAAGACGATTGAGGCGGCGGTCAAACAGATCCGCGACATTGAATATCTGCGGGATACGGTCGGATTAGAGAGCCTGTCGGACGGACTGCGCCAGGTCGCCTATGTGCGCCTTGAAAATCCCGATATGAATTTAAAGGACATCGGGGAACGCTTAAATCCGACAGTTGGCAAATCCGGTGTGAATCACCGCCTGCGTAAAATCAGTGAAATGGCAGAACAGCTTCGCGGAGAAGCCTAAGGCGCCAACCGGCATAAACAGACATAAAGGGCAGATGAGAAAACGTCCGTGCGGATTTCTCATCTGCCCTTTGCAGTTAGTAGCCTTTCTTTTTTTGCTGTTTAGAAAGAATGGAAAGTAAAATCTTTTTCGGTGTAAAGCGGCTGCCCCATACGGCGGCACGCATAAGCGGTGATGGTACAATCGTAAGCGTACCTTTTGACATTTCCTTTAAGCAGTAAGAAACACAGCGTTTTGCGGAAATGCCCGGAAGGGCGAAAGTGACATTTGCCGTTTCGTTAAAATTTGTATTGACAGGACCAGGACAGAGCATACTGATATGGACATTGCTGTGTACTTCCTGTAATTCCTGATAAATGGCATTGGTCAGGCTGGTGACGTAGGCCTTGGTTGCGTAATAAGTAGACATATACGGTCCGCCGGGCAGCAGTCCGGCACTGGAAGCAACATTTAAAATGTAGCCGCGGTCTTTTTTCATCAATTCCGGCAGCAGTTTGCGCGTTAAAATGTGCAGTGCTTTGATGTTCACATTAATCATGTCCAGTGATTTTGATAAATCCGACTGCGCGAAGCGGTCTAAGTCGCCAAATCCTGCGTTGTTAATCAGAATGTGGATATCAAGCGGTTTTAATTCTTCTGCAAGCTGCATACACTGTGCTTCTTTGGATAAGTCGCAGGAAATGATGCGGCATTTGCAGGCAAGTTCTGCGGCAAGTTCTTCTAACGCTTTGGTGTTACGTGCCACTAAAATCAGGCTGTAGCCGCGTGCGGCAAGCTGCGCTGCAAATTCTTTTCCGATGCCGGAGCTGGCACCGGTGATACATGCTGTAGGCATAAAATTCCTTCTTTCTTTAATTTATGATGGTTCCTTTTTCGATGTTTTCACGAATGATACGGTCAACGACCTCAAATAACTGTTCTGAGCCGAGGCGGGTTTTGGACTGACGTCCGTAAACCTGTTCTGCGGTAACACCGTGTTCACGCCAGTCTCCGCCGCCGTTGCTGTTATTTAAAAGTAACGGCTGTAAATTATCCATGGAATGTGCAAATTTGGATTCCGGTGTTTCATACGCTTCAAATTCGTCAAACAGCGCAGTAAGTTCTTCTTTTTGTTCGTCCGGAAGCAGGGAGAAAATGCGTTCCTTTGCGGCATCTTCCCTTGCTTTCTGCGTTTTTAAGCCCTCGGCATCATACGCATACGTATCGCCTGCATCAATTTCCACAATATCGTGAATCAGGCACATCAGCATAACTTTTGCAATGTCTACAGGCTCATTGGAATATTCCTGCAGCAGATATGCCATGATAGCCATATGCCATGCGTGTTCGGCATCATTTTCATTTCTTCCGTGCCCCGACAGGTGGGTCTGTCGGAAAATATTTTTTTCTTTGTCAATTTCCAGCGCAAAATCCAGCTGTTGTTTTAATCGGTTATTCATACAAATCTCCATTTCATACTAATCTCCTGATTCTTATTGTAACTTTTTCAATTCTGATTTACAATAAGAACATATTTGTTTTTCATAAGGGAAAAGAAAATGTCCGGACGCCGGATAAAGGGGTATAAGTATATGGTAATAAAGAATCAGACAAAAATGAAAAAGGAGCATATTCAGGCAGTCATGCGCGCGGCAAATTTCGACAATGACCGCTATAAAAAGTTTAAGCTGATGTACAATTTTTTCGGACTGTTATTCGGCATGATGTTTGTGCGCTATCTCATATTTGAAATGCTTGGAAGCAGTGAGCGCCAGCCGGTCATGATGGTGTTATACGGCATTGTGGGAGCGGTCTTTTTGTATATCGGCATGTACGGCATGGATAAAAGCAATTATAAAAAGTATTACCGCATTTACGGCAATATGATAGGAATTACGTTTACTTACGAGGCAGACAGTGAAGGAATCCGCATGACTGATGAGGAAGGCGACAATGAATTTTTTGAATGGGAACGCATGTTAAAATGGGCAGAAGATTTAGACAGCTTTTTTGTATACATGGGGCTGGAGGAGTGCCTGATTTTAGACAAAAACAGTTTTGTGGAAGGAACGGACATTAATTTTAAGGAACTGCTGACGGCGGTTGCGGGACTGAAAAAAGAGGAAAATGGAGATGAGTATTAGCATGACAGAAAAGGTATATATGCGTGAACTGACCGAACAGGAAATGACAGAAATTTATCAAAGCCATCTAGTTGAGGATTTTCCGGCGGGGGAGGTAAAGCCGCTGGCACATATGTTAGAGGGCAGAAAAAAGGGACAGTATGAGGCATACGGGCTGTTTGAGAAGGATACGTTAAAGGGTTATGCGTATTTTATCAAAAACAGCACACAGCCGGCTGCACTGCTGGACTATTTTGCGATTGTCCGGGGGTTGCGGAGTGCCGGTTACGGTTCGCTGTTTTTAAAGAAATTACAGGCAATGTGCATAGAACAGCAAAAACAGCTGATTCTGGAAGTGGAAAATCCGGATTATGAAACGAGGGAAGATAAAAAGGTACTGATGCACCGCCGCATTGCATTTTATCAGAAAAACGGCATGCAGTTAAGCGGTGTGACATGCAATTTTTATGACAATGAATACCGCATTATGTATGCGGGAGCGCATTGTGAAGATACAAAAGTGCAGGAAATAACGATGAATACATATCTGAACTTTTTCGGTGCAGATGTTGTCCGGAAACGTGCGGTATTTCATGCGCTTTAATGCTGTAACGAATTGACAAAGAAAAGTAAATGTTGCATAATACATTGAAGACTTTTTTGAAAATGAGAAAAGACAACGGGGAAAAAAGGAGGAAGCAATATGAATAATCAGCAGATGATGGAATTGACAACCGTAGAAAAGAGTGAGTTTGAACAGTTTGTATCTGAATGTACCCGCTCCGGTTCAATTGATTCCAATTTGTATATTGAATACGACGTTAAGAGAGGTCTGCGTGACAGTAACGGTAACGGTGTGCTTACCGGTCTGACAGAGATTTCCGACGTCTGCGGATGTCATAGTGTGAACGGACGAAAGATTCCGGTGGACGGTGAATTATATTTCCAGGGATACAATGTGGAAGATATTATCAAGGGTTCATCCAGAGACCGTTTCCGTTTTGAGGAAGTGACGTATCTGCTGTTATTCGGTTCGCTGCCGGATGATAAGCAGTTTGAAAGCTTTCTTAGAATCCTTACGGATTTACAGGAACTTTCCGGTGCGTTTATCCGTGATGTTATCATGAAGGCAACCAGTGCGAATCTGATGAATTCCCTGATGAAAAGTATTTTAAGCCTGTATTCTTACGATGAAAATCCGGACGATATTTCCGTGCCGAATGTCCTGCGCCAGTCTTTACAGCTGATTGCAAAAATGCCGCTGCTTGCGGTTTATGCATATCAGGCATACAGACATTACAAGCTGGACGGCACACTGATGATTAAGAATCCGAAAAAGGGCTATTCCACAGCGGAAAATATTTTATATATGTTAAGAGATGACGGACAGTTCAGCGAACTTGAAGCCAAGGTACTCGACATCTGTCTGGTACTTCATGCAGAGCACGGCGGCGGTAACAACTCTACATTTACAACACACGTTGTTACATCTTCCGGTACGGATACGTATTCTGCGATTTCTGCATCAATTGCATCTTTAAAAGGACCAAAGCACGGCGGTGCCAACTTAAAGGTACAGAAAATGTTTGCAGACATCGAAGCAAACTGCAAGGATTGGGAAGACAGAGAGGAAGTCTGTGCATATCTTAACAAAATTCTTGATAAGGAAGCCTTTGACAAGGCAGGACTGATTTACGGTATGGGACATGCCGTTTATACCAATTCTGACCCGCGTGAAGTGATTTTAAAGAGCTTTGCAAAGCGCCTGTCAGAGGAAAAGGGCATGCAGAGAGAATTTGCACTGTATGAACTGGTAGAAAAGGAAGCCGGGGAACTGATTATGCACAAGAGAAAGCTGTTTAAGCCGGTTTGTGCAAATGTCGATTTCTACAGCGGATTTGTATACAGTATGCTGGGAATCCCGGAAGAATTATTTACTCCGATTTTTGCGATTGCAAGAATTTCAGGATGGTGTGCACACCGCCTGGAAGAACTTGTTAATGCAGGAAAGATTATCCGTCCGGCATATAAGTATGTGGGACATCACAGACCATACTGCACAATGCAGGATCGAAATGAAGGAAAACAGCCGAGATAGGCGAATATAGATAAAAGCAGGAGAAGAAAATGTCACAGTATAAGGTAAAAACAGTTCATCACCCGCTGAACTGTACGGTTGAAGTACCGGGGTCTAAGAGTATCACAAACAGGGCACTGTTAATGGCGGCGCTTTCAGATGGGGAGTGTACGCTTCATGGCGTGTTATTCAGCGATGATTCAAGACATTTTTTGACAAGTTTAATTGCCCTTGGATATGTCATTGAAGTCAATGAGGTGGATAAGTATGTGCTGATTCACGGAAAAGGCAGACAGATTCCGAAGAAGGAAGCAGCGATTGATGTAGGAAGTGCGGGTACGGCAGCAAGATTTTTAACGGCAATGCTGGCACTTTCCGATGGGGCATATACCATTCAGGCATCAGAACAGATGAAAAAACGTCCGATGCGGCCGCTGTTTGAGGCGCTGACCTCGATGGGGGCGGAATTTACATTTTTAGAAAAACCGGGACATCTTCCGGTACAGGTTAAGGGTGCGGCATTTGGCGGAAAAAAGCCTGCCGATAAGGTACAGGTAGATATCAGCGAAAGTACACAGTTTTTAAGTGCATTGCTTATGGTTGCGCCGATGCTTGAAAATGGTTTAAAGATTCACATTACCAGTAGAAAAACAGACGGCTCGTATATTCGCATTACAACGAAGATGATGCACCAGTTTGGCTGTAACGTAGTTCATGAAGGCAGTTTATATGCGATTGCACCGGCAGAGCGGTATATACCGGGAACATATCAGATTGAGCCGGACGTATCGGCGGCATGCTATTTTTATGCAGCAGCGGCGCTGACAGGCGGACACGTTATTGTAAAAAATGTGCATTCAACCTCCATGCAGGGTGATATGAAATTTATTGACGTTTTAAAACAGATGGGATGTGCCGTTACGGAAGAACGAGAAGGCATCTGTGTGACAGGACCAAAAGACGGTGTATACAGTGGCGTGGACATTGATATGAATGATTTTTCAGACCAGACCATGACACTGGCGGCGCTGGCACCGTTTGCCCAGACACCGACGTATATCCGCAACATCGGACATATCCGTTTACAGGAGTCTGACAGAATCCATGCCATTGTAACGGAGCTTACACGGCTTGGCATTGAAGTAAAAGAAGAAGAATCTGCAATTTTAATTTATCCGGGAACGGTAAAGCCTGGAATTGTCAGTACATATGATGACCACCGTTTGGCAATGGCATTTGCACTGCTCGGTATTCGTGCGGAAGGAATTGTGATTGATAACTGTGAGTGCTGCCGAAAGACCTTTGAAGATTACTTTAAGGTACTGGATCGGGTACTTGCGTAAATGACAGCAAATCAGCGGGAAATGGGGTGTGCAGTTGGACAGCAGGCGACAGGGGTCAGCGAAAGACTATGTGGTACAGGAGCTGATTCATGACATTGTAAATATAAAGTTAAAGCCGGGAGAAAAGTTATGTGAACCGGCATTGTGTGAGCGCTTCGGGGTCAGTCGCACACCGTTTCGGGAAGCGGAACTGGAACTGGCACAGCGGAAATTAATCGTTGTCCGTCCGAAGATTGGCACATTTGTATCGTTTATTGATAAGGAACTGGTAGAGGAAGTGCGCCATTTAAGAAGCGTTCTGGAAGCGGAGCTTGCGGTGATGGCATGCTCTATGCTGACAAAAAAAGATATTGACCGGCTCTGGGAAAATGTTGCGGTCTGGGAAATGTATATGCAGCGGGGCGATTACGAGAAAATTTTACAGCTGGATAAATCGTTTCATGCCATGGTGTATGAGATGTGCGGCAGAACTTACTGGCATGAACTGGTGGAAAGTATTTCGCCGCATTTTGACAGGACAACCGTGCTGAGTTTCCAGTGCAGACCAACGGACAGTATTTTATCGGATCACAAAAATCTGGTGGAAGCCATGGAAAAGAAGGATACAGCACTTGCAGGGCAGGTGGCAAGGCAGCACATGGAACGCTATTCCGAAAATATTGATACTATTTATGAACAGTTTAGTGAATATTTTGCAAAATGATGAAAGTTACAGCTCTTTATGGGCTGTAATTTTTTTATGGGGTGCGCTGGCAATCAGCGGTGCATGAAAATGTACAGGGAAATAAGGCTGCAAAAATTGAATAGGACAAGATGAGAACCGTCCCAGTTAATCTGAGGTCGGTTCTCATTTTTGTATATAGTAAAACATTGGTAAAAAAATATCAATGTGGTATAATGTGCATAGTGAAGCTTGCTGTTGGCTATATTGTTTTTGAGCAAAAACAAATAGTTATACTGGCAGATGAGAAATCGGCTGCGGAATGGAGGAGATTAGCATGCAGATTCATGTATTGGGAGATTCAATCGTAACGGCGTATGGCAGTGATGAGAACAATTTTATTGGCGGCTGGGGTGACCATTTAAACAGTTTTTTTAAAAATGAAGTACCGGTGCTTGTTTATGCAGAAGGCGGCAGGAGCAGCCGGAGTTTTCTAAACGAGGGCAGGTTTATGAATTATGGAATATTTTCAAAGGATGAATTTCCGTATGGCATGGGACCGGCATATGACAGGATTTGCGCCGGGGATTATGTTCTGATGCAGTTTTGTCATAATGATGATGAGAGCAAAGGGTATGGCACTTATGTAGACAGGCTGACACCGCTTGGAATACCGGACAGTCACGGAATCTATCCGACAGTCGTGCCTGATGAACAGATGAAGGTGCCAACCGGAGAGATTCCATCAGAATATGTTACACTGCTGAGAAAAACTGGAATGACAGAGCAGGAAATAGCTGTTTATGAAAGAAAGTACCGGGAACTGATTGCGCAGTATGGTGAAAAATATTGGTCGTATGACTGTGGTGCGACATATAAAGGATATTTGAAATTTTATATTGATAAAATAAGAGCATGCGGAGCAGTTCCGGTATTAGTAACACCACCGCCGCGTCAGTATTATAAAAATGGAAAAATTGCGGCAGTTGCAGGACAGCATGGTGGAGAGGATGCATTTGGCGCATTTCCTTATGTGAGGGCAATCAGGCAGCTTGGAAGACAGGAAAATGTTGTTGTATTGGATTTGTTTCAAAGAAGTCTGGAGTTGCTGGAGCGGCTTGGAGAAACGGCGGCAAAAAGCCTTGAAAGCATTAAAGATAAAGATGGTGTAACGATTGGGGAAGCACGGTATGGCAGAATGCAGAAATGGGTGGAGGATTATGATATATATTGGGAAAAGGGAAATTTTACAGTGGATAACACACATCAGAACCGTCTGGGGTCATATCTGTATGCGGCAATGATTGCAGACTGTATCAGTGAGCAGCTTCCCAATCTGGCGCAATGGCAGCTTCCATGTGCATCAAAGTCTATGCGTTGTCCGGCGCGGATTCGGACATTCATTCCAGTAATGGAAGCCGCAGTGCATCATATTGGTATAAAGATAGTATAAAAATTACAGTGTTTTTTCCATATAAATATGCGGGCAGTTTTCGTCCAGGTATTCTTCACCCTGACGGACAAAGCCCAGTGTTTCATAAAAGCCTGCGGCGCGCACCTGCGCAGAAATGCCGATTTTTTTGGCATTTTTAGCAGTGACATAGGACTGTGCTTCTGTTAAGAGCAAAGAACCCAGCCCCATGCCACGGTAAGGCTTTAAAACGGCGATTCTTCCGAAAATATAGATATTTTTTGCTGTATCATAAAAAATTCTGCAAGTTGCAACCGGCTTGTTACATTCGTAGCCGACAAGAAAATGCGCTTCGTTATCTTTCTCGTCAAATTCGTTTTTAAATCCCTGTTCTTTTACAAAAACTTCTTTCCGGATAAAAACGGCATCTTCCGGTAAAGTATCAAAATGTTTTATATGCATAATAATCCTCATTTCTGAGCGACTTTGTCGCGAAGCTGCGATGAGAAATTCGCGTAGGCGATTTCTCATCTGCAATCATGGCTATTTGTTTTCGCTCAGAAACAAATAGCGGTGTGAAAAATATACTATCGAGCGTATTTTTCACACTGATCTCCCTTTCTGTGGTTGTTTCACAAATGTTTTTGTTAAATTGGTAAATTGTATGATACTATATTGGAGGGGAAAGTGTCAATTTAATCGATGGAGGCGTAAATTCGATGGTAAATGATGTATTAGAGTTGGAGAGCGATAAAATTATTGCGCGGATTCGTGCGGAATTATTAAAGTAGAAAATCATAAAAACAGGGAGCGGTTCAGCAATTCCTGAATAACTCCCTGTCTGATTAAAGAAAAAGTATGCTTACCATTCCGAAGAAGAAACGGACTATAATTTTGATAATGCCGAGAATAACACCGATTAGTAAAGCAATTTTTACAGTCTTAAAATTAGATTCATATTTTTCATAATTGCCCTGCATATAAGCGGTGTTTGCAAAAACAATGTATACAATGGCAACGATGCCGCAGATTTTATTGGCAAGAAGCAGACATACAATGCTTAGTGCCAGCCACAGACTAAAGGAAGGGCAGGACTGATTTGGAGGCATTGGATTATTATTATAATTGTTCATGAGAAAATCTCCTTTAATTTTAGTAAGAGTATATATGCTATTGTAGAGGATTACACAATATTCGTCAATAAGGAAATAATAATCGGAATTACAGGAACAAATACTGGGAAAAAGCACATTAGTAGTAGAAAGGAAAAAACGTGAAAATTATCTATGAAGATACGGAAAAATTAATTGTAGAAAAACCGGCAGGGGTATTGACCCAGTCGGCGCGTTCCTTTGATACAGACCTTGTCAGTGAAGTGCTGACCTACAGAAGGAGCAAAAAAGAAACAGCATATGCGGCAGTTATTAACCGGCTGGACAGACCGGTTGGCGGGCTGGTGCTGTTTGCAAAGACAAAGCAGGCGGCGGCGCGGCTGTCAAAGGAAATGCAGCAAAATACACTGAATAAACAGTATTATGCGTTGATTTGTGGAAAACCGGAGCAGTCAAAGGGAACGTTTGTGGATTATCTGCAAAAAGATGCGAAAGCGAATCTGTCCAAAGTTGTTTCAAAGGAAAGCAAAGAAGCAAAACGGGCAGAGTTAGAATATGAAGTACTAAAAACCGTGTATGTACAAGCGCATGAACAGATGCCGGTTACACTTGTAAAAATTCATCTGATTACCGGAAGACATCACCAGATACGGGTGCAGTTTGCTTCCCGCGGACTACCGTTACTGGGAGATACCCGGTACGGCGGCCAGACAGAAGCAGACTGCCGGATGGCTTTACAAAAAAGCGGAAAACCGCTGATACAGCGGTATGAAATTGCGTTGTGTGCGTATGCACTGACCGTAGACAAAAAGACTTATGAACTTGCACTGCCGTGGCAGGTTTAAATTCTAAAAAAAACGGAAATACTGTTCTCATAAAAGCGGCATAAAAATGCCTGCCAAGAATCGAGGGAGTATGAAAAATAATGCTGATGCGATTATTTTTCATACGGTTGTTTATTTTCAGATGAAAACAAACAACCTTGATGGCAGATGAGAAATCGCCTGCGCGAATTTCTCATCGCCACTTCGCAGCAAAGCTGCTCAGAATCGAGGGAGTATGAATAATAAAGAATCAGTATGGACGTTTAGGCGGCGGATGGTATTGCTTTTGGGAAGCGGTGTCATTGTTTTTTTGGTATATCTGGCGGTGCGGTATCTTTTTGTACTGGCATCTCCGTTTATTATTGCTTATGGTATTGCACTGGTGATTGAAAAACCGGTCAATGCGCTGGCAAAGGTGTTCAGAGGGAAAAAGGCACTGGCATCGACTTTGATTGTAACAGGGCTGACCATTATCATTGCGGCGGCGGTTTTTTATATTACATGGCTGGGTGTGGCAGAAATTAAGAGTTTTATTGCTAATTTTGAATATTTATTTATTATGGTACGGCAGAAAACCGCGGGGATTTGTCTGGATGTTGATGGAATGTTAGGGCTTTCGGACGGATGCAGCCTGGAATTTGTATGCAGCTGTGCAGACAGAATCCGGCGCATTTTCCAAAACGGACAGCCGGAAGAAGTTGTTAGCAGTGTGCTGCGGATTTCCTTTCCGATTCTTGTAAACACGGCGGTTATTGCAGGTGCAGTCATTGTGTGCCTGATTTCCGTAGTGTATTTATCCGGTGTGCTTGAAAAGATAAGAAAATGGCGGGAAAACAGCATTTTCAGGGAGGAAGTCTGTGCGCTGACACTGGAACTCAAAAAACTGATACAGGTTTATTTTAAAATAGAACTTATCATTATGCTTATTAATGCCGGAATCTGTATTGCGGGATTGCTGCTTATTCACAATCCGTATGCGGTTGTGATTGGCATTTTAATCGGACTGGTGGATGCACTGCCGTTTTTTGGCACGGGGACGGTACTGATTCCGTGGGCGGTTATTTTACTGCTGTTTCGCAATTACTATGCCGGTGCGGTACTGCTGTCCGTGTATGTGATGACGTATTTTGTCCGCGAAATCATGGAGTCAAAATGTATGGGCGACCGGCTGGGCATTGCACCTTTTACAATGCTGATGGTCATATTTACGGGCATTATGGTGTATGGAATTTTGGGATTTATTTTAGGACCGTTGTCATACTGTATGATGAAAGCACTCATAAGATATTTTGCAAGTGTTCTTGAAAATGCGGGGGGAACGTGGTACACTTGAAACTATCTAGCGATTGCGAGGAAAATGGAGGAGAATCATGGCTGAAGAGAAGAAGTTAGTTGAGGCAATTACATCCATGGATGTGGACTTTGCCCAGTGGTATACAGATGTTGTAAAAAAAGCAGAACTGATGGGATATTCCAGTGTCAAGGGCTGCATGATTTTTAAACCGGCAGGTTATGCAATCTGGGAAAATATCCAGAAGGAACTGGACAGAAGATTTAAGGAAACAGGCGTTGAAAATGTATATATGCCGATGTTCATTCCGGAAAGCCTGTTAGAGCGTGAAAAAGACCATGTAGAAGGCTTTGCACCGGAAGTTGCATGGGTAACATACGGCGGCTTAAATCCGCTTCAGGAAAGACTGTGTGTCAGACCGACTTCCGAAACACTGTTTTGCGATTTTTATAAAGATGAAATCCAGTCTTACAGAGATTTGCCAAAGGTATACAACCAGTGGTGTTCTGTTGTAAGATGGGAAAAGGAAACAAGACCGTTCCTTCGTTCAAGGGAATTCTTATGGCAGGAAGGCCACACAGCACATGCGACAGCAGAAGAAGCTGAGGCAAGAACACAGCAGATGTTAAATGTTTATGCGGATTTCTGTGAACAGGTGCTTGCTATTCCGGTTGTAAAGGGACGTAAGACGGATAAAGAAAAATTTGCAGGTGCAGAAGCAACGTATACAATTGAAGCATTAATGCATGACGGTAAGGCATTACAGTCCGGTACAAGCCATAACTTCGGTGACGGATTTGCCAAGGCATTTGGTATACAGTATACAGACAAAGACAATAAGTTAAAGTATGTACATCAGACTTCATGGGGTATGACAACACGATTAATCGGTGCGCTGATTATGGTACACGGCGATGATTCGGGACTGGTGCTTCCGCCAAAGATTGCGCCGGTACAGGTTGACGTGATTCCGATTATGCAGAATAAGGACGGCGTTCTTAATAAGGCATATGAAGTGAAGGAAGCCCTTGTAAAGGCGGGTCTGCGTGTCAAAGTAGACGACACCGACAAGAAGCCGGGCTGGAAGTTCTCAGAACAGGAAATGAGAGGTATTCCAGTCAGAGTTGAAATGGGACCGCGTGATATTGAAGCCGGACAGGCAATTATCGTAAGACGTGATACCAGAGAAAAGACAACGGTTGCAATTGAATCACTTGCAGAAGAAATCAAGAACATTTTAGACAAGATGCAGACTGAAATGTTAGAGCGTGCAAGAACACATCGTGAAGCACATACCTATGTTGCGACAAATTACGACGAATTTAAAGATGTTGTTGCCAATAAGCCGGGCTTTGTAAAGGCAATGTGGTGTGGTGACCAGGCATGTGAAGATAAAATTAAAGAAGAAACAACGGCAACTTCAAGATGTATGCCATTTGAACAGGAACACCTTTCCGATGTATGTGTATGCTGTGGCAGACCTGCAAAGAAGATGGTTTACTGGGGTAAAGCATACTAAGAGTTGAAATACGTTATATAAATCCGTCTTGTACGGGTGATTATGGGCGCAACGCAGCATAATGGCTTGTATAAGGCGGATAATTTTATTTATTTGCAAAAATTACGGTGACAGACAGAAACGAAAATGAAAAGTGGAATTGAAATGGGAGCAGGAATGGAACAACAGGAAAAAAAAGAAATCAGGCTGGAACTGCCAGAAAAAGTGCGGCAGATAATAGAACAGATTCAGAAACACGGATTTGAGGCATATGCGGTTGGCGGCTGTGTAAGGGACAGTCTGCTTGGTAGAACACCGGATGACTGGGACATTACCACATCGGCAAAGCCGCAGGAAGTCAAGGCAATTTTTCCAAGGACGATAGATACGGGCATTGAACACGGCACGGTAACGGTCATGATGGGCAAAGAAGGGTTTGAAGTGACAACCTACCGGATTGACGGCGCTTATTTAGATGGCAGACACCCGGAATCCGTGGAATTTTCTTCAAATCTGGTTGAAGATTTAAAGCGCAGGGATTTTACGATTAATGCCATGGCATATAATGAACAGCAGGGGCTGGTAGATGTATTTGAAGGCATAGAGGATATGCAGAGGAAAGTTATCCGTTGTGTCGGCAATCCCAAAGAGCGTTTTGGCGAAGATGCACTGCGCATGATGCGCGCAATCCGTTTTTCGGCACAGCTTGGTTTTGAAATTGAAGAAGAAACATACCGTGCTGTAGAAGAACTGGCACCGACACTTGAAAAAGTCAGCATGGAGCGGATACAGGTGGAACTGGTAAAGACTCTTTTGTCCGCACACCCGGATTACGTGCGGTTTTATCAGGAAACAGGACTGTTTTGTGATGTATTGCCGCAGGCGGATGTTATTTTGTCCGGAAAATTTAAAAATCCGACGTTAAAGCTTCTTACACATGCTAAAAATACGTCGGTACTGCGCTATGCGGCGCTGTTTTACCATGCCGGACCGGATACGGCAAAAGAGGCGTTAAAGCGGCTGAAACTGGATAATTACACGGTCAATACGGTATCAAAGCTTCTGTTGTATACACAGAAGTCTATAGAGGAAAATGAACCGGCGGTGCGTGAGGCAACTTATACATATGGAAAAGAGATGATGCCGCTCATTTTTGCACATCAACATGCGCTGTTAGATACGACAGAGGAGCTGGTCGGCATTGGCATGACGACAAAGCGCAGGCATCTGGAAACCGTAGAGCGGATGTATGAAGACATTATAAAGCGCGGCGACTGCATTTCTATCAAAGACCTGGATATTACGGGAAATGACCTTATGGAATACGGACTTACCGGAACGCAGATTGGAAAGACGTTAAAGGACCTGCTCCATATTGTGCTTGAAAATCCAAAGCTCAATGAGAAGGAAACGCTGGTTGCCATGATAGAACATTTAGACCTCTAAAAATGTGTTCATTTTTTACCATTACCCCTCATATGATAAGTTGGGAAGTGCGAAAATCCATAAATCAAAGATTTTCGCACGACACTTTGTGCCGCAGGCGCTGCAAAGTGTTATTATCGCAGAGCTAAATAAGATATGGCTCGCGGTTCCTCCGGCATTAAAATGCCTACGGAGTTTGAAGAAGCCTTAAATCAGAGCTTCTTCAAACGGCTATTTGTTTCTGAGCGAAAACAAATAGCCATGATTGCAGATGAGAAATCGCCTGCGCGAATTTCTCATCGCATCTTCGCGACAAGGTCGCTCAGGAATGTGGGGAATGGTATGAATGAGAAATCGCTAGAGGTGTTGAAACAGTATGATTTTGAAGTGAACCGCGTACTGCGGGGACGCGGCGGTATGATTTTAAATACGGACCGCGGTGTGAAATTATTTCTGGAATGTGTAAAAAGTGATAAATATTATGAGCGTGAAAACGACATTACAAGACGTGTTGCGGACAGCGGATTTTTGTGGGTGGATACCTATGTGCAAAACAGCAGTGGGGAAATTCTGACACCGGATGAAGACGGCAGACGGTTTTATGTCAAAGACTGGTATGAAGGAAAAGAGTGTAATGTGCGGGATTTAAAGGATTTGTGCAGGGCGGTGCAGACATTGGCACAGCTGCACCTTGTGCTTTTAGAGATTGCAGGAGAGCTTTCAGGTACCTCAGAAGAACAAAATGAAAATGATGTTAAAGCCCAATCTCCGGCAGACATTGAAGCGGGAGCAGAAACCCAGCTGCGCCTGATGTATACACGCCATATGAAAGAGCTGAAACTCACGGGAAATTACCTGAAAAATAAAAAAAAGAAGTCCGAATTTGAGCAGCTTGCATATAAGAATATAGGAAGCTTTTTTTCGGAGGCGGAAAAAGCAGTACAGCTGCTTGCAGAATCACAATTTCAGGAGCGTCTTTCTTATGCGAAAAAAACAGGTGAGCTATGTCATGGCAGCTATAATTATCACAATATTATATTTTCTAACGGAAATACTGCGGTTACTAATTTTGATAAGTATAAAAATGAATGTCAGATTAGTGATTTGTATCAGTTCATGCGTAAAATTCTTGAAAAATACGACTGGGATATCCAGACAGCCTATAAGATGATGGAAGAATACGACAAAATCAAGCCGGTCAGCGATACTGAGCGGGCGCTGCTTGCGGCACTGTTTGCATTTCCAGAAAAATTCTGGAAAGTCATGAATTACTATTTTAATTCCAATAAGGCATGGATTCCGCCAAAAACGAAAGAAAAACTGGAAAAAGTCGTGCAGCAGAATGAAAAAAGACAAAAATTTTTAGAAACGCTTTTGTAAAAATATGAAAAAATGATGGCAATAATTGCATATACCGTCCGCTTGTGATAGAATTGCCCATGATAGTGGAAAAGAATATTGGGGTACAGATATTTATGAATAATAAAAAAACAATAAAAAAAATATTTTCGGTTTTTCTGCTTCCGGCACTTTTATTGTCTGGATGTGGAAAGCAGAGCAGCAATAAGACACTGATTCCGGGCAGCTCCATTCTGCCGGCACCGACAAAGGCAGTGACGGAAATGGAAACAAAGAAAGCCAATCAGATTGATTTAACAGGAGTGCTTACGTATGTCAATACAGACGATCTGATTATGCACTTTGTGGATATAGACACAGGAACAGAATATGAAGTAGCGTATACGGGTGGTACGGATATTCAGGACAAATACGGAAAAATTATTGCGGCAACAGGGACACAGCTGGGTCAGATTTATGATGTGACCTGCAATAAGAGCGGAAAAGCGACTGAGATTCACGGTTCATCAGATGCATGGGAAAAGAACAGCCTGACCGGTGTTGAGTTTGATGAAAGTGCAAGGAGAGTGAAGCAGGCAGGCAGCTCTTATGTTTACGCTTCCTATGCGGCAGTGCTGTCAAATGCCAATAAGATTAATATTGCGCAGATTGTTGCACAGGACGAAGTGACACTGCGCGGTGTGGGAGATACCGTTTATTCAATTACAGTTGATAAGGGGCACGGATACATTACCTTTCAGGGTGTAGATGCATTTATCGGCGGCTATGCAAGTATCGGAACAAAGCAGTTATTTGAAGTGACAAGCGGAATGCTTACAACAACACAGGAAGGAACTTATACAGTTGAGCTGCAAAAGGGAAGCCTGACGGGAACAAAGACCGTGACAGTGGCAAGAGATGCTTCCGTGACAGTGGATTTTAGTGAATTTACAACAAAAGCGACCCAGCGGGGGGCTGTGAACTTCTCGATTACACCGGCAAATGCGGTGATGACGATTGACGGCGTAGAAACGGATTATTCACAGCCTGTTTCCTTAGCCTACGGAAAACACCGCGTGGTATTGTCCGCAAACGGCTACGAGCAGTATGTTGAAACGGTTGCAGTCAGCCAGGCATATCAGACGGTTGTGATTGACATGACGGCATCATCGGCAACGACGACAGCCGCAGGTTCAACCAAGACGGCGACAACGGCAGCGAATAAAGCAACGACAGCAGCGGATTTAACTTCGGGCTATACCGTAAATATTACGGCGCCGGAAGGGGCGGCACTGTATGTAGACAGTGTTTACATCGGACTTGTGCCATGCTCATTCCATAAATCCTATGGAAGTAAGACGATTACGTTATCCAAGAGCGGATATAAGACGGTCAGCTATACGGTTGCCATTGCCAATGCAGCAGGAAACTTAACGTATGCGTTCCCGGATATGGAGGAAGGCAGTGATACGCAGTAGCCGCCGTTTTGCATAGAAGAATACAGGATAAATTAATGAATAAACCGGTTTTGTACGGATAAGCTAGTATAAAACGGATACAACGCCGTCAGACGGCAGATTGTGAGGAACTATGACGAAGAAATTAAACATACCGTTTTCACCTCCGGATATTACAGAAGAAGAAATTCAGGCAGTGGCAGAAGTGATGCGGTCAGGATGGATTACAACAGGACCAAAGACAAAACAGTTCGAAAAAGAGATTGCGGCATACTGCCATACACAAAAGGCAGTGTGCATGAATTCGGCAACCGCCTGTCTTGAAATGACACTGCGGCTGTTTGGAATCGGAGAGGGCGATGAAGTCATTGTTCCGGCATATACTTATACAGCATCAGCAAGCGTTGTCTGCCATGTGGGGGCAACGCTTAAGCTGGTTGACTGCGCGCCGGGCAGTTTCCATTTGGATTATGATGCGTTAGAACAGGCAGTGACGGAAAAGACAAAAGCCATTATTCCGGTAGATATTGCGGGTGTTATGGTGGATTATGACAGAATCCGCGCGCTTGCAGAGCGTAAAAAAGCACTGTTTCACCCGGCATCGCCGTTACAGGAAGCACTGGGACGCATTTTGATTCTGGCAGATTCGGCACATGGCTTCGGTGCGAAAAGAAACGGAAAAATGAGCGGCGAGTGTGCGGATTTTACAAGCTTTTCATTTCATGCCGTAAAGAACTTAACGACCGCAGAGGGCGGCGGGCTTGTATGGCGCGATATTCCGGGCGTGGATAACGAAGAGCTGTATCACAAATTGATGCTGTTAAGCCTGCACGGACAGTCCAAGGATGCACTGGCAAAGACAAAGCTTGGTGCATGGGAATATGATATTATAGGAACATATTATAAATGTAACATGACGGATATTATGGCGGCTGTCGGACTGGTGCAGTTTGCGCGCTATCCGAAGCTTCTTGCAAGAAGGAAAGAGATTATAGAGCGGTATAATAAAGGGCTTGCAAAGCTTCCGGTAGAGGCACTTACCCATTTTGACGATACGGTAACTTCAAGCGGACATCTCTATCTTGTGCGCCTTACAGGAAAAGGTGAAGAATACCGCAACGATATGATTACCAGGATGGCGGAAAACGGTGTGGCATGCAATGTCCACTTCAAGCCGCTGCCAATGCATACGGCATATAAAAATCTGGGATTTCATATCGAAGATTTTCCGAATGCCTATGAAATGTATCACAACGAGATTACACTGCCGCTGCATACCTGCCTGACGGATGAACAGGCAGATTATGTGATTGACACATTTTGCAGCCTTGTAAAATAATAAATGGTGGCAGCAGCCGTTCACAGTAAATGGCGCCCGGAATAGGAACAGATTATGGAATTAAGAGAGTGGACAAACCTTCCCGATAAAATGCGGACAAAAGAGGTCCGGAAATATTACAACATCCTGGTAAAACGCAGCGCGTGGTTTAGGGCAAAACGAATACTTGATGTGATTGTGGCTTCCATTATGTTTGCCGTACTTGCACTGCCGATGCTTATTGTCGCGGTATTGATAAAGCTGGATTCTCCGGGACCTGTATTTTTCAGGCAGGAGCGTGTAACCCAGTACGGAAGGATTTTTAGGATATATAAATTCCGTACCATGGTCAACAATGCAAGCCGCATGGGTACGCAGGTGACAGTCAGCAATGATGCGCGTATTACGCGTGTCGGAAGGTGGCTTCGTAAATTAAGAATTGATGAATTTCCGCAGCTGTTTAACATTTTAGCGGGTGATATGACACTGGTCGGCACAAGACCGGAGGTTTTAAAATACGTGGATGCCTATACGCCGGAGATGTATGCGACACTTCTGCTTCCTGCAGGACTGACTTCAAGGACAAGCATTGCGTATAAAGATGAGGAAAGGCTGCTTTCAAATGCAGAAGACGCAGATAAGGTTTATATAGAAGAAGTGCTTCCGGCAAAAATGAGATATAATCTGGAAAGCCTGAAAAAATTCGGACTGAAATCGGATATGAGTGTACTATGGAACACCTTTGTATCGGTGATTCATTAAGGAAAAGCAAATATCGGATTTTTGCAGCCGAAGTTGTTTAGAATGAGGAAAGTTATGTTTATTACGATATGTGTGATTGCGTATAATGAAGAACAGACACTGCCTGCGATTTTAAAGGATATTGCGGCGCAGGATTATGCACACGGCAGCATGGAAGTGGTGCTGGTCGATTCTGCATCGACAGACCACACGAAGAAAATCATGCAGGAATTCGCAGCACAGAATACAACACAGCCCGATATGGGATTTGTAAGCGTAAGCGTGCTTGACAATCCAAAGCGGACACTGCCGTGCGGCTGGAATGTTGCCCTGAAAGCCTACCGCGGAGAAGCCATTTTAAAGGTTGATGCGCATGCATCCATTCCGAAAGACTTTGTTACGAAAAATGTGGCGGTGTTAGAGAGCGGGGAAGATGTGTGCGGCGGACAAAGACCGAACATTATCGAACAGCCGACACCGTTTCGCAATACATTGCTTCTGGCAGAAAGCTCCATGTTTGGTTCGAGTATTGCACCGTACCGCAACAATCCCGGCAAAAGCTATGTGAAATCCATGTTTCACGCAGCGTACCGCAGGAAGGTATTTGAAACCATCGGCGGATTTGATGAGCGGCTTGCAAGAACCGAAGACAATGAAATCCACTATCGTATGAGAAAGGCGGGCTTTAAGCTGTGCTTTGACCCGGAGATTATTTCCTATCAGCATATCCGTCCGGATTTAGGAAAAATGTTAAAGCAGAAATATGCCAACGGCTACTGGATCGGACTGACAACCGGTGTGTGCGCACCGTGCCTTTCCCTGTATCATTTTGTGCCGTTTGCCTTTGTGATGGCAATTATCCTGTCGGTACTTTTTTGTACAGGCTTTGCCATTGCAGGCAGCATAACGGCACTTAGCGGGGCGGCACTGGTGATTTTCAAAGTTATAGCGGGGCTTACGGGGCTGATGTGGGTGCTGTACGGACTGCTGGCGGTCATTATGGCGCTGGCGGCGGTGATTGGTGCACCGGAAATACGAAATAAAACCTGTCTGGCACTTCCGTTTCTATTTTTAATGCTGCATGTCAGTTATGGAACCGGAACGGTCATAGGATTGATAAAAATGCCTTTTTGGGCGAAAGGAATAAAAAATGGAAGAAACTAGAAAAGACAGGATACAGCTTCTCGTCAGAAGAATATGCCTGATTATTACGGATATCCTGTTAGTAAACGGATGTGTATTTTTATCGTTGCTGATGCGTTTTGAAATCAGCATTTCGGCAATCCCGGAGGAATATCTGCTCAAGTATCAGAAAAACATGATTCCTTTTACGATTGTTGCCATTATTATATTCTGGTGTTTCAGAATGTATCACAGTTTATGGCAGTATGCCAGCATTGCGGAACTTTATAAAATTGTGGAGGCCTGTATTGTAACGGAATTTGCCCATATCTGTGTTACGGCATACATGGGCTGGATGCTTCCGAGAAGCTGTTATTTTACATCCGGGGTATTTTTAATCGTTGCAATGAGTGCCAGCCGTTTTATGTACCGCATGATACGTACCGTTTTGCAGAATTACCGCCACACCGCAGAGCAGGTGCGGATTATGATTATCGGTGCGGGTGAGGCAACCAACGTATTAATGCGTGAAATCCAGAATTCGCGTTATATGGACAACTCCAAGGTGGTTTGTATTATTGATGACGATACACAGAAGGTCGGAAAATATATCCGCGGCGTCAAGGTTGTCGGCACAAGAAATAAAATTAAAGAAGTTGCAAAGGTCTATGACATTGATGAAATTATTTTTGCGATTCCGTCTGCATCCATGGAAGACAAGCGCAACATTTTAAATATCTGCAAAGAAACCGACTGTAATTTAAAGATTCTGCCGGGCGTTTACCAGATGGTAGATGGCGAAATTAACGTCAATTCTATCCGGAGCGTTGATGTTTTGGATCTGCTCGGCCGTGACCCGATTGAAGTCGATCTGGATTCCATTATGGGGTATGTTAAAGATAAGACAATCCTTGTCACCGGCGGCGGCGGGTCTATCGGTTCGGAGCTTTGCAGACAGCTTGTAAGCCACAAGCCGAAGTGCCTGATTATATTTGATATTTATGAAAATAATGCATATGAAATCCAGCAGGAATTAAAGATGACCTACCCGGATGCCAATGTGGTAACACTGATTGGTTCTATCCGGAATATTTCCCGTCTGGAAAGCGTTTTTGCACAGTACCGTCCGGAAATTGTATATCATGCGGCGGCACATAAGCATGTACCGCTGATGGAAGACAGCCCGAATGAAGCCGTTAAGAATAACGTTGTCGGCACATGGAATGTTGCGAAAATGGCGGACAAGTACGGTGTCGGCAAGTTTGTAATGATTTCTACGGATAAGGCGGTCAACCCGACCAATGTCATGGGGGCAACCAAGAGAATCTGTGAAATGATTATCCAGTCGTACAACGAGCGTTCACAGACGGATTTTGTAGCCGTGCGTTTCGGCAATGTACTCGGAAGCAACGGTTCGGTCATTCCGCTGTTTAAAAAGCAGATTGAAGCGGGCGGTCCGGTAACGGTCACAGACCCGAACATTATCCGTTATTTTATGACAATACCGGAGGCGGTTTCGCTTGTTTTACAGGCGGGCGCTTACGCAAAGGGCGGAGAGATTTTTATTCTGGATATGGGAGAGCCGGTCAAAATCGATGATCTGGCAAAGAACCTGATCCGATTATCCGGCTATACGTTAGGCGTCAACATGGAGATTAAGTATACGGGACTGCGTCCGGGTGAAAAGCTCTATGAAGAACTGCTGATGAAAGAAGAAGGTCTGCAGGATACCGCCAATAAGCTGATTCATATCGGCAAGCCGATTGAATTTGACAAAGAACATTTCTTTGAGCATCTGGAAGAATTAAAAGAAGAAGCTTATGCAGAAACGGGAGATATCCGCACACTGATACAAAAAGTGGCGCCGACATATCACCCAAAAGAAAACTAGAAACAAGGAATTAAAAATTTATGGGACAGTATTATGCAATCAACGGCAGCTTTCTGCTGGAACCCGCACTGGGCGTACAGCGGTATGCGGCGGAGATTCTAAAGCAGATGAATAAAATGGCTCCGGCATATAAGGAGTGCCTGCGGCTGGTGCTGGTGCTGCCTGAAACACCGCGCATTGAGGAAATCCGCCGGGAATTTTCAAATATTGAAGTACGCTGTGCGGGAAAAAGCAGGCGTGTAAAAGTGTGGGAGCAGGTCTGTTTTGCACGTTTTTTAAAAAAAGAGAAGGCAAAGGGAATCTGCCTGTGCAATACCGTGCCGCTGTTTTCAAAGGGCGGGCTGGTCTGTGTCCACGATATTGTCTTTAAGACACACCCGGAATATTTTAAAGAGCCGGGTGCATGGCATGAAATTTTATACCGTAAATGGATGTATACACACGCATTTCATAAGGCAGATATCATTGTGACGGTCAGTGAGACGTCCAAAAAAGAAATTTTAGAGCAGTACAGGGTGCATGCAGGACAGATTTATGTGGCAGGGAACGGCTGGCAGCATATGGACCGTAAAGATACAGATGAAACCATTTTCCAGAAGTATCCTAAGCTTACGAAAGGGGCGTATTACTATTATCTGGCATCGCTTGCACCGAATAAAAATCTGTCATGGATTTTAAAAAATGCCGCAGGAAATCCGGATAAAATCTATGTGCTTTCGGGAAAACCGCTGGGCGATGATTCCGGGGTGGAAAAACTGGATAATGTCATCTGCACGGGCTATGTGTCCGACAGCGAAGCGCGGGCGCTGATGCAATACTGCCGGGCGTTTTTATTTCCTTCTACGTATGAAGGTTTTGGCATACCACCGATGGAAGCGTTGTGCATGGGGGCGCCGGTGGTGCTTGGCGATATTCCAGTGCTGCATGAGATTTACGGAAATGCGGCATATTACGTGGACTGTGACAATGCGGACATCAGCATTGAACAACTGTTAAAACAAGGCGGCAGGGAAGCACCGGAAACGGTATTATCCCGGTATTCGTGGGAAAAATCCGCACGGATTATGATGGAAGCTTTGACAAAATAGTGTAAAACGAGTATAGTGATACTGTTTGATAAAAAGTTACAGCTGAAGAATAAATACACCGAAAACGGTTATCATAAAAACAACGATAAAAAAGCCGCACAGACGGCAGAATGGATAGAATATGAAGATTGCAGTAGATGCCCGTACATTAGGCAGCAGACCTAGTGGTGTGGGGATGTATCTGAATGATTTCTTAAAGGTTCTGATGAAATACCGGGAATTTGAGTTTGTACTGCTTTCCGATGTGGCAGAAAGCGAGTACATCCGATATTTTATGGAAAAGGGAATCCCCGTAATTACACAGGGGAAAGCCGTATACCGCAGTGCGGGCGTGTATTCCTACTTTTCATTTATTCAGAAACAGTTAAATGAAATTCAGCCGGATTTATTCTGGGAGGTCAATACCATTATCCCAATCCGCTTAAAAGGAAATTTTAAAACCATGATTACAATTCATGATATGTTTCCGATTGAATATGTCGAATATTTTGGCATTGTTTACAGCCTGTATTTTAAACATAATCTTGCAAAGACATTAAGAAATACGGATATGATTCTGTACAATTCAATACAGACGAAAAAGACAACAGAAAAGCTTTTTCCAGCGGCACGAAAAATTGCAAACTGCAATGCCTACATCATTGCCAATCCGTTAAAGGACACATGGGAAACAACGGATAAAGGTTACTTTTTATATGTAGGCAATATGGAAAAGCGAAAAGGCGTGGATCTCTTATTAAAGGGCTACCGCAGATACCGGGAGCTTGGCGGCACAAAGGAGCTGATTCTTGCAGGGAAAATGCAGGAAGACGATATTGACAGTCTGTTAAAGCAAACCATGGCACAGACAAAGGGCATTACGTATCTGGATTATGTGACCCATGATAAAAAACATCAGCTGTTTGCAGACTGCTCCTGCTTTGTATTTCCGTCTAAGGCGGAGGGCTTTGGCATGCCGTTAATTGAAGTCATGAAGTTTGGAAAGCCGATGATTGTGGGCAATCTCGATATTTATGATGAAATTATCGGACAGCATGGAGACCGTTTTGATTTAAACGGCACCGAACAGCACCAGATTGACAATCTGGCAGAAAAAATGCTGCATTTTAACAGTAATGTCGATGAAGAAGCCTATAAAGAGATTATTGCAAAATATGCACCGGAGAAGCTTGGCAGAATCGTCCGGGATTTTATTTTAACGATACAGAAAGGTTGAACCGTTTATGAGTCTTTCAAAAGCAGCATTAAACATGGCGGAAGCCCTGCGTCCGGTGCTGGTAAAGCTGATACCGCAGAAAATGCTGAGTGCAGTTAAAGCAAAAGTCATCGAAAAAGGTGCAAAAGACCTTGAAAAAACAGAGATTACACCATTTGAGCCGCAGGCACACAAAAAGGGCATCAACCTGATTGGCAGCATCAAAAGCGATACGGGATTGGGACAGAGTATGCGCCTGGTCGCTGAAATTTTAGAAAACAGCACATGGGATTATACAGTGTATGATTATTTTGTGCCGCCGGGGGGCAGCAGAACCAACGAAGCTTTTGACGGTAAAATTACGCAGACCGGTCCGTATAATATCAATCTGATTCACGTTAATCCGAGTGAACTGCCGCTTGCCTTTATGGACGTGGGTAAGAATCAATGGGATACGCGCTACAATATCGGATACTGGCTGTGGGAATTAGAGGAGTTTCCAAAGGAGTGGCTTCCGGCATTTCATCTGCTCGATGAAGTGTGGACACCGTCCGAGTTTATTTCGCAAAACTTAAGAAAATATACAGATAAGCCGGTCTATACCCTGCCCTACAGTGTTACGGCACCGGCAGATGCGGCATATGACAGGGATTATTTTCATCTGCCAAAAGACCGCTTTTTATTTCTGATGATGTATGACAGCGGGAGCGGCATGGTGCGTAAAAATCCGCTGGGTGCGATTGAAGCATTTAAACAGGCATTTGACCGGGGAAATAAACAGGTCGGGCTGGTCATTAAAATGAACCGCTCGGAACAAAGTGAAAAAGATATTGAGAATATCCGCACAAAACTTGACGGATATGATAATATATATTTTATATGCGAAACACTGTCTAAAACGGCAGTCAACAGCCTGACGGCATGTGTGGATGTTTTTGTATCCTTACACCGGGCAGAGGGCTTCGGACTGGTCATGGCAGAGGCGATGCTGCTTGGCACGCCGGTCATTGCAACAAACTGGTCTGCCAATACGGAATTTATGAACCGGGAATCTGCCTGTATGGTGGATTACAAAAAAACGGCAATAGAACAGGATATCCCGCCGTTTAAAAAGGGGTATCACTGGGCGGAAGCCGATGTGGCACAGGCGGCGGCTTATATGAAGCGGCTTTGTGAAGATTCTGCATTTTATGAGCAGAAAAAAGCGGCGGCAGGGGCATATATCCGGGAAAAGACCAAAATGCAGCATTCTGTCAGTCTGTTAGAGGACAGACTGGGAAAAATATTGGAGGAAAGAAAGTGAAGCAGTTAAGAGAATTATATGAATACAGGGAAATGATTTTCAGTCTTGTCAAAAAAGATTTACGCGGCAGATATAAAGGCTCTGTATTGGGATTTTTGTGGACATTTATCAATCCGTTATTACAGCTTGTCGTGTTTACCCTTGTGTTTTCGGTTATCATGAAAGCAGGCTATGAACAGTATTATATGTTCTTATTTGTGGCACTTGTTCCATGGATGTTTTTTGCTTCCAGCGTACAGGACGGTTCAACGAGCATTTTAAGGGAAAAGGATATGGTCAAAAAAATCTATTTCCCGCGTGAGGTACTGCCGATTGCAACGGTAACGAGCGGCTTTGTCAATATGCTTTTAACCTTTATTGTTATTTTTGCGGCACTGCTTGTCAGCGGAAGAAAAGTGCAGTTTCTGGGACTTGCCTGCCTTCCGGTCGTTATGATTGTAGAATACATACTGTGTCTTGGCATTGCATTAATTGTTGCATCCCTGACCGTGTATCTGCGTGATTTACAGTATATTCTCGGTATTTTAGTGATGGCGTTACAGTATATGACACCGGTGATGTACGGAAGCGATATGGTTCCGGACTGGGCAATGCCGATTTTCAGACTCAATCCGATGACACCGGTGATAGAAATTTATCGTGATATTTTATACTACGGCAATGTGCCGCAGATGTCATCTTTACTGCTTGCACTATTTATCGGTATTGTATTTATTATTGTAGGCGAATTGTTATTTAAGAAGCTGCAAAAGGGCTTTGCAGAGAATTTCTAATAGAGAAAGGCTGTTTTTGGATATGAAAAATGAGGAAAATGCAATCGAGGTAAGGGACGTTACCAAGACCTTTAAAGTGTATTATGATAAAGGAACGGAATTAAAGGAAAAACTGTTGTTCTGGAAGCGCAACCGCTACGAAAACCGTGTGGTTTTAGACCATATCAGTTTTGAGGTCAAAAAAGGCGAAGCCATCGGACTTGTCGGTAAAAACGGTTGTGGAAAGAGTACAACCTTAAAAATGCTTACAAGGATTATCTATCCGAACTCCGGTGAAATCGAAATGTGCGGACGGGTATCAAGCTTAATCGAACTGGGTGCCGGTTTCCATCCGGATATGAGCGGCAGGGAAAACATTTACACCAATGCGGCAATTTTCGGACTGACAAAGAAAGAAATTGATGAGCGTCTAGAGGAAATCATCGCATTTTCTGAGCTGGAGGAATTTATCGATAATCCGGTAAGGACCTATTCCTCCGGGATGTATACACGACTGGCATTTTCTGTTGCGATTAATGTTGATGCGGATATTCTGCTGATTGATGAAATCCTTGCCGTAGGGGATGCCAATTTCCAGGCAAAGTGTTTTAATAAATTAAGAGAAATTAAGGCAAGCGGCACAACGATTGTGATTGTATCCCATTCTCTCGGACAGATTGAGCAGATTTGTGACCGTTCAATCTGGATATGCGAAGGTAAAATTGCAATGGAAGGAAAACCAAAGGAAGTCCATCTGGAATATCTGGATTATATGAATACCCAGAGAATCGACCAGCAGGAAAAAGAACGGTTACGCCTTCAGAAGCTGGAATTACAGAATATGCAGGCAGAAGAAGAAAAAAAGCGCAAGGCAAAAATGAAGCGTTACGGTTCGGAAGATGCCAAGTTTACACAGATTAAGATGTTAGATGCCGACGGAAAAGAGCAGACGACGTTTCGTACCGGTGAAAAAATGGTGCTGGATTTAAGCTATCACGTAGAAAAGAAAGTAACGGATGCCGTATTCGGCTACGGGATTTTCAGAAGTGACGGACTCTGGGTTTACGGAACCAATACCCGTATTGACCGCGTAGACAATTTTGATATTGATAAGGATGGCAGGTTTGTCATTACCATGCCGGAACTCAATCTCATTCCGGGACAGTACTGGCTGGATATTACGATTGAATACGGAGAAGGCAATCCGGTGGATTACTATAAAGAAGCCCTCAAATTTGAAGTGGTATCGAATATGACGGACGTGGGTGTCGCAAGAATCGCGCATTCATGGGAACTTGAGATTTAAGGATAGAGGAGAGAACAATGGAACAGGAACAGATTAATATTGAGGATATTATGCAGGAAATCCGTGCGGAAATCCGTGCAAAGGGATATGAAGACAATGAAATTCCGTTTAGCGATATTGCCTGTCTGGTAGGCGGTACGGAAGTGCCGTTTGACCTGAAGGATTACTTAGACGATATTTCTATGATGGATGAGAGCAGAACCGTGCTTGCATACCGTGACATTTCATCGACACGTAAAGGGGTAGGCAAACTCATTACCTTTGTCAAAAAGGTGATCCGTAAGATGGTATGCTTCTATGTAGAACCGCTTGTAGACGACCAGAACCGCTTTAATGAACTGACAACAAGGGTTGTGGCACAGACGGTCCGCAGATACAATGATGATGATGCGCGTATTGAGGAACTTGAGAAGAAGATTTACAAGTGCGAGCGCCGTATCCGTGAACTCGAAGAAGAATTAAAAAAGAATCAGGCGTAAATGTTTAAGAATGAGGATTAGGAGGATTTACCGTGAAAATCTATCAGCTCCTTCCGACGCTTGCATTTGGGGACGCAGTCAGCAATGATGCCCTTGCGTTGGAAAAAGTGATTCGGGAAATGGGATATAAAACCGAAATCTTTGCAGAAAGCATTGATGCGCGCCTGCCAAAGGGCAGTGCAAAGTTTGTGGAAAAGCTGCCGAGGCTGAATGAAAAGGATATCATTTTATATCACTTATCTACCGGAACAAAGTTAAATTACCGGCTGGCACAGATGCACTGCAGAAAAGTTATGGTGTATCACAATATTACGCCGCCGCAGTTTTTTGAAGAATACAGTGTCAAGGCGGCGCAGCTGTGCCAGAACGGATTAGAAGGTGCCTCTTATCTTGCCGATAAGGTGGATTACTGCCTTGCCGTGTCAGAATACAACAAACAGGATTTAATCCGTATGGGATACACCTGTCCGATTGATGTCCTGCCGATCCTGATACCGTTTGATGATTACGCAAAGACACCGTCACAGCAGGTTATTGACCGCTACAGTGACGGTTATACCAATCTTATTTTTACGGGAAGAATTGCACCGAATAAGCGTCAGGAGGATGTCATCCGTGCATTTTACGACTATAAAAAGTTTTATAACCCGAAATCCCGCCTGATACTGGTGGGCGGACATAACGGCATGGAGCGGTATTACCACCGCTTAAAAAGTTACATTAATGCACTGGAACTGGAAGATGTGGTATTTCCGGGACATATTAAATTTGATGAAATCCTCGCATATTATAAAATTGCAGACGTCTTTTTATGCCAGAGCGAGCATGAGGGCTTCTGCGTGCCGCTTGTAGAAGCGATGTATTTTGATGTGCCGGTTGTGGCATACGATTCCTCGGCGATTGCAGGTACGCTCGGCGGGGGCGGATTTTTATTAAAGGATAAAAATCCAGTAGAAACGGCAGGTGTGATTAACCGTGTTGTGACCGATGAAGCACTGCGGACACAGATCATCAAAAATCAGCAGGCAAGACTTGCCGATTTTGACCACAAGGTAATTGAGGCGCAGTTTAAGACGTATCTGGATACGTTTATAAACGGCGGACGGAAAGGATAAGTCATGAAAAGAAAACTGGCATTTGTTGTCCAGCGCTACGGTCTGGAAGTAAACGGCGGCGCGGAGCTGCTTTCCAGACAGCTTGTTGAACATTTACAGCAGCAGTACGATATTGAAGTGCTGACAACCAAAGCGATTGAATATACAACATGGAAAAATGAATATACCAACGATGTGGATGTGATTAACGGTGTGACCGTCAGACGTTTCGGTGTGGACAAGCCGCGTGATTTAAACCGGTTCGGTAAATTTTCAGGAAAAGTCATCGGCAATCCGGAGCATACCATGGAGCAGGAAGAACAGTGGTTTGAAATGCAGGGACCGCATGTACCGGAACTGATTGATTACATCAAAGACCATGCAGATGATTATGAAGCATTCATTTTTATGACCTATCTGTATTATACAACCGTTAAGGGACTGCCGCTTGTTAAAGATAAGGCAATCTTAATTTCAACGGCGCATGATGAGCCGCCGATTTACTTAAAGACATTTGATACACTGTTTCAGATGCCGAAGGCACTTTTCTATCTGACCGTGGAGGAAAAGAAGTTTGTGGAACGCAAATTCCGCAATGAGCGCATTATCAACAATGACGGCTACGGCGGAAGCGGCGTGGAAGTGCCGGATACGATTGATTCACAGTTCTGTAAAAATAAATACGGTATTGACAATTACATGGTTTATGCCGGAAGAATTGATGAAGCGAAGGGCTGTAAGGAATTATTTGACTATTTCCTGCGCTATAAAAAGGAAAATCAGAACGATTTAAAGCTTGTCATGATGGGAAAACCGGTTATTCCGATTCCAAAAAGTGACGATATTGTAAGCCTTGGCTTTGTGAGCGACCAGGAAAAGTTCGATGTCATGTCCGGGGCGAAGTTTCTGATTATGCCGTCACCGTTTGAAAGTCTTTCCATTGTGGTACTGGAGGCGATGACACTTTCCGTTCCGGTTGTGGTAAACGGCAGATGTGACGTCTTAAAGGGTCACTGTGTCCGCAGTAACGGCGGACTGTATTATAAGTCTTACTATGAATTTGAAGGGTGTGTAAACTACATGCTGACGCACCCGGATACGGCGGCAGGCATGGGTGCAAACGGAAGGAAATATGTCGATGCCAACTATACATGGGAAAAGATAACGGACAGATTTATTGATATTGTAGAAAGGGTTTGCAATTAGTGTAAAAAATCACACTGATGTTGCTCAGAAACAGAGGTAGTATGAAAAGAATTGCATTTGTGGCGCCTTGGTACGGGGATAATATTCCGGGCGGTGCTGAGGCGGCATTGCGGGGCATAACAGATCATTTATTTGCAGCGGGCATGGATATTGAAATCCTGACAACGACTGTGGAAAAATTTACGGCAGACTGGAATAAGGATTTTTATAAGCCGGGCAGTTATACGAGCAAGAACGGAATCCCAATCCGCCGTTTTAAAATCAGAAAGCGCAATACGGCGGCATTTGATGCGGTCAATGCAAAGCTGATACAAAAAAGCGGACTGACATTGGAAGAAGAAAATACGTTTCACAAAGAAATGATTAACAGCCCGGATTTGTATGACTATATCCGTGAGAACAGAGCGCAGTATAGCTGCTTTGTTTTTATTCCTTACATGTTTGGTACAACGTACTGGGGTGTGCAGGCATGTCCCGGACAGGCGGTGCTGATTCCGTGTTTTCACGATGAAAGCTATGCACATATGAAGACTTTCCGTACCGTTTATTCGGAAGTGGCGGGGATGCTTTTTAACGCACAGCCGGAGCAGGATTTAACGGAGCATCTGTGTGATACGAGCCGCATGAAGACGGAAGTCATGGGGCTGGGCATGGATACGAAGCTGACTTATGATGCGGATCGTTTCCGTAAAAAATACAATATTAACGACCCGTTTATTTTGTATGCGGGACGTAAAGATAAGGGTAAAAATATCGACACACTGGTACAGTATTTTAAGCGCTACAAACAGAATGAGCAGGATAACTTAAAGCTGGTGTTAATCGGCGGCGGGGAGCTTGAAATCCCGACGGAAATTAAAAACGATGTCTATGACTTAGGCTTTGTGGATTTACAGGATAAATATGATGCGTACGGTGCAGCGGCACTGCTTTGCCAGCCTTCTAAAAATGAAAGCTTTTCCTTTGTGATCATGGAAAGCTGGCTGTGCAGACGTCCGGTACTCGTACACGAAGGCTGTGCGGTTACGAAAAATTTTGTAAGCTGCTGCAACGGAGGACTGTATTTCGGCAATTATTATGATTTTCAGGAAACTGTAAAATATATTTTAAATCACCCGGATATCGCTGATATCATGGCAAAGAACGGACACGACTATGTGTGTGATAATTTTGCCTGGGATATCATGGTGGAAAAATATAAGCGCTTTTTTAAAGAATTAGAGGAGCAGCATGCGAAGTAAAAAGAAGTATTTGATTGACGGAAGATTTCTGAATTCAATGACAACAGGGATTGACCGGTATGCGTATCAGCTGTTGGCGTGTCTGGATAAAATCTGTAAAGGATTAGATATTGCCATTTTAGTTCCGGCAAATGCAAAGGAAATTCCTGCGTATAAAAATATCCGTGTGATTGTCAAAAAACGGACACGCTTTTGGACACAGCTGGTATTTGGCCCGTATGCACGGCTGCACGGCAGGATACCGGTCAATCTGTGCAATGAAGCTTCGGTGCTTGCACCGAAGGGCATTGTCTGTCTGCACGATGTCTGTTATGCGGAATCTGAAAAAATGTATCCGTTTCTGACAGAATTTCCGAAAGAGGAACGGGACTGGTTTTTAAAGATTTATCAGAGAATCTGTAAAAAAGCGGACAGGCTGGTTACGGTATCGGAATTTTCAAAGCAGCGGATTCATGTATTGTTAGGCGTGCCGGACGAAAAGATTGCGGTAATTGGCAACGGCTGGCAGCATTTTAACGGCGTTACGCCGGATATGCGCATTTTTGAGCAATATCCGCAGCTTAAAAGAAAAAAATTTTTTTTTACACTGACTTCCGTCAACCGTAATAAAAATCTTGACTGGGTTTTAAAGGCGGCTGAAAATAACCCGCAGGCGCAGTTTGCGGCGGCGGGCAGGAAACTGGACAGCGCCGTGGATTTTTCGCAGTATCCGAATGTGACATATGTTGCAGATGTTTCGGATTGTGAGATTAAAGCGCTGATGCAGGAAGCAAAAGCTTTTATTTTCCCATCTTTTTATGAGGGCTTTGGAATCCCGCCGTTAGAGGCGATGAGCGTGGGAACACCGGTCATTGTATCCCATGCGGCAAGCCTGCCGGAAATATTCGGTACGGCGGCGCATTATATAGAGCCGGATAATCCGAGGGTTGACATAGAAAAGCTGCTGGCACAGCCGGTATCGGAAAAAGAACCGGTGCTTGCACGTTACAGCTGGGAGAAATCAGCAGAACAGCTGCTGTCATTATTAAAGGAGAATTAAAACGAAAATGAAAAAGAGTATGCCATGGATCAGGTGTGCGGGATTTTTAGTGGGACTGGCGGTCATTCTTGGGATTTGTGACTTTTGCTTTGCACCGTCTGGTTATGTAAGGTTTATCCTGCATGAAGTGAACCGAAAAGATACGCAGTATGATACGATTATACTGGGTGCATCGCATGCACGAAGTGCAATTAATCCGGAATATCTGGATGAAGAACTGGGAACCAATACACTCAATCTTGCAATTCCAGGGGAAACGGTAAAAGATGCGTACTATCTGTTAAAAGATGCGTGTGAAAGCAATGATGTGAAGACGGTAATTATGGATGTGGATTACCAGTACTGGATGGATGAACAGCCGCAGGGCTATTTTACGGAACCGTTTATCTGTCAGAATATTACGAATTTAAAGGTAAAGACGGAATATCTGCTGGATAACTGGGATACGATTGATTTAAGAAATGTTCTGGTAAGACGGTTGAGCTGGGACTGCACATGGTCTTCCGTAAAGCAGAACGTCAGTACGAAAATGACAGAAGCTTACCGTGAATATTCTATTGAAGCAGCAGGGGTTGACGGCAAAGTTGAAGGCGCAGACGGTCCGTATATCGGCAAGGGCTTCTTTTACCGTGACACTTTTGGCGGTAAACCGGGTGGTGCCGATTATATTGATTTGTGGGTCGGCCGTGATAACGCCGGTGTCGACGTAAATGTATCTGAGCAGTTTGGCTGGATTAACGATTACTGTAAGGAAAACGGAATTGAACTCATCTGCGTGACGTCACCGATTGCGCCGGCAGCGATGCAGAAACTCGGCATGGGTAAAGTACATGATACGCTGCAAAAAGCTTTTGATGAATTGGGGCTGAAGTATTATGACTTTAACAAGGCACTGATGAGTTTTGTCCCGAGAGATGATATTCACTACGGTGATCTTGAAGGCCATATGGGCGGTGCGCTTGCCAATACATATTCACAGGCGTTTGCTAAATTGTTAAAAGATGCACAAGACGGTGAAATTCAGGAATCGGATTATTTTTATGCATCCTTTGATGAAATGTATCAGACGATGAAAAGCGATTACACAAAAGCTACGGGACTTGAATGGGAGGGATATTAAAAATGTCATTTACAACACTTCATTTTTTTCTGTTTCTTGCAATGGGTGTGCTGATTTACTATCTGCTTCCAAAGAAGCTGCAGTGGGTATGGCTGCTCGTATTAAGTTATTTATATTACTTTACATTCAGTATTAAGACATCGGTCTTTTTGATATTTACAACGGTCGTCACGTATACGGGCGGCATCCTGTTGACCCGCATGAATGAAAGCAGTAAGGCCTATCTGGCAGCCAATAAGGAAACATTGGACCGTGCGGCAAAAAAAGCCTATAAAGAAAAGGTCAAGAAAAACAAACGCCGTGTCGTAGTGGCAATGCTTCTGCTGTGCTTCGGACTGCTTGGCGTTGTAAAATATTTAAATTTCGTGATTGAAAATATTGATGCACTGGTGCTGGCGGTCGGACACGGACAGTATTTTGAACCGGTCAACATCATTTTACCGCTGGGAATTTCATTTTATACATTCCAGTCCATCAGTTATATTATTGACGTTTATCAGGGGAAATACAGTGCCGAAAAGAATATTTTTAAATATGCGCTGTTTGTATCTTTTTTCCCACAGCTGTTACAGGGTCCGATCGGCCGTTTTGACCGGCTGGCGCACCAGCTTTATGAAGGGCGTTCTTTTTCGTTAAAGGCAGCCGAGTTTGGCTTGCAGCGGATTCTTTGGGGCTGTTTTAAGAAAATGGTACTGGCAGACCGTGTGGCAGGATTTGTTACAACGGTATTCGGCAATTATACGGAATATGGCGGCTGGTATAATTTAGTGGCAGTCTTACTGTACTGTGTACAGCTGTATGCGGATTTTTCCGGCGGTATTGATATTGTAATCGGTACGGCAGAGATTTTTGGAATCCGCATGGACGAAAACTTCCGTCAGCCGTTCTTTTCAAAATCGATTGGAGAATTCTGGAGAAGATGGCACATTACACTGGGGACATGGATGAAGGATTACATTTTCTATCCATTTTCTCTTTCAAAGCAGATGAACCGCTTCGGTAAGTGGAGTAAAAAGCATCTGGGCAATACCGTGGGAAAGGCAATGCCAATCTGTCTTGCCGACCTTTTGATTTTCTTCGTTGTCGGTATATGGCATGGCGCAGCATGGAAATATATCGCATACGGTATGTATAATGGTATTATTATTGCCGTAAGCAGTCTGTTAGAGCCACTGTATGCAAAGGGCTTTGAAAAGACAAAGATTCACAAAGAATCGAAGGCATGGACGGTGGTTCAGATTATAAGAACCTTTATCCTTGTCAATATCGGCTGGTATTTTGATATGGCGGTGTCATTTAGTGCGGCACTGGTCATGATGAAGGAAACCTTTACAAAAATGAGCATGAGCCAGTTTACCGGTACGGCATTTTTAGAACTTGGCATGGGCAGGAGAGATTTCCTGATTGTGCTGGCAGGCTGTATCATCATTTTTATTGTCAGTCTGCTTAAAGAACGCGGGGTGGCAGTCCGGGAGGCAATTGCGGCAAAGCCGCTCATTGTCCGCTGGGCAATATGGTATGCGTTTATTGTCATTATTTTTATTTTTGCCTATACAGGTGATGGTTCAGCATTTATTTACGCGAACTTCTGATATAACAATCCATAAGCGGAGGAGAGGCAGCCATGATACACATGAATTTGTATCATGGCTGCTGCTTTTTATGTGTAACTTTGTAAACAAATGTACATAATGATATACGGACAAAGTGCAGGAATGGTTTGTATATAAATAAGAAATACACGCTTGTTGACAGGAAAAACAGAAAACGGTATAATTGACATCAAATTGAGAATGCCGCAGGAGCGGCAGAAATGGAGATCAGTGTGACAAAACCTTAAATCAAAGCTTTGTCACACAGCACTTTGTGCCGCAGGCGTCACAAAGTCGCTTTTTATCGCAGAGCCAAATAAGATTTGGCTCGCGATTCCTCCGGCATTAAAATGCCTGCGGAATGGAGATTAGTATGAAGAAAACAGCACTCATTATGGCAGGTGGCAAGGGTGAACGTTTCTGGCCGAGAAGCCGTGTAACACTTCCAAAGCAGTTTTTATCCCTGACAGACGACGGAAAGACCATGATTCAGCTGACGGTTGAGCGTATCCGCCCACTCGTAGAGCTTGAAGATGTTTATATAGCAACGAATAAGAATTATAAGGAGCTTGTAAAGCAGCAGCTTCCAGGATTGCCGGAGGAAAACATCCTCTGTGAACCGGTTGGAAGAAATACAGCACCGTGTATCGGACTGGGTGCCGTTCATGTGGCAAAAAAATATGACGATGCCGTGATGATTGTATTACCGTCCGACCATCTGATTAAGCACAATGATATTTTTGCGGAAACTTTTACAAATGCGTGTGCGCTTGCAGAGGAAGGTGAAAATCTTGTAACCGTTGGTATCACACCGAACTATCCGGAAACAGGCTACGGTTATATCAAGTATGACAGCGCTGCAAAGAATGGGGAGAGCTATCCGGTACAGCGATTTGTGGAAAAGCCGGATTTAGAAACTGCCAAGTCTTATCTGGCAGATGGCAGCTATCTTTGGAATTCAGGCATGTTTGTCTGGAGAGTGTCTACGATTTTAGACTGCTTCAAAAAGTATATGCCATCCACCCATGACGGTCTGTTAAAGATTAAAGAAGCCGTGGGAACACCGCAGGAAGATACTGTACTGGAAAAGGAATTCCCGAACCTGGAATCCCAGTCCGTCGATTACGGTATTATGGAAAAGGCAGAAAACATTTACACACTGGCAGGAAACTTCGGCTGGGATGATGTCGGTTCATGGCTGGCAGTCGGAAGAATCAAGCAGAATGACGAGAACGGCAATGTCGTCAATGGCAATGTTGTTGCAGTCAATACGAAAAACTGTGTCATTGAAGGAGCTGACAAGCTCATTGCAACCGTAGGACTCCGGGATGTTGTGGTGGTGGATACAAAGGATGCTACGCTGATTACAACGAAGGAAAATGCCGGAGAAATCAAGCAGGTACTCGCAAAATTAAGAGAGTCCGGCAGAAATGAATATTTATAAAAATAAATAATTATCCAATAATAATAATTGTATAGGAGAAGAATAATGAAAAGCGCATTAATTACAGGAATCACAGGACAGGACGGGTCTTACCTTGCAGAACTTTTACTGGAAAAAGGTTATAAAGTATATGGTCTGATGAGAAGAAAGAGCGTAGTAGACTACGGTAATGTAGACCATATCAAGGATAAGATTCACTTTATCTATGCAGATATGCAGGATATTGTATCTTTAATCACAGCCATGAAGATTTCGCAGGCAGATGAAGTCTACAATCTGGCTGCACAGTCTTTCGTTGCAACTTCATGGGATACACCATGTACGACAGCAGACATTGATGCCATCGGTGTTACCAATATGCTTGAAGCAATCCGCATTGTAAAACCGGAAGCAAGATTTTATCAGGCTTCAACATCAGAAATGTTCGGTAAGGTACAGGCAATTCCACAGGACGAAACAACACCGTTTTATCCGAGAAGCCCATACGGCGTTGCAAAGCTTTACGGACACTGGATTACAAAGAATTACAGAGAAAGCTATGATATGTATGCCTGCTCAGGTATTCTTTTCAACCATGAAAGTGAAAGACGTGGTCTGGAATTCGTAACAAGAAAGATTACACATGCGGTTGCACGCATTAAGCTGGGCGTACAGGACCATGTAGAACTGGGAAATCTGGATGCAAAACGTGACTGGGGTCACTCAAAGGATTACGTGCGCGCAATGTGGCTGTTATTACAGCAGGATCACGCAGAAGACTATGTTATTGCAACCAATGAAACAAGAACGGTCCGTGAATTTGCAGAAGCTGCATTCAAGGCAGCCGGTATTGAGGTGGAATTTGAAGGCGAAGGCGTGAATGAAATCGCAAAGGATAAGGCAACAGGAAAGGTTGTATTAAAGGTAAATCCGGATTTCTTCAGACCGGCAGAAGTAGAACTTTTAATTGGTAATCCTGCAAAGGCAGAAAAAGAACTTGGCTGGGAAAGAGAAATCAGTTTTAACGAACTGGTAGAACGCATGGTAAAGAATGACCTTGCAATCGTAGAAAAAGAAATCAAGTCAGCCAACTAAAATACATGCCAAATGGGAGAAAACTATGAAAGCATTGATTATCGGGGGCGGCGGATTCGTAGGCCCGTATCTGGTAAATCATCTTCATGATGATTTAGGATATGAGGTCGCCGTAACAAAGACCGCAAAAGAACAGCTTGCCCTTTCAAATGCAGTCGTCTACGATTGTGATATTCTGAATAAAAGTGAGATTACCGATGTGCTGGAAACAGTGCGCCCGGATTATATTTTTCATCTGGCTGCACAGTCTTCGGTATCGGTATCATGGAAAAATCCGGCGCTGACCATTGATGTCAATATCAAGGGCGCAGTCAATATGCTGGATGCTGTCCGTGAACTGGATTATAAGCCGCGTGTACTGCTGATTGGCTCAGGAGAAGAATACGGACATATCCGGCAGGAAGAATGTCCGATTATTGAAGATACGGTGCTTCGTCCGGGAAATATCTATGCGGCGACAAAGTCCTGCCAGAATATGCTTGGCAGCATTTATGCGGCGGCATACCATATGGATGTCATGATGGTCCGTGCATTTAATCATATCGGTCCGAACCAGACACCGCTTTTTGTGGTTGCGGATTTCTGTAAACAGGTGGCAGAGATTGAAAAAGGAATCAAAGACCCGGTGATGTATGTCGGAAATCTTTCGGCAAAGCGTGATTTTACCGATGTGCGTGATGTTGTAAGAGCATACGCCCTACTGGTACAGAAGGGAAAAGCTGGTGAAACCTATAATATCGGAACAGGACATGCACTGGCAATCCGGGAAATTTTAGACCGGATTATTTCACTCTCGGATAAGAAAATTGAAGTCCGGGTAGATGCACAAAGACTGCGTCCGGTCGATGTGCCGATTATTGAACCGGATATTTCAAAGGTACATGACTGTACCGGCTGGAAACCACAGATTCCGTTGGAGCAGACCTTACGGGAAACACTGGAATACTGGAGAGCGCAGGACTTATGTCAGAAGTAAAAGTTTTTAAATTTATAAAAAAAACAATTGCCAACGACATAAAGATATGATAAAATAACAAAATGTGAGCGATATGCTCACGTTTGGACGGATTCCCGAGTGGCCAAAGGGGACAGACTGTAAATCTGCTGGCGATGCCTTCGAAGGTTCGAATCCTTCTCCGTCCATTCTGTTTCATCTATATAAAAGAAACGGAGTAACAATCAGGCCGGCGTGGCGGAATTGGCAGACGCACAGGACTTAAAATCCTGCGGGACTTATACTCCCGTACCGGTTCGACCCCGGTCGCCGGCATATAAATTTTGGAAAAAGACTGTCGTTTATACGGCAGTCTTTTTCGTTTTAATAAAACGAAAAGGAACGAATCATTTTATGAAAAAAGAACAAGTATGGGCATTTGTGAAAAAATGGTATAAAGATGCGGCTGCGCTCGTTTTTATTACGCTGGCAGTTACTGTTTTGGTAGCGCATTTTCTGGGACTTCGGGGACAGGATTTAACATATCCGCTTGAATACAAGGGCGGTGATGAAATGTCAGCGCTTGTATCGGTAAGGCTGGTGCAGGAATCCGGATGGAATATCGGAACGGACAAACTGACAGCATTGGATGGGTATTATTATAATACCTCGGATGTCATTGCAGGTCTGCATAATGCAGATGTATTTTTTGAGAAATTATTTTTATGGATTACGGGCGGACAGGTTGCCAAAACGGTCAATCTTGTCTATTTATCCGCATTTTATATGATTGCCTATGTGGCATATTTTGTTCTCAGACAGCTCCGCATTAAAGAGTGGCTGTCAACAGGCGGGGCGCTCGTATATGCGTTCCTGCCGTTTATCTTTATCCGCGGCATCGGACATATTGTATTGTCCTGCTACTATTTTGTTCCGCTTGCGGTATTAATGTGTATCTGGCTGTATGAAGATGAACGCTTTATGCTGCCGGGCAAGGGCTTTTTTAAGTATAAACGCAACTATGCGGGCTTTATCATGGCATTTTTAATTGCCAGCGAAGGCATTGGTTACTGGCAGATATTTGCATGCTTCTTTCTGATGGTGGCAATGCTTACGGCACTGCTCCGCACGAAAGACTGGAATTATTTGAAGCGCGGCTGTATCAGTATCCTCAGTGTGATTGTATGCGTTGTGATTTCCATTATCCCGGAAATTTTTTACAGGATTGTACATGGTGGAACAGGACTGGAAGGCAGAATCCGCAGTATTGCCGATTCTGAAACGTACTGTTTAAAGATTATCCAGCTGCTGCTTCCGGTAAACGGACACGGTATCAGACCGCTTGAAAAGCTGATTTATGCGTATAATGAATATGTACCGTGTGTCAATGAAAACTGGACGGCATACATCGGCATTGTCGGTGCGGCCGGATTTTTATTCCTGCTGGTATGGCTTTTTACAAGAAGAAAGAACGAAAGCACGCTTACAAAGCGCCTGACAGTACTTGCAGACCTCAATATCTGCGGGATTCTGCTGGCAACAATGGGTGGTTTCGGTTCTATCATATTTATGATGGGCATTGAAATTATCAGAGGATATAACAGAATCTCCGTATTTATCGGATTTTTTGCCATAACCGCGGTCTGCCTGCTTTTAAATGAGTGGGAAGGAAAGATTGCGAAAACCGTATGGAAATGTGTATACATGGGCGGAGTTGCCCTTGTGATGCTGTTTGCCATCTGGGAGCAGAATCCGTCCGTATCTTTTAATTTTGAAAGTAATAAAGAAGAATGGATAAGTGATGCGGATTTCTTTGCACGGGTGGATGCAGTCATGGATGAAGATGACAGTATATTCCAGCTTCCGTATGCAGAGTATCCGGAAGGGGATATTCAGAATGATATGGGACATTTATCACATTATATCGGATATCTTCATTCTGATAAGTTAAAATGGAGTTTTGGTACAACAGACGGAAGTGACACGGATATCTGGTATGAACAAACGGCTTCCCTGCCGGTTGATAAGATGATTCAGGAAATTTTATCAAAGGGTTTTGACGGTCTGTATATTAACCGCGATGCCTATGAAGAACCGGAGTGGACGGCGCTGGAAAAGAGCGTGCAGGAATATACCGGCGTGACACCGGTTGTAAGTAATGATGAAAGACTGGTTTTCTATAAATTAAGATAAATTTAAAAGAATATTGGAGGGTTTGACGTGAATAGTACAGCAGTGGTACTGATGATAATAACAGTGCTTACGTATGGAATTGTATGTATCGGAAAAAGGATGGAGCTGATGGATGCAGTCACCGTTTCTTTTGCAGTGCTGCTTGCAGGCTTTGGCATGTCAGGAGGAATTCTTGCCATTTCCGGCGGATTTTCGCTCAATAAGACACTGGCAGTTTTATGGCTGTTGTCTGTTGTGGCGGCAGTAATCTGCCGGATTGCGGGAGGAAAACCAAATGTCTGTTTAAAGCAAACGGAAAGTATCGTCAGACCCTTTTTGCGTACACTCATTTTATTATGTCTGGCAGGTCTGGTGTATGTGGTTACAACGCATTTCCAACCGGAAGATGACGTCATGATTAATGCAGGCAAAGGGTTTGCACAGTATCTGTGGCTGGTATCCGGCATTGTGCTTGTGCTTGTGTGTGTGGCGGATATCCTGATACACTGCATGGGGTATATAAAAGCAGAAAAAACGGCACAGAGAGCTTTGCCTGTGCTTTTTGTGGCAGGAATTGTTATAACGGCAGCAGGCATCGTTATTGAGGCAGGCGTGCACAGCGGAATAGCAGGCATTTTGACGGCGGTGCTGCTGCTTGTGGCAACCGGGGCAGCAGGCGTGGGACTTTCGATGCTTTATCAGCAGAGAGATTTTGCAGAACTTATCCTGCTTGGTGTATCGGAAACAGTGCTTGCATATCTGCTTTCAGCGGGCATTTTAATCGGATTGAATATTTTTTCACTGGAAAGAGCGGCAGCGTTGACACTGGGATTTACAGTGGCGGTGGCGGGAGCGGCTTATGCATATAAAAAGACAAAGCCGTCCTGCACATTCCTGTGGAAGAAAAATCTTATAGGGATTGGCTTTTTGCTGGCGGTGATACCGCTTGTGGGGACGACATTCGGAATGTTTGGCATGGGACAGGACGAAGGCGTTTATCAGGCAAAGGCAATCGGATATGTCTATGGTTATAATAATAATTTCATGACATTTGACGAGTATGGGGATTGTGTATCAGCATCGGATAAAAGTGATTACATGGCGGCAATCGGAAATCATCTGGAGGGATATAATTTTACGCTGGATGAAGAACAGGTGCAGGGCGTGGCACAAAATGATACAACCGGCAGTCTGCATGGGGTACATACATTCAGTGCACTGCTTGCCGTATATGCAAGAGTTTGCGGCGTGGAGCATATGATGCAGCTGGGAACATGGATTCTGGCATTATCTGTATTTCTTTTATGGCTTGTGCTTGAAAATCTGGAAATAAAGACACTGTATAAAGCGATTGCACTCTTTTTATATGTATTGTCACCACAGGTTTTGTGGCAGGCAAAAACCTCTCTTGTGGAAACAACGCTGGCATTTGTCATTTTAGCAATGCTTTATCTTTTAACAGACAAAAAGCATGAAGAATACCGCTGGCTCTTTTGCATACCGGTCGTTGTATTTGCATTTTTACATATTACAATTTATGTATTTATGCCGTTATTTGTGCTGATGGCATACGGATTATATTTTAAAACAGGCAGGAAAAGCTATATTGCCGGGGCAGTTGTCATGCTTGCCGGATATCTTGCAGGTTTTTTCATGATGTGTGCAAGTTCGCTTACGTATGTGTATGGCAACTATGACCGTTTATATATCGGACCGGTAGGCCCGTCAAACCTCAAAGCCTTTGTAACGGCGGTGTCCGTGGCAGGAATCGTGTTTTCGCTGGTGCTTGGACTTCTTCCGGTAAAGAAAAACACAAAAGCGGTATCCGTAAATGCACAATCTATGCGGAAAGAGCAGAATCGGTTCAAGAATACCTGCTGGCGGATTTTTGTATGGGTATTTGCAGCGGCAGGACTCGCAGCATGCCTGCTGGTAATGAAAAAAAGTGCGTATCCGTCAGCCTATATGACAAGCTATGCGTATCTGTTAAGCAGTGGTGTGATACTCATGCCGGTGATTTTTATCGCGGCTTTTTTACGTCCGTCATGGTTTAAAAAGAAGGATTCTATTGTACTTTTGACGGCAATGTTTTATTATTGTGTTATCATTTATTCAGCCGTATTTAAGAAAGAAATACTACATTATTATTACTATGGAAGATATATTGTGCCATATATAGCAGTGATTGTCATACTGGGAACATATATCCTGTCGCAGACGGCAGAAAGCATTTCCGGTATCCGGCTTTTAAAGGACGGATACGGCATCATCTGCGCTGTTTCTGCGCTTGCAGTGGCGGCAGTTCTGATTCCGTATGCGGGGATTGTAGTGACTGGTCAGGATCAGACACAGCTGCAGTGGAAAATTCTTACAGAGCTTGCAGAAACCGTAGATGAAAAAGACAGTGTGGTGGTACTTGGGGAAGAAGTCGTTCCACAGCTGATGGTTTCGTTAAAATATATGACAGATTGTCCGGTATATCCGTTAAAGGAAGATAAAGAAGCGGCAGCAGTGCAGTGTGCAAGGTTAAAAGACCGTTACAGCCATGTCTATGTAATCAGCGGAGAACCTGAATCCGGAGCGGTAGCGGATAGCGGGATGGACACAGTTTATGATAAAGATAATAAAATACAGATGGATGTAAAGATGCCGGAAGAACTGGACGGTATTGCAGCGTGGATTCCGTATGCACAGGAATTTGTAAGCAGCATACAGCCGGTGGCGGTATATGAATATATATCTGAATAACAGGGTATTGGAGAAATATGTATCAGTTAAGGGGAAAATTATCAATTGTCATGCCTGCCTACAATGAGGAGGCATTGATTTACAACAGTATTATGCAGACACTTTCCATTGTGGAGCAGTTTGCACCGGATATGGAGATTATTGCCGTCAATGACGGCAGTAAGGATAAGACAAAGCAGGAAATTGAGCGTGCCATACGCGATGATGCGAAACAGCCGCACCCGGTTGTGCCGGGCATGCGGGTGTCCGGCACACGCATAAAGCTGGTGACATCCAATAAAAACCGTGGCAAGGGCAATGCCATTATTTCAGGAATCAGTCAGGCAGAGGGCGATTATATTGCGTTTGTGGATGCGGATTTAGAGTTAAATCCCGCACAGCTTGAGGGCTATTTAAAGAAAATGCAGGAAAGCGGAAGCGATGTTGTGATTGGATGTAAGTTCCACAAGGATTCTGAACTTCACTATCCGTTTGTACGCAAGGTGATAAGCCTTGGCTACTATATGATGCTTCTTGTGCTGTTTCATCTGAATGTGCGTGATACACAGACCGGATTAAAGGTTTTTAAGGCAGAGGCTGTAAAGCCGGTGGCACATCTGGTGCGGACGTCCGGGTTTGCATACGATATTGAACTTTTAGTAGCGGTTCACCGCAGAGGGTTTAAAATCGAGCAGATGCCGGTGAAGGTTGTCTATGTGCGGGATAAGAATACCCGAAGAATCGGGATGTCCGATATTGTAAAGGCATTCCGGGATACGTGGGCGATTTTCTACAGGGTATATTTTAAACATTATTACGATGAACCGTCCGAATAAACGGCATTAAAAATGTGAATGTGGTGAGAATGATGAAAGAGGATGAACAAAAAAAAATACTGCTTAATTATATATATTTGAGCCGTCAGCATGCCGGGGGAAAAGACCAGGTTGCGATAAATCTGCTGGAAGGCATTTGTAAAAATAAAGACATGGGTGCGTGCGTTGTGCTGTGCTATGACTATGCAAAGGCTTATCTGGAGCAGATTGCACCCGGAGTGACGGTGATCACGGTAAAACCGCCGAAAAAAGAGTCGGAGCTTGTACGTCTGCTGGATATTGAGCGGGTAAATACATGGATTGTGCCGAAGGTCATCCGTAAATACAATATCGGTGTTGTTTTTCATGCCAGCTGTACCAACGGACTGAGAAAACTGAAGGTACCGACCGTCATGATTCCACACGATATTAAAGCGGTATCGCACCGGGTGATGGGCAGTGTGAAGGTGGCATGGTATAAATATCTGTTATACAAAGTCATGTATGCAGTGGATTTTAAGCACGCAGATAAAATTATTGCTATCAGTAAAGCAGACCGTTCGGAAATCCAGAATTATTATGCGCGGTATAAAGATAAGATTGTGCAGATTTATAATCCGATTAAGGTACATGTCAATGACGTGATTCCGCCGACACCCAAAAAAGGTGATATTGTTGCAATTAATCTGCAGTTTCACCATAAAAATATTATTACGCTGATTAAAGCATTTGAAATGATTGCAGACTGCATTGACAGGAATCTGGTGCTGGTGGGCAATGTGCCAAAGCGCGTAGCGTATTTAAAGGAGTATGTAGAGCAGCATAACCTGTCCGGACGTGTCATTTTTACGGGTTTTGTGGACGGAAAGAAAAAAAGAGAGCTTCTGGTAAACAGCTGCCTGTATATTAATCCATCCCTGTTTGAGGGCTTTGGCATGACGGCGGTGGAAGCGATGATTTTAAAGGTGCCGACATTGCTGTCCAGAGTATCCGCAAATTATGAGGTGACAAAGGGACTGTGCCATTATTATGAACCGGCGGATGATGTGGAAGCACTTGCCGCAGCGATTCTGGCTTTTTTTAAAGAACCGGAGAACGGTGAGGCGCTTGAAGATAAAAGCAAGGAAATGCTGAAAATGTATGATTACCAGAAAATCGCGGCGCAGTATATGGAATTATTCAGGGAGTGTCTGTAAATATGAATGAAATCAAAGTAAGCATTATTACTCCATTATATAAAGGAATGGACTATGTTCCGGGGCTGATGGCGATGATACGAAAAAATGCAGAGCTGCTTCCGGCTGCGCAAAAAGGTAAAAATGTACCGAAGGCAAAACTGGAATTTATTCTGGTCAATGACAGTCCGGCAGACGGCTCTTTAGAGGAAGAAGAACTGATACGAAATTATGTACCTGACCAGGCTTTTGAACTGACTGCCGTCAACCACACGGAAAATCAAGGGATTCATGCGGCAAGACTGACAGGGCTTTCAAAAGCACAGGGAGAGTACATCTTATTTTTAGACCAGGACGATGCCATTTCAGACAGTGCGGTACGGACATTACTTACAGCGGCAGAGCAGACCCACGCAGATGTTGTGGCGGGCAATGGCTGCCGCTTATTTTTTACGCCGGAGCATATTTTGGAAAAAAAGATTCCGATTTATGCAAAAAAAGCGGTACTAAAAGAAGTGGGACATGAAAAAATGTATCTGTATGGCACAGATATGATATTTTCACCGGGACAGTGCCTGATCCGTAAAGCTGTGATACCCAGGGACTGGTGCAAACGCCGTCTTACCGTAAACGGCTGTGACGACTTTCTGCTGTGGCTGCTGATGTTTCACGAAAAAAGAAGCTTCTGTGCCATAGAGGATAAAATCTATATCCACAATGATACCGTAAACAGTTATTCATCATCGTATGAGGCCATGGAGCGTTCTTTTTATGCCGTCTGCGAATTTCTGGAACAGACAGACGGATATGATAAAAAGAAAATACAGATTCTGCGCCGCCGCTATGCGTTAAAATCAAAGCTAAAACAAAATGGAAGTAAACGGCAAAAAATAAGTGTAGTACTGATGAATCTGGACATTCTTTATTATACTTTAAAATACAAAATAAAGGGATACTATTAAAAATAAAGAGATATCCTATAAAAATGCAAAGGGTTATCAAAGATTTGTATTGTGTAGATATTACAAATGTGTTACGATTAGGAATGGTTTATTACAAAGAATTAAAATTCTTGCAATATGAAAGGATAGAATCTTCATGAAAGAACGAATCAAAGACATTATTTCCTACAGCGATATGATAGGAAGTCTTGTGAAAAAGGATTTAAGAGGGAAATATAAGGGTTCCGTATTAGGATTTTTATGGACGTTTATCAATCCGCTTTGTCAGATTATAGTATATACAATTGTGTTTTCAGTGATTGTCCGAAGCAACCTGGACAAGTTTTATGTTTACATGATTGTGGGCATGATTCCGTGGCTGTTTTTTGATATGTCACTCCGGCAGGGGTCCGGCTGTGTACGGTATCAGGGGGATATGATTAAAAAAATCTATTTTCCGAGGGAAGTCCTTCCGGTTTCCTGTGTGACCTCTAATTTTATCAATATGCTGTTTTGTTTTGTCATTGTATTTGCCGTATTATTTATTTCAGGAATCGGTGTGCGCATAGAGGCACTGCTTTACCTGCCGCTTATTATGGCAATCGAATATCTGCTGTCACTGGGCTTTGCCCTGATTGTATCGGCAGGAACCGTATTTTTTAAGGATTTGGAACACATTACAACCGTTGTTTTAATGGCATGGATTTACGGAACACCGATTATGTATTCCCTGGAGATGATTCCGGCGAATATCAAGTGGCTGTTTAAGGTGAATCCGATGACTGCGGTTATTGAGTCTTATCACAGAATTTTATACTGGAAAGAGCTTCCATTAGGAAAAGATATATTATATTCAGCCGTATTTGCGATTGTCATGGTGATTATCGGAGAACTCGTATTTGCCAAGCTGGATGATAATTTTGCGGAGGAATTATAATGAGTGAAATACAGTATTCCGTAGAAGTAAAAGATGTTGAAAAGCATTTTAAGGTTTATATGGACAAGGGAAGCACGCTCAAGGAACGTGCAATATTCCACAACAGAAACCGCCACGAAAACAGACAGATTCTAGATGGCATTTCCTTTGAGATTCCAAAGGGACAGGCAGTGGGACTGATTGGGCGTAACGGCTGTGGCAAAAGTACAACATTAAAGCTGCTCACAAAGATTTTAAAGCCGAATTCCGGCACGGTAAAGGTCGAAGGCAGGGTATCGAGCCTGATTGAACTGGGTGCGGGATTTCACCCGGATATGTCCGGCAGGGAAAACATTTATATCAACGCGACTATTTTCGGTTTAAAAAAAGAAGAAATTGACGAGCGGCTTGAAGAAATTATCCGCTTTTCGGAGCTTGAAGAATATATTGACAATCCGGTGCGTACTTATTCGTCCGGTATGTATATGCGTCTTGCATTCGCTGTTGCAATTAACGTCAATGCCGATGTACTGCTGATTGATGAAATCCTTGCCGTTGGTGACGTCAGCTTTCAGAAGAAGTGTTTTGAACGCTTAAAAGAGATTAAAGAGCAGGGAACGACCATTGTTATTGTATCACATTCCATGGAGCAGTTATACAGCATCTGTGACCGTTTAATCTGGCTGGAGGAAGGCAAAATCAAAGAGGACGGCAGTCCGAAGCTGATTGGCATGCATTATCTGGATTCGATGGAAGATGAGCGTATTGCAAGGCTGGCAGAGGAGAGCAAAGAAAAGCTTTCCGATGAAAGAGGACGCTCGATTCTTGAACTGACACAGAATGTCCACCCGGAAGCGCGCCGGGACGGAAGCCATGAGGTGCGGTTTACCAAAGTGGATTTATACGACAAAGACGGAAATCCATGCCAGACCTTTAGTACAGGCGATAAGGTTGTTTTAAAGTTTTCATATGCGACAGCCTTAAAAGGCATTGCCGTCAATTTCAATATGGATTTTGTCCGCGATAACTGGCAGTACTGCTACGGCAGCTGCTTTGCAAAGCCGGGAGATAATCTTCCGGTATTAGAGAAAGAGGGAACCGTTACATTTACGATTGAAAAGCTGATGCTGCTTCCGGGCAAGTATTATCTGGATATCGGTATCAACGGTGAACACGGAGAACTCTACGACAATGTCCGCAACATTATGCAGATTACGGTACGCGATTATGTCCACAATGAATTTGGACCGTGTACATTTGAACACGATTGGGAAATAGTGTAAAAAAACAAAGTGCTATGATGGCAGATGGAAAATAGGAGGTAAAATCCTCTGCTCCTGCCTGGGGCAGAATGTGAGTAAACTCACATGGCATTTTGCTTCGCAAAACAAGGAGGTAAAATCCTCTGCTCCTGCTTGGGGGCAGTCGCATTTTGCTTCGCAAAACAAGGAGGATTAAAAAATGAAGTATGATTATTTAGTAGTAGGTGCAGGTCTTTACGGTGCAGTTTTTGCATATGAAGCCAAAAAGAAGGGAAAGACTTGTCTGGTGATTGATAAGAGAGACCATATTGCAGGTAACATTTACTGTGAAAATGTATCCGGCATTAATGTACATAAATACGGTGCGCATATTTTCCATACATCTGATAAGAAAATCTGGGAATATGTTAATCAGTTTGCGGAATTTAACAACTATATCAACTCACCGGTAGCAAGATATAAGAATGAACTCTACAATCTGCCGTTTAACATGAATACCTTCAGCAAAATGTGGAATATTGCAACACCACAGGAAGCAAAGGACATTATTGCATCACAGATTGCAGACTTAAATATTACAGAGCCAAAGAACCTTGAAGAACAGGCACTTTCCTTAGTTGGAAAAGACGTTTACGAAAAGCTGATTAAGGGTTACACCGAAAAGCAGTGGGGACGTGACTGCAAGGATTTACCGTCCTTTATCATCAAGCGTCTGCCGCTTCGTTTTATCTATGATAACAACTACTTCAACGACAGATATCAGGGTATCCCGATTGGCGGTTACACAAAGATTGTAGAAAAGATGTTAGACGGCATTGAAGTCCGTTTAAATACGAATTACCTTGACAACAGAGAAGAATTTGATGCAATGGCAGATAAGATTGTATACACCGGTATGATTGACCAGTTCTATGATTATAAGCTGGGTGTACTTGAATACCGTTCCGTACGTTTTGAAACAGAAGAACTGCCGATGGAAAACTATCAGGGAAATGCCGTTGTCAACTACACAGAAAGAGAAGTGCCGTATACAAGAATTATTGAGCATAAGCACTTTGAATTCGGCAAGCAGCCGACAACCATTATTTCAAGAGAGTACTCAAGCGAATGGAAGAAGGGCGACGAGCCGTACTATCCGGTCAATAATGACAAGAACAACGCCCTGTATCAGCAGTACAAGGAGCTTGCCGACAAGGAACACAAGGTCATCTTCGGCGGACGTCTTGGCGGATACAAGTATTACGATATGGATAAGGTGATTGCCGCAGCACTTGAAATGTGCGAAAAAGAACTGTAAAACAGGGAAAGATAAAGATAAATACTCCAAAAGCGGAGTGGATTAGATAGAATGGGAGAAATGAATTAAGATGAAGCTTCAGAAAATACTTTGGCCGACAGAGGGATTATGCACCGAGGAAAAATTATATCTGCACACCAATGTGATTGATGATGATTTTAACATCAACAGAGATGAGAATCATTTAAAAAGCGATTTAAACTTTATCAACCGCAGCAAAGTCTATATGATGCCGGGCGGAGGCTTTTCGCTGGATAAAGGCGGTAAAGTGGAATTTGATACGTATTTTAACGGATTTTCCATTGAAAAGTGGAGAAAGTACACACAGGTTAAAGAAGTATCCGTCAATCTGGAATTACAGGGTGATGTACTGGTGACACTTTCAAGCAAGCTGTTTCTTCACGGAGAAGTTTTAAAGAAAGAGCTTGTAAGACAGGAAGTGCATACGACAGAAAGAAGCTCCTATTCATTCCCATTCGGCAATGAAGAAAAAGGCATGCTCTATTTTGAAGTGACCGCACTCTCAGACGGTGCTGCGCTTTACGGCGGTTACTACGAGGATACGGCGATTGAAAAGCCTGCAAGACAGCCTAAAATCGGGATTGATATCTGTACCTTTAAGCGTGAACGTTATATTGAAAAGAATATCGGACTGTTAAATGCGCATGTATTTAACAATCCGGACAGCCCGTTACAGGAACATCTCGAGGTTTTTGTATCCGATAACGGACAGACATTGGATATTGACAAGCTTGGCAGTGACAAAATTCATATTGTACGCAACAAAAATACCGGCGGTGCGGGCGGATTTACAAGAGGTCTTATGGAAATCTTAAAGAACGGCAATCCGCACGGCATTACCCATGCGCTGTTAATGGATGATGATATTACAATCGATACAGAATCCATTGAAAAGACCTATACGATTCTTTCGCTGTTAAAGGATGAATATGCCGATGCGTTTATCGGCGGTGCAATGCTTCGCATTGATAAGCCGAATATACAGGTGGAATCCGGCGCATCATGGAATGCCGGGAATTTGATTTCCAATAAGTCCAACTTAAACATGAATGTGACATGGGACTGCCTCTTTAATGAAATTGAAGAATATACAGAATTTAACGCATGGTGGTACTGCTGTTTCCCAATGGACGTCGTATCAGAGGAGAATCTGCCGCTGCCAATCTTTATCCGCGGTGATGACCTTGAATACGGACTGCGCAATATGAAGCATCTGATTCTGATGAACGGTATCTGCGTATGGCATGAGCCTTTTGAAAATAAATATTCTTCATTTTTGGAATACTACATTATTCGTAACAGACTGGTGGACAATACATTCCACTTCCCGAACTGGGGCAAGGCACAGTTAAAGAAGGCAGTCTGGGGACAGTGGCGCAGAGAGTGTAAGTTCTACCGTTATAAGAATGTGGATTTACATACAAGAGGTGTAAAGGATTTCTTAAAGGGTGTGGATTTCTTCTTAAATACAGATGGTGAAAAGCTTCACAAGGAAATTATGGCAGCAGGCTATAAGGCAGTGCCGATGGATCAGATCAGTGTGCCGTTCCACTATAAGACTTACGAGGCATCCAGAACGACAAAGTTAAGCACACTGCACAATATCGTGCGTAAGCTGACCTTAAACGGTTATCTGCTTCCGGCGAAGCATATCCGTATTGTATCCATGGCACAGGTAACATTCCCGGCAGTATGGAGAGCAAAAAAGATTGTATTTTACGATGTAACAGCCAATAAAGCATTTGAATGTGAAAGAAGCTGGGCACAGGCTGTTGCAAAGTTTTTCCAGGTACTGGGACTCACCATTCAGATTGACTTTAAATACAATAAAGCGAAAAAAGATTTCTTAAAGCGTGGAAATGAGATCAAAAACATTCAGTTCTGGAGTAAATATCTCGGACTGGATAAGCAGTAAAATGTCTGCGGTATGGAGGAGCAACATTGAAGAAGCGAAGAAATAAAAAGAGGATAATTATTGCGGCGGTGATTGTATACCTTGCGGTTATCGGCATTGTGGCAGTCTGGGAATCCGGCAGACAAAAGCCGGCAAATCCCGATACCGCGGCGGCACAGGAGGAAGCTTATAACCGTAAGAAAGCAGTGATTGATGCACAGGAGGAAGCCGAGCAGCAGGCTTATGATAAAGCGGTACAGCTGCTGGACTATGACGTGGACGGTGCAGCAATGAAAATATCACCGGCAGACTGTTACAGCATTATGACAGCCAACAAGCTTCCGGCATTATCGAGAATGGCAGCAGAAGATTCAAAAAAATATATGGGGAATCTTCAGGTGTTACAAAAGATTGAAAAGCTCGGTATTGATACGGCGTCCTTTGAAACACCGGAACTCAACTGGAAAAATGTATACAACCGGGTTTCAGACACAATGCAGAAAGAAAATACATTTTCAGATAAAATTTCCTTTACAGGAAGCACAGCTTCCCAGTTAAATACCCTGATTGCACAGAGTACGGATGCATATATTACAATTGAGAGCAGTACGGTACGGATGGATGAACCAATCAGCATGAAATCCGGTATTGCGCTGGATGCAGCAGGAGTTATATTTACAGGAAGCACGGATGACCGCGTGGCACAGGCAGTAATTGCAGAAGACTGTACGAATTTTGCACTGTATAACCTGAATCTGACAGCGGGCTGTTATGAGTACGGTATTTATATTATCAGAAGCAATACATTTACAATCGAAAACTGTACCATTTCCAATGCTCTTTATAAGGGACTGGTTATGATGGGTGAAAACAAGAATTTCACAATCAGAAACAATACGGTTTCGTATAATGGTAACGGCGCAGTTTTTCTGAATGGAAATATCAGTAATGGTATTATTGCAGGAAATGATGTCGTTGATAATTACGGCACAAGAAACCTCACAGCCGGAATTGTCATGACTTCCATGGAAATTGACGATTATTATACGGCATATAATGAGTTTAAAGATGAACATTTATATAACCTGTTAGATACACCGCATGACATCGTGTTATACCAGAATAATGTAAAGCACAACAATTCATCGGGTATTTATTCCGATGGGGCATATCAGATTTATATTGTTGAAAATATTATTTATCAGAATGATAAAGAGGGTATGTGTCTGGATTACGGTACATTTGGTGCGTATGTCAGCAACAATATTGTCAAAGAAAACGGCGGACGTCTAAGACAGTCCGATGAAGATTTAGAAGCGGACTTTGTAACGGCGTTTGGACGTCTGTCAGATGGTTCGTCACCGGCAAAGCTTCCGGGCATTTCGATTGATAATTCGGCATATAATACGATTGTCAATAACAATGTTACGCAGAATTACGGAAGCGGTGTGAAAATGGTGCGTTCCGCATACCGCAATATTATTATGGAAAATTCTGTATCAGATAATAATAAAGGAAAAAGTGATGATTTCCATTTCTTTGGAATTGAAATCGGACATGAAAGTACGCCGGATGAACCGGTTAAAGGACTGGACTTTACAGCTTCTTATGAAAATATTGTATGTAGAAATATAGTGACGGGAAGCAATTATGCCGGTGTATTTTTAGCAGTGGAATCTTATTGTAATGACGTATTTGACAATACGATTCTTGGCAGTGAGTGGTATGCAATTGAGTGCCACAGTAATATGTTTAACAGTATGCTAAACAATATTATGGACCAGGAGATCCTCAATTTGTATGCACGCTGATTACATAAAGGGAAAATGTAGATAGTGTTTGACGGGCATGGAAATTGCGATATTTCATGCGGAAAAGAGGTAAGATGAAAAAGACATTCGTAGGCGCAGTGGCTGCACTGCTGTTTATGTTTTGCTTTAGTTTGCATCCGGTAAGCGCGCAGGCGGCAGAACATATGCTCCAGATGGAAAATGATGAATGGGTATGTTATACCGGTGGACAGCGTGATAATTCTTATACCGGGATGGCTGTTAATGAATATGGCTGGTGGTATCTGACAGATGGTGAAATTGACTGGGATTATACCGGAATGGCATGTAATGAATACGGCTGGTGGTATATGAACAATGGTGCATTGGATTTATCCTATACGGGTATTGCTGATGTAAACGGTGAGCCGTGGTATGTAGTCAATGGCACAATTGATTTCAGTTACAACGGTATGGTAAATGCAAGCGGCAGCTGGTGGTATCTGAATCAGAATAAAGTAGATACAGATTTTACCGGTCTTGCATTAAATGAATACGGCTGGTGGTATATGAATGCCGGTGAAATTGATTTTTCATATACCGGACTTGGATATAATGAGTATGGCTGGTGGTATGTTGATAACGGTACTGTAGATTTATCGTATACAGGCATGGCACAGTTAGGATATGACTGGTGGTATGTGACAAATGGTGTCTTAGACAGAGATTATACCGGAATGACTGTTTATGATGGAAACTGGTACTATCTGATAAACGGTTTCCTTGACAGATGCTATGAAGGCCTTGCAGATAACGAGTATGGCTGGTGGTATATTTCGAACGGAACAATTGACTTTACATATAATGGAATGGCAGCAAATGAGTATGGCTGGTGGTATGTAAGCAGCGGCGGAGTCGATGGAGCTTTTACGGGTGTTGCTTCAAACAGCTATGGTTCATGGTATTTTGAAAACGGTACAATTAATTATAATTATGACGGTGAATATACCTATGTAGGAATTACATATATTGTTAAAAATGGTCTGGCAACGTCGCTTCAGAAGTCATCCGTCGGAATTGATGTATCAAAGCACAATGGAGAAATTGACTGGGATGCCGTAAAAGCAGACGGGATTAAATTTGCCATTATCCGTGTCGGTTACGGTAATGATGATACAGATCAGGATGATGTATGGGCAGTGCGCAATATGCAGGAATGCGAACGCGTAGGTATTCCGTATGGTGTATATCTGTATTCGTATGCAGTCAATGAAGATGAGGCAAACAGCGAAGCAAATCATATTTTAAGAATGTTACAGGGATTTAATCCGGTATTGGGTGTGTATATTGATATCGAAGATACGGAATATTATAACGAATATAATATTGATCCGTACAGCTCAGAGGGCAGGGAACTGATTACCCGTATAGCAGTCACTGTAATGGACAGAGTCAGCCGCGCAGGTTATACTGCCGGTGTGTATGCTAACTGGAATTATTTCCAGAATGTATTAATCCAGAGTGAGATTCAGGCTTATAAGTGGCTCGCATGGTATAAAGAAGATACATCTGAGGTTCCGGAAGGTGACTGGATTATGTGGCAGTATACAAGCACCGGACATGTAAACGGTATAGAAGGTAATGTTGATATGAACTTCTGGTATGGATTTTAAAGATGGAAAAAACAAAACAAAGAATAAGCTGGATTGATGTTACAAAAGGAATTGCCATATATCTGGTGATTCTCGGACATTCGCTGATTGGCCTGAAGGTAAATGATTATATTTTTGCGTTTCATATGCCATTATTTTTCATTGCTTCAGGACTGTTATTCCGCGAAAAGAGTATCAAAAAAACCATTGCAGGCAATATTAAAAAACTGCTTGTCCCATATTACATTACGAGTGTATGTGTAATTCTTGGAAGGGCAGTCAGTGCGTACTTACAGGGCTGGACGGTTCAGAATATCCAGAATTTGTGCTTAAATACGATGATTGGTGCAGTTTTCGGATATGGTGTAGATGGAAGTAAATGGTTCTTTACAGTCTGGATGATCGGTGCAATCTGGTTTTTATGGGCATTTTTCTGGAGTGACATTATTATACATGTAGTATTTCATTATACAAAGAGCTGGCAGGAATGGCAGAGAGCGTTTTTAATCATCGGAATCTCGGCAGTTTCTTATATTGTAGGACAGTATATCTGGATTCCAACGAATTTAGATGTGGGCGGATTTGCAATTTTATTTGTTTATATCGGCTATCTGCTCCAAAAAATCCGGATATGGGAGAAGGGAAAGCTTCCGTGGATTTGCTGGATTCTTTGTGTAATCGTATGGGTCTATGCTTCCCATACGGGCGGGATTAATATGGTAATCCGTGTCGTGCCAAACTTTGTCGTTTTATTCGGTGCAGTTGCAGGAAGTGTTATGACGATGAAGCTTGCCATACAACTGGATAAAATCCCGGGAATCAGCAGATGCCTTTCCTGGTTTGGAAAGAACAGCATGAAGATTTTATGTGTACATTTATTTGAAATATTGATTCTTTCGTGGGATTTTATAGAAGTGAAATGCCATGTGCCGGTTACAAGACTGACAACCATTATTTTAAGGACAATATTTATTGTGGTTGTTGTTTTATGTATCAACGGAGTGCAGGGCATATATAAGAAACAAAAGAAACAGAAGTAAAAAAGGGCAGCGGCTTTACAATCATTGTAAAGCCGCTGCCCTTTTTTAGTGCGCCCGATAATATGCGCTGCGTTTTTAATAGGAGCTAGTTTAAAGTAATATTGTTTTTAACAGTACTGCTCATAGATGAGAAATCTGCAGCGCCAAATGTATAGGCTGATGAGAACTTATTGTACATAATGACATTTTCACAAGAAGAACCACCGTTATTTGCAGTATCATCATCGGCGATAAATACACCGAAATCGTGTGAACCTGTTACGGTATTATTTAAAACAACATTCCAGTTGCTTCCTAAACCATCAATATAACCGAGGTTTTCGGTTTCAACAGCAAGCGGTTCAATATCAATACCAGAACTCTTTGCACCCATCTGGTTGTATGCATTATCCGTACAGATATTGTTTACGATAATATTACCCAGACCGGTACGAACCAGTTTAATACCGCTGCAGCTGTTGTTATAGATGTTATTGCTGTCAACAATATTGTAAATACCATTATCGATAGATACACCCGGAAGTCCGCCTGCAATACCGTTGTTTACAACTTCATTGTGGGCAAAGTAGTTTCCGATGCAGCCGCTGTCAAGGCATACGCCTTCAAGGATACTGTCACGCAGTGTATTATAAGTGATATATGTCTTATAAGAACCGATGCAGTATAAAGCTTCACCGCTGCAGCCTGAAATAACATTTCCGGTTACAATGATATCATGAGGACCGGTTGTTTCGTTGTCAACACGAATCTGCTGACCGTTCTGCAGACAGCTGATTGCAATACCTGCAAAACCTTTTGCGCCTGAAATACGGTTGCTGTCAATCAGAAGATTTGAATGGTTGCCATAAACGGCAATAGCATCATCACCAACATTGTTAATAGTGTTGCCACGGATGATTCCGTTTACGGTTGAACCGTATTCGTCAGAAATCATGATACCGCTCTTAGTAGCATTATTTAATGTATTGTTTTCAATCAGAATATTGTCAGCACTGAATACATTAATGCTGTTTACATAAGGAATATCGGTAGATAAATTCTTTACGCCGCAGTTTGTGGATGGAATTACACCATCTTTATACACATATAATACAACGCCGACATCAGGAGCTTCGGTATAACCGGCTTTCATAACAAGACGGTGGCCAGTTCCATCTAAAATAGTATCAGATGGAACCATGATAATACCAAAAGAACCATTGGTGTTCTTATACACCTGAATGTCCTGTGTAAGCTGTACAATCTTTCCGGTGTTGTTTTGTAAGAACTGATTTAAATCGTCTACGTCAGTTCCGGTATACTGTACAGTCTGTGTAGGTAATCCGCTTAATGCACTCTGAATATTTGTATTCAATGAAGTCATATTGGCTTCCGGGTTCATAAGGTCAGAACGGGAAAGTCCTAATGTGTGTAATCTTGAAATAACCTGGATGCCGTTTAAGGAATCCAGCGCATTCAGTGCAGATAAATCATATTTCATGCTGTAATCCGTTACAGAAGCATTCAAATCAGAAATTGAAATATTTTCTGCATTGCTGCTTAAGCCTGCATCAGATGTCATATAAGTCTGATGTGCGGCAGACTGGAAAACATATCCGTCAGAGGTCTTTGTTACCAGCCACTTTGCTTCTGCAGCGTCAGAAGATGCTGCAAAATACATAGAACCATTACCGTTTGCTGCGCAGAATCCGTTCTGTGTTAATGAATATATGGTATAAACGCCGTTTCCTAAAGAAGAAATACGGTAATTGTTATTACCGAAAGAGTAAATACCGGTTGTTAAAGATTCCTGACCAAAAGATTTTGGTGTCAGAACAAAACGCTGGGCAGAAGTATCATGTCCGATGGCCTGCTGCAGTGAAGTTCCAAAAGCAGCTGCACCGCTTAAAGTTAAGTACTGATAGCTGTTTGCGGAAATAAAACTGTAAGTGCCGTTTGTGTTTTTCTGGATATACCATGTCTGGTCAATATTATCAGTACCCTGCGCCTGCATTACGGCAGTGCCGATAGAAATAGAACCCTTTGTATACACAAAACGCTGTGAATTGGCATTTTTAATTTTATAAAGACCCTTTGAAGAATCAATACAGTTGATATAGAATAACTGTTCAGAACCTTCAGAAGCGTCAGCCAGTGTAATCGGTGTATCGTCTTTTACAGAAGCATCCTTTGCAGAAAGCATCGCAGCTGTGTTATCAGAAGCAGCGATGGTATAAGCGCCGTCAGCAAGAATCTGTGTATACGGAGATACAAAGTTAAAGGTCTGTGTTCCTGCATTAGACCATAAAGCAGTTCCTACATTGGAATTATCCTCGCTGGTCATGTAGAAGGTATAATCCGTACGCGCAATAGCAATCGTATATACACCTGCAGAAGTTTCAGTAACCGTCCAGTTCTTTGTTCCGTTTACGGAATCAGAAGTAACCTGTACATTGTCTGTAAAAGCATTGGTTCCCCAGCCGTGGTTGTAAGAATTAATCAGCCACTTGTGTGATGCATCATCTCCGTTGGCATCAATATAAGCAAGGGACATGAAACAGTAGGTTGAGCTGGTTTCATCTTTAACAACAAGGAATTTCTGGCTGTTCGCGCCGGTAATCTTAGACATTACCAGATTGTAGCCGCCTTCTGCAGTAGCGGATTCCTCTACTGTTAAAGCATAGTTTGGATTGCTGTTGCTGCGGATCATATACACACCGCCGGTGAGTTCTCCTGTAGCAGCATTGCCGACACGGAAAATGTCTTCACGCGGAACGGCAAAACCGCCGGTAACATCATAAGTCATACCGTTAAAAGTAAATTCTCCGTTAAAATTAAAATCAATTACGCCGTTATTGTAGTACCAGTAACCGTATGCGTTACTGCCGATGCCGTGAAAGCTTAAATCCAATGCACCGTTGGTGATATACCACCATCCAAAATCATTAGAAGCCATACCGGTGTAGTTCCAGTTTAAAGCACCGTTAGTCATATACCACCATCCGAAATCGTTGGCAGCCATACCGGTGTAATTCCAGTCTAGGGCACCGTTAGTGATGTACCACCATCCAAAATCGTTGGCAGCCATACCGGTGTAATTCCAGTCTAAGGCACCGTTAGTCATATACCACCATCCGAAATCATTGGCAGCCATACCGGTGTAATTCCAGTCTAGAGCACCGTTAGTGATGTACCACCATCCAAAATCGTTGGCAGCCATGCCGGTATAATTCCAGTCAATTGTACCACCGGAAACATACCACCATCCGAATTCGTTGGCAGCCATACCGGTATAATTCCAGTCGATTGTACCGTTGGAAACATACCACCAGCCAAAGTCATTCTGGGCAAGACCGGTATAGGACGTATCAATGACACCGTCTATATAGTAGTACCAGGTATTGTCCCCGGGATTCAGGTACAGCCAGCCGCCGCCGGCAGCCTGTGCAGTATCTGGCTTTGCAAAAAGGCAAAGCGCAAATACAAATGCAGCGATAAAAGCTGCACACATTTTTTGTACTGCTTTCTTCATAGAAATCCTCCTTTAGTAAATAAATTTATATTTTAAAAAACCGTCACCTGGCAGTTTTTAAAATAACAGATTGAAAAAATGTTTTTATGGCAATCCACAACACCAGCGTAGCACAAATACAGATCATACGCATTAAAAACTGCATAAAAACATCTGCATTCAAAAGAAGTCCTTCCCAGTGGATAAATTGTGCTTCAATACAGTGAATGCCTAAAATAGCAAGGCTGTTTCTGCCAAAAAACTTCAAAACCGCCGTCGGTATCGTGTAACGGCTGAGCATCTGACAGCACAGGCATAAAATGACCGTTCCGCATACTGCACCTGACAGACTCAGTGGAAAAAGCGGGTAGGAACGTATGGATAATTCAATTCCGCCCTTTTGTATCTGCAAAAGCCAGATACAGCCGGTCAGCACAATGCTTAAAGGATAGCGTTTTAAATACTGCCAGACAGAATATTTATTTAAAAGATATCCTGCATAAATGAACGCAGCTGCGGTCATGGAAACATCAAAACTTTCCGGTAAAAATGCAACATGCGTGCCGATATACCAGCCGGTGATGGTGACGGCAGCCACCAGAATGCATGTAAGTGCTTCTTTTTCGCGTGAAAGCTTTAAAATGGCAATAAAAAGCATCCGGGCAAAGAAAAGGCAGATTACAAACCAGATTACAAATACACTGCCAATGTCCGTAAAAACAGAAGACGAATAACTCATGCCAAACAGTGCAATCTTTGCCTGCATACGTAACAGTGAAACGGTTGTATCCATGCTGATTCCGACATAAAGCCATTGGCGCCATACACGGACAAACGCAACCAGTACTTCAATGCCAAAGTAAGGCAGAAGAAGCCCTTTCCATGTGCTTTTAAAAAAGTGCTTCCAGGAACAGTTTTTGGTAAAATAGCCGCTTAACAGCATAAAAGCCGGCATATGGAAAGAAAATATAATCTGGCGGATATTGCTGTCAATTGGCATATGTGCATAAAGCATAAGCAGAATACAGGTGCCTTTTGCCATATCAACCCATTCTACGCGTTTGCTTACCGGGGCTGGACCGGATTCTGTGACCAGTGTATTTTTCCCGTGTCCGGCAGGATGCAGCCGCCGGAGTAAAAGGCATATCAGCAGTCCGCCGGTTATCAGCAGGATATGGATTACAAAAAACAGTACAGACTGTACATAAGTATTTGTTATCCGGTGTTCATTGAAGCAGGTCAGTAAAGAACTCCATGGAAAACAGTTCAGTTCGGTTAAATGCAGACAAAAAATAAGCATAAAGTGCGAACCAATCCGGTTTCCGAGGGCGGTTAACCGTGGACAGTGCTGCTCAATAAGCATTGCCGCATAAAAAAGAAAAATGCAGGCACAAAAAGCAGCCAGCCAGTCCCAGATGCCATAGCCGTAATTGTTATTTACCATGAATAACCTGCCGCCGCCTTTGGCGATGTATACCGCAGAAAGAATAAAACAGACAGCCGGAATAAAAGGTGCTTCTTTTAATCTGGCAAGGATATTCTTTTCGCGGAGCATAAAGCCGCAGAATACGAAAATGGTTCCTGTCATAGCAGTCTGGATACTATAAGGAAGCCAGAAAATCCGGCTGGTAGCAAAACCGGCAAGTGCAGTCAGCACAATGCTGATGACGGCATACCGGGTGCGCAGGCACAAATGTGTAATATTAACGGCAAAAAATAATGCCGGAAGAAAACACAGTGAACCGATCATGCGGATATATGCAGGTGTAAAGTAATCCACACCGGAGCCGTAAAAGGCTGCCCATACCCATAACAGCAGCTCATGAAAAGACTCTGTAAAACCGGACCCTGTAAAAAAAATACGGACTGCCATAATAGCAATAATGACCGCACAGGTAATAAAATACGGAATCATCAAAGTGCGGAAAGTATAAAGCAGTGTCTGCCGAACGTTTTTAATTTCTAAAAAATATCCACTGATAATAAATAAGACCGGAATATGAAAAGTGAAAATAATCCGGGTTATAATATCAGGACATAAATACCATTGACTGCCTACGATAATACATAAAATTGTAATGCCAGACACAATGTTAAAAAGTGGTTTTGAATCAAGCTTATCCATTGTAAATTTTCCTTTGCAGATATACTAAAATAATATTTATATTGTTATGTACAGTATACCGTAAAAACAAGGAATTCTCAAGAAAATTGACAGGTATTTACAGCGGATGTTGAACCGTAAACCGCGTTGTGTTATTATTTGCAGAATACGAAAGCCTTACGGGGAAGGAATTCGTATATTAAATTAAAATGCCTAAGCAGGAATTAAAAGAAGAAAGGAAAAGATACAAGTGAAAAAAATATTTCGAAAAAAGAAAGCAGTTGTATGGATTGCCGCAATAGCAGGGATGATAGCAGCATTTGGCTGTTTTACAGAAAAAGCGCAGGCAGCGGGATTTTCCGGCATGACCTTTTATCACCGCTTTTTGATTAACTGCTGGGGTGACTCGATGACAGCAGGACAGGGCGGAAGTGGTGTATCCTATCCGAGGGTTTTAAAAGAACTGACGGGATTTCCGGTCAATAATTTCGGTGTCAGCGGGGAAAACACTTATGAAATCGTAGACCGCAGTGCAGAATACGGAGATCAGTCTGGTGATATTATGATTATCGAGATGGGGGATAACGGAACATGGAGCAATATGGATGATTTAATTGAGCAGTATCAGAATATGCTTGATGAGGCAGACTGTTCTAATTATATCATCATCAGCTCGACAGATGATCCCAATGATACCGACCAGATATGGGGAGAGAGCGATTATGAACCGGGGATGCAGGATACATGGTATGAGGCAGCATTAAAAGATGCATTTGGGGAACACGTGGTTACGGCAAGAAAGTATCTGATTGAAAACGGGCTTTCAATTAACGGACTGGATGAAACAGACGAGGACAGGGAACGTGCCGAAAAGGGGCTGATTTCGCTGCAGTTAAGAAATTACCGCATTGATAACACCCATCTGAACGGATATGGATACCGTGCGCAGGCATATGCCGTATATGAAAAAGGCATAGAACTGGGATACTGGTTTGCGAATGGCGGAGATGTTACTTCTGACAGTTGGGTAGTTGTAGAGGATGATGTCATTCAGGCAGATTACACAGGAATGGCAGCTAATGAATACGGCTGGTGGTACTTTAATGATGGAACACTTGATTTAAGTTATACGGGAATGGCATCCAATGAATACGGCTGGTGGTACATGACCAATGGCGCGCTGGATTTAAGTTACACAGGAATGGCAGCCAATGAATACGGCTGGTGGTATATGACCGATGGCGCGCTGGATTTAAGTTACACAGGAATGGCATTGAATGAATACGGCTGGTGGTATATGACCAATGGCGCGCTGGATTTAAGTTACACAGGAATGGCATTGAATGAATATGGCTGGTGGTACATGACCAACGGCGCACTGGATTTAAGTTATACGGGAATGGCATTAAATGAATACGGCTGGTGGTACTTTAACAATGGGCTGCTTGACTTAAATTATACAGGAATCGCATCCAATGAGTATGGCAGCTGGTATTACAGAAACGGAATCATTGCTTATGATTATTCGGGAACCGTAGCGGATAATGGAAAGACATATACCGTACAGAACGGATTTGTTATCGCTTAAAAAGCGCAGAATTAGAGTTGTAAAGGCGGCAGTACCATGCACGGATAAATGGTATTTGCCGTCTTTTTGCGGTTAAACCGCCGGAAAAGGGGAAATACTGTTGTTGTATGATACAGGTGCTTAGGGAGTATGAGTTTCAGGTACAGGGGAATGGAGACCAGTATGCAGGATGGCGTGTTTTATCAGATTGTATCGTCCGGTCTGAAAACGGTTTGTGAAGATGAATTCTGGGAACAAAAAGACACAATTGCAGTAATCGATGCGCATAAACTGGAAAACAGCCAGTCATTTGGACAGTTTTGCTGTGGATGCAGCGGAGGGGAATATATCCGCGGGTGCAGGGTGATACAGGATAAAAGCCATACGCTGATAGAATGGCATGTGCCGGAAAAAACAAAAAAGAATGTGTCGTGGCATTTTGCAGTTTTTATAACAGTAGAAAAAATTGTCTGTATACAATATACAGGATCAGCCGGAAAAGTGCAGGAACTTATAAATACGTTTCTTCATAAAGAAGCCTATACCAAAGAACGTTTTTTGTATGAGCTGTTTGGTGCAATGACCGCAGATGATCTGCAGTATATGGAAAAACTGGAAAGGACGTTATCCGTATTAGAAGAAGAAGTGTTTCGTGCGGGCGGAATGGATTTTAACAGCAGTATGTTACAGGTAAAAAAGAAAATTTTTCAGTTTTACCGTTATTACAGCCAGTTCATTGAAATCGCAGCTGCGCTGGAAGAAAATGAAAATGCTGTTCTGGATGCACAACACACGGCTTATTTTGCAAGAATCAAAGAAAAAGCACAGCGGCTTGCCACAGAAACACAGGTGCTTAGGGAGTATGCGGTGCAGGTACAGGAGGTTTATCAGTCGGAACTGGGAATCCGGCAGAATCACATTATGAAAATTCTTACAGCGGTAACAACAGTGTGTCTGCCGCTGAATCTGATTGCGGGCTGGTATGGCATGAATTTTTCTTATATGCCGGAACTGTCGTGGAAATATGGCTATCCGATGGCAGCAGGAATCAGCGCACTTGTGCTGGTATTACTGCTGTGGCTATTCCGCCGGAAGGGGTTTTGGTAGGGGAAAAAGATATTGTACATCATCTATCTGAAATAAATTGTATCAAAAAAAATGCAGGGGGGGGGGGATATAAATATGCCCCACCCCCCTTGTATTTTGGGGAAATCAGATGAAAACAGCCGTAAAATTGTTACAAACAAGGCAGTTTCTACAATTGACAAGAATAAAGAGTTGGGATAATATAGAAAAGATTGGAATAATACCTACAGATTAGAAAAAATTAGTTGAGGATAAAAGATGAATCAGGGAGAAGAAAAAGTTCAAAACGCCATTCTGTTTATCACAGATCTCATCGGATTAATTGCAAGTTATTATATCGCCGGGTATCTTTGGTTGGCGTTGTGGAAAAATGTATCAATACCGGTCTATTTTTCACAGATGGGGGACAGTCTGGTATCAGTAGTGGTATCCTATATGCTTGCGTTTTTATTCTATTCAAAGAATAATGACTTTTTACAGAGGGGAAAATTTGAAGAACTAAAAGCAGTAGTACATCTGAACGTTATAATGGCATGCATTATTGCCATTTATGAACTGTTAAAAAGAACAAACCAGCAGTTTCCGAGGGGAGTTTATGTGCTGGTGGTTGTGTTTAATATTGTACTGGCGTTTATTATTAGAAGAATCGTGAGAAAATCCATTTTAAGCCATGCAAAGCTTGGCAAGTCCGTAAACCGGGTGGTAGCAATTACGACAAGTGATCGTGTGGATGGATTAAAAGAAATTGAAAAATGGAATACAACAAAGCAGATTTCAGGGATTATCATCGTTGACCGGGATATGCGTGGAACGGAAATAAACGGCATACCGGTCGTAGCAGATGTACATGATATGATTGCATACATAAAAGGCGGCATTGTTGATGAGGTCTATATAGACCTGAATACGGCACGCATGGAAAAGATTACATCACTGGTCATGGAACTGGAAGAAATGGGTGTGGTGGTTCATCTGCACTTAAATACGCTTGAAAATTATAAGGACTTTGATATGAGCCTTGGAAAGCTCGGCAATATTCCGGTTGCGACATTTGCCAACCGTTTCTATGACTATAAAGAACTGGCATTTAAACGGGCAATCGATATTGTCGGTTCGCTCGTTGGTATCTGCATTATGCTTGTTGCCATGATTTTTGTCGTTCCGGCTATCAAGCTGGAATCAAAGGGACCGGTATTTTTTAAGCAGAAGCGTGTCGGAAAGAACGGACGGTATTTTTATGTATACAAGTTCCGTTCCATGTACATGGACGCAGAAGAACGTAAAAAAGAACTGATGGCACAAAATGAGATGCAGGGGCTGATGTTCAAGATAAAGGACGACCCGCGTATCACAAAGGTCGGAAAGTTCATCAGAAAGACGAGTATTGATGAACTGCCGCAATTTATTAATGTATTAAAGGGCGATATGAGCCTTGTGGGTACACGTCCGCCAACGGTGAATGAATTCAGACAGTATCAGGGACACCACAAGCGCAGATTGTCCATGAAACCGGGCATTACCGGTATGTGGCAGGCATATGGCAGAAGTACGGTAAAAGATTTTGAAGAAATTGTAAAAATGGATTTGGATTACATCGACCACTGGAGCCTCGGACTGGATATGAAGATACTTTGCAGAACGGTTGTGGCAGTGTTTGAAGGTGGTTGACAATGGAGAAAGAATAATGAAAAAATATAAAAAAAATATTATAGTATTGTTAATTATTGGTATTGTGATATTTTGTAGTTCATTAATAGTTGAAAAAAATATATATAATGATTATAAATTAGTATATAATTATAATTATTATGCAACACATTATCCAGAAATAGCAAAGGAGTGTAACAATGATAAATATCGAATGTTAAGATATTTTATTACAAATGGCATGAAAAATGGTCAGCAGGCTTGTGACAATTTTGATGTGATTGCCTATCGTAGTGCAAATAAAGATTTAAGATTATTGTTTGGAGATGACTACGAAAAGTATTATGCCCATTATATGGAGTATGGATATAAAGAAGACAGGCAGGCTATAGGAATAAAAACTGCGTATGATGAAAATACGTTTTCATTAGTATATGACTATGAATATTATGTGGAACGTTATCCTGACGTTATTTTAAAATGTAAAGGTAATAGAGATAAAATATTGGAGTATTTTGTTGATTATGGAATGTCACAGGGGCAGCAAGCGATAGAATCATTTGATGTGTTTGCATATAAGGAAAGATATTTAGATTTGCAAAAGGCATTGGGAGATGATTTGGCTCAATATTATATGCATTATATTGAATATGGATATGAAGAAGGGCGGATTGCAGAATAAATTTAAATGTTTAGCGAATTAATTATAAAGTATAACGATAAAAGGAGAACGATAAAATGAAGATTCTTGTTACGGGTGCAAATGGATATTTAGGACAGGGAATTGTGACTAGTATTTTAAACTATGGTCATGAGGTTATTGCAACAGGAATTGAAACTAATTATGTTGATGATAGAGCGGAAAAAATTAATTGTGATCTTTTTTCAATTGAGAATCCATATGAATTTTTTGGAAAACCAGATATATTACTGCATTTGGCATGGCGAGATGGGTTCGTACACTATTCAGATACACACATAGAAGATTTACCTAAACATTATCTTTTTATAAAAAAGATGATTGAAGGGGGAGTGAAACATGTGGCAGGAATGGGCAGTATGCATGAAATTGGTTTTTTTGAAGGAAGTATTAACGAGAATACGCCTTGCAATCCAGTTACTCCATATGGAATAAGTAAAAATGCATTACGGGAAGCTACGGCCATGTTGTGCAAAAAAAATGGTGTCGTTTTTCAATGGATGAGAGGTTATTATATTGTTGGTAATTCAGAACGAGGTTGTTCGATTTTTTCAAAAATTACAACTGCGGTTAATCAAGGTAAGAAAGATTTTCCTTTTACAATGGGACAAAATCAATATGATTTTATTAATTATGGTGATTTTTGTACTCAAGTTGCAACAGTAGTAAATCAGAGTGAAATTAATGGCATTATAAATATTTGTTCTGGACATCCAGAAAAATTGGCAGATAGAGTAGAACGTTTTATAAAAGAAAATCAATATAATATAAAATTACAGTATGGAGCATTTCCGGATAGACCATATGATTCGAAAGCGGTTTGGGGAGATAATACTAAAATTGAAAAAATTATGAAACATATTTAATTATTGCATAGTATGATATCAGGGTATGGTGAGGATACGCAGTACGGAACAATCCGTAGATATCATAGTTGGAGGCTTTTGACCAAACATCATAGTATTAATACGAGTAGAGATTGAAAGGAGAAAAAATGATTCATTTTAATGTTCCACCTTTTATAGGTAAAGAATTTGATTATATGCGAGAAGCGGTTGAAAATCATAAGATTTCAGGAGATGGACCATTCACTAAAAAATGCGATGAATGGATGGAAAAAAGATTTAATGCAAATAAGATTATGTTGACAACAAGCGGCTCAGCAGCACTAGATATGGCGGCTTTCTTATGTGATTTAAAACCGGGAGATGAAGTTATTTTACCAAGCTATACGTTTTCTAGTACTGCCAATGCATTTGTATTGGCAGGAGCAACGTTAGTTTTTGTAGATATTCGACCAGACACTATGAATATAGATGAAACTAAAATAGAAAATGCAATTACAGATAGGACAAGGGTTATTTGTGCAGTTCACTATGCAGGAGTAGCATGTGAGATGGATTCGATTATGAAAATTGCACGAAAGCATAACTTATTAGTAGTAGAAGATGCAGCACAAGGAGTTATGAGTACATATAAAGGACAGGCATTAGGAACAATTGGGGATTTTGGCTGTTATTCATTTCACGAAACCAAGAATTATTCCATGGGAGAAGGCGGTGCGATTGTTATAAATAATAATGCATATGCAGAAAAAGCGGAAATTCTTAGGGAAAAGGGGACAAATCGTGCACAGTTTTTTAGAGGACAGGTCGCTAAATATAATTGGGTAGATTTTGGAGATAGTTATTTACAAAGTGATTTAAATGCAGCGTATTTATGGGCACAATTGGAGAAAGCAGATGAAATTAATGATAATCGTTTAAAAACATGGCATTTATATAATGAAGCATTTAAACCACTTGAAGATGAAGGGATTATTGAATTGCCTACAATACCAGAAGATTGTATTCATAATGCACATATGTATTATATAAAATGTAAGAATTTAGATATAAGGCAGAAGTTTATACGTTATATGAAGGAAAATGATATATTATGTACATTCCATTATGTGCCATTGCATAGTGCACCTGCGGGAAGAAAGTTTGGTAGATTTTGTGGAGAAGATGAGTATACCACATCAGAAAGTGATAGATTGGTTCGATTGCCAATGTATTATAAAATTGATGATGATGATTTAAACTTCGTAATTAGCAAGGTATTGGATTTTTTTACTAAATAATATTTATAGTAATAATTCAAAGGAGAATAATATGATTCGTGTAGCTATTGTTGTTGGTAAAATGAATTCTGGTGGAAAGAAGAATTTGATTATGGAATATTATCGTCATATTGAAAGAGAAAAATTTCAATTTGACTTTATTTGTGATGCGGATTCAGAAGCAATACCAGAGGAGGAAATTGAAAAACTAGGTGGACATATATATAAAATACGACCATATCAACATATATTTGGAAATATGGCTGATATATATACATTGTGTAAAAAAAACAGATATCCTATTATCCACGCATATAATAGTACGATGAATGTTTTTCCAATGTTTATTGCAAAAATGGCAGGGGTTCCGGTTAGAATATCTGAAAGTTTATCTATGGCACACGAAGGTGATTGGAAAACACCATTAAAAAAAATGTTGCGTCCAATGTCAAAATGGTTTGCAAATTATTATATGTCATGTGGAGAGGATTGCGGCAGATGGCAGTTTGGTGAAAAATTTTATAATGAGGGGAAAGTTGATGTATTTAAAACGGTTATTAATACAGAGTTTAATGGATTTAATGAAAAATTAAGAGAGCAAACTAGAAAATCTTTCGGTTGGGAAGATAAGATTGTTATTGGACATATTGGACGTTTTACTCCACAGAAAAACTCAATTCGTGTGATTGAAATATTTGCAGCAATTGCACATAAGAATAGCAATGCAGTGCTATGTCTTATAGGTGATGGTGAATTGAAGGAAGATATGCTTGTTCAAATAGATAAATTCGGTATAGGAGAACAAGTTAGGTATTTGGGTCGTAGGGAAGATATACAACAGTTTTATAATGCGATGGATGCGTTTTTATTGCCATCGCTTTATGAGGGGCTTCCAGTTGTAGGATTAGAAGCAGAAAGTTGTGGCTTGCCTATGTTTTTTTCAACAGAAATTACAAGAGAAGCAAATGCGTGCAAATTAGGACATTTTATCAGTTTAGATGAGTCTTCGGAAACATGGGCAGTTGAAATACTAAAAGCAGTTGAATTAAATATGCCGATAAGAAGAAGTTATGCTAAAGAAGTGGCACAGGCGGGGTTTGATTCTGCTTCAGAGGCTATAAGAATGCAGAATTATTATATGAAAGCAATTGAGAAAGAAAAAGTATAAATAAGGTGGTTATAAAAAATGTCGGAGCAATTCTTAGTCAGTGTTATTGTACCAATTTATAAAGTTGAAGCATACATAGATAAATGTATACGTAGCATTTTAAAACAGACATATAAAAATTATGAAGTTATACTTGTTGATGATGGTTCACCAGATAAATGCCCAGATATTTGTGATAAATATGCGTGTGAATATGATAATATTCGAGTATTACATAAAAAAAATGGAGGATTATCAGATGCAAGAAATGCAGGTGTTTCAATTGCTCGAGGTGAGTATGTAACATTTGTGGATAGTGATGATTATATCGCCGATGATTATATTGAAACGTTAGTTTCAATGAAAAAAAAATATGATGTGGAAATAGCTGTGGGAGGGATAGGACTATTTTATAGTAATCAAGAACCATATTATAATAAAGCAGTTAAAGAATATAAGTATTCAGGAATTGAGGCATTAGAGAATATGTTATATCAAAACGGACTGGATACTAGTGCATGTTCAATGCTTTTACCCAAAAAAATAGCTGAGAATATTTTATTTCCAGTAGGAAAATATCACGAAGATGAGTTTACAACCTATAAATATTATACGGAAGCAGATAGTGTGGCAGTAAGTACAAAGACTATATATTATTATTTGCAGAGAGAAAATAGTATTATGCACACATTTGGGAAAACAAGTATGGATGAATTAGATGCTGCTGATAATTTAGTAGAAGAATGTAAGAAGAATTGGCCATTTATCATAAAAGCAGCTAAGGCAAAAAAATTCAGCGATTATTGCCAAGTATTGTTACAAAATGTGAATATAGTTAAACAAAATCCAGAAGTGTATACAAGAATTTCACATTATTTAAATGAAGTAAAAATAGAAATACTATTCAATTCAAGATGTCGATTCAAAAATAGGGTCGCAGCCTGTGCACTGATAGGTGGATGTAAAACTTTAATTGGAGTAAATTGTTTACAAAAAAAAATAACAAAAATTAAGGCGGGATTATGAAAAAGAAAAAAATAGTAGCATTAATAACGTTGCATCATGTTAAAAATTATGGTTCAGTGCTTCAAACACTAGCAACACAAAAATTGTTTGAAAAATTAGGTTATAAAGTAATAGTTATTGATTATCGTCGTGCTTGGGAAACGAATTTGGGCTATTGGTTTTTTATAGCAGATAAAAGTGTGAAAGGTTACATACGTCAAATGGTATATTTCCCCACTAAAGTTATACAACATTTTGTCTTTGGAAAGTTTTTAAAGAAATATATTCACTTAACAAGAAATGTGTATACGTGTATGGAAGACTTCGAAAGATATCCATTAAAAGCGGATATTTTTTGTACGGGGAGTGATCAAGTTTGGAATTCAGGATGGAATCAAGGTGTTATACCAGCATATTATCTTTCATTTGTAAAAGATAATAGTGTAAAGATAGCGTATGCAGCCAGTATAGGGAAAAATGAGCTTAGTGAGGAAGAAAAGGTACAATTTAGAGGACTCTTGAATTCTTATAAATATATTACAGTTAGAGAGGAAAATGCTGTAAATATATTGAAAGATGTATATAATGGCCCATTAGATAATGTACTTGACCCTACATTGCAGATAAAAAAAGAAGATTGGGAAGAATTAATTTCAATAAAAAAGATACAGACGGATTACGTATTGTTAATTCAGTTAAATCGAAATCATTTATTTGATGATTTTGCTGTGGAATTTGCTAAACAAAAAGGGAAAAAACTGATTCGATTATGTTTAAGAGTTGATCAATGTGTTTTACCTGGAAAACATATACTTATACCAGAAGTACAGAATTATATAAGATTGATTAGAGATGCGGATTATGTTTTGACGGATTCATTTCATGCGATTTCATTTTGTTTAAATTTTCAAAAGCAATTTTATTGTGTGTTGCCAGAAAAGTATTCCGGAAGACTTAAAAATGTGATTTATAAATTTGGTTTGGAGGATAGAATAGTTGAAGGATATTTATTAAATGAAATGCAAAATGTTGAGATTGATTATGACAAGGTAAATCATGTATTGGAAAAAGAAAGAATTAGATGTCAATATATTATAGAAAATATTTTGGAATAAGTTTGTTTAATAGTATCATACAAAACAAGTGAATTTAGAGCTGTAATAGGGAGGTTTTATTGTATGAAAGAAAAATCAATTGCAAAAAATTCTATATATAATGTTATATATAAAGGATTTACAGCAATTTTCCCTTTGTTTACAACAGTGTATATTGCGAGGGTGCTATTGCCAGAGGGGGTAGGACGTGTTGAATATGCCAATACAATTGTTACATATTTTACAACTCTTGCAGCATTAGGAATACCTAATTATGGTGTGAAGGCAATTGCACAAACTTCACAAAACAAAAAAGAAAAAAGTAGGACTTTTTGGGAACTGTTTTTTATTAATATGATTTCAACAATAATATGTTTAGCTGTTTATTTTATATTTGTTAATTTAGTTCCACATTTTCAAAGTAGAAGAGTTTTATTTAATGTTATGGGGCTTATGCTCTTTTTTAATATATTTAATAGTGATTGGTTTTATCAGGGAATAGAAGAATATTCATATATTGCTGTAAGAAGTGTTGTTATTAAGATACTTTCATTTGTAGCAATGCTTTTATTTGTAAAATCTGTAAACGATTATGTTATTTATGCGTTAATTTTATGTATTGCTACAGCAGGAAATTATTTATTTAATACAGTGCATTTAAAGCGATATATATGTTTTGAATGGAAAAATCTTCAATTAAAAAAACATTTAAAGCCTGTATTTATTCTTTTGGCAGCAGCGATAGCAACTCAAATTTATACAATGTTAGATACTATAATGTTGGAGTATGTGTTAGGAGAGAGGTATGTTGGATATTATTCTAATGCAGTTAAAGTTGTAAGAATGATATATACTGTGGCGATTGCGGTAGTTACTCCATTTTATCCTCGAATAAGCAGATTGTTAAAAGAAAAGAAATATTCAGAGTCTAATAAGTTATTAAGTGAAGGTTTGAAATTAATTATTATTGTTGCACTTCCATGTATTGCTGGATTGTTTATGACATCTGAATATATAGTAGCAGTGTTGTTTGGAAACGCATTTAATCCGACGATAGTAACATTAAAGATATTAAGTATTTTAGTAGGTATATTTTCGGTAGCGTATTTTTTAGGCCATATTATTTTGATGTCTGTTGCAAAAGAAAATAAAATTTTACTTGCTACTATTTGTGGTGCAATAATCAATGCAATAGCAAATATTATTATGATTCCAATATTTGAACACAATGGAGCGGCAATTGCTTCAGTATTAGCTGAATTAATTGTAACTATTGTTCTTGTGTCAGAATCAAAGAAATATTTTTGCTTATATATTGAGAGAAAATTTGTTACTACAGAATTAGTGGCTGTAGTCATAATGATAGTAGAAATATATATATTGAGATTAGTTGTACCAGTAAATATATATGGGTTCTTTTTTATTGTATTTGTTTCAATAATATTGTATTTTGGAACATTATTGGTATTAAAAAATCCAGAAATTTTACGATTAATTAATAAAGTTAGAAGTAAAGGAAATAAAAAAGATGAGGTTGCCTAAAAAAATATCAATAAAATATATAATGGCATATATATTAGCATTTTTAACAATTTATCAATCTGGAACTGTACCCTCAATATTATCAATTGAAGAAGATCCAGCACCTAAAATTATTTTATTAATATTAGAAGTGTATTTTGCGTTTTATATTTTGTTAAAGAAAAGGAATATCAAAAGATTTATAATATGGTTTATAATCTTATCTTCATATGTAGTAATTAATTATTTTATATATCCACAATCTACATTAGTGCTGATGTATAGATTGTGTATATTTTTATTGTATTTTTTTGCGATTGATAGATTGGTTGAGTTAGGAATTGATTTTGAGCAGATGTTATACAAAGTAATATTATTTTTTGCAATAACATCATTAGTTATTTATTGTATTGTTCATTTGTTCCAGATTCCTTTATTTCATAATTATTTTTATTTAGATGGAGGAAAAGGATTACGATATATATCGTATTTTGGAATATATTATGAACAGGGATATGCGAATACGCAATTTGGTTTAAGTCTATATCGTATGACGGGACCATTTTGGGAACCTGGAGTGTATCAGATATATATAAATTATGCTATATATTTATATATAAAAAGAAATTTTAAAAGTAAAGTGCAATTCATAATATTAGTAATTGATCTTGTATTGACAATGTCTTCAGCAGGAATTGCTATTGGGATATTTTTAATAATTGTATTATATTATCGAACAAAAAAAATCACAACGCAAACAAAGGTTTTGTTTGGAGTGCCAGCATTTGCGTTAGCATTTTTTGCTATAGTTAAGGTTGTTATTACAAAATTTAGTGAAACATATGCAAATAAAAGTTCAGCTTTTATTCGATTATATGACTTTAAGTTAGGAATGGAACTTTTTCTTGAGAACTTTTGGGTTGGAACAGGATATTATAATACAGAACCTTTTATTAAAAGAAATAATTATAATATTACAGGACATTTAGGTTCTTCAAATGGATTATTAACAATATGTTATACGACAGGAGTAATTGGAATGTTGTTTGTTTCTATTCCTTTTGTTTGTAATTTTATTCACATAGATAAATCAAAGAAAATTATAAAACTAGTGTATATTATGCTTATATTTTTGTTTAATTTTGTTGAACCTGTGTATTATTATCCGTTTATGCTTTATTTATTAGCAAATGAATATTATATGATGTTTTCACGAAAGAGCAATTACTTATAGATGATATAAATTAGTTAAAAACGTAACAAGTAAAAGAGAGGAGTATGTTGTTTACAAAAATGTAAATAATATTGTAGTTATGAAAAGGGTATTATTTATTGCACCATTATTTTTTGGGTACTGGGAAAAAATAAAAAATGTTTTTGAAAGTTATGATATGGAAGTTTATTTTATTAATCAAAGTCTATCTAAAGTCAATATTAAATATCGTATTATTGATAGGTTGAGTTCGAAACGAGTTAGAGATAGACAAAATATAAGATATTATTCTTTAAAGATACAGGATGTTCCAGATGATATTGATTATGTTGTAGTAATTAGGGGAGATTCATTAAATATTGAAATAATGCATTTGATGCATAAACGTTTTAAGTCAGCGAAATTTGTGATGTATCAGTGGGATAGTATTAAAATGAATCCTGTGGGTTATGAAATAAAAGATTCATTTGATGAGATATATACTTTTGATCCGATAGATGCAAAAGAATTTAATTGGAAATATAGGCCGTTATTTTTTGATGAGAAAGATTGTAATATAAATGTAGATAAGGATATAGATATTGCATATTTTTGCACATTAAAATTTAAACGGGCACAGTTATATAAAGAATTAAAATTAATTGCAAATAGGAAAAAATTGAAAATGTTTTCATATTTATTTGTTGATAAATTAACATTTTTAAAACGAAAATATATAAATCATGATCCGTTATATAGTGCAATTTCCATAAGTGAGGTTAATTATAAAGCGATGCCATTAAAAGAAACATCAAAAATATATGACAGAAGCAGGGTAATTGTTGATTATACAACACCTGAACAAACAGGATTGTCTATGAGATCTATAGAGAGTATCGGACATGCATGTAAATTGGTAACAAATAATGTGTTTGTAAAGGAAGAACCATTTTATTGTAAAGAAAATGTGTTTATTTACGATGAAAATAACTTTGAATTGCCAGATGAATTTATAGCAGCGCCATACAAAAATTTAAATACTGATTTATATAACTATTATTCGCTAAATGGTTGGATAAAAACAATTTTGGGAATGGAGTAAAATAAATGATTGGTGAAAATAATATATCAGTAATATGTTGTTGGAATAATTCTCAACAATATCAAACTTTTGTAGATTCTTTAAAAAAACAAACAGTAAGAGTAAAAGTTATTGGAATTGATAATAGAAAGCAACAGTTTACATCATGTAGTTGTGCACTTAACTTTGCATTAGATAAAGTAGATACAAAATATGTTATTTTTGCACATCAAGATATACTTTTACAACAAGAAAATGTTATTGAAAAATATATTAGTTATTTAGAAATGATTAATGAAAATAGTATACTTGGTGTGGCTGGTTCTACCTTTGATTCACCCTATATGAAAACAAATATTTTAGTAAAGGATAAAAATCAGTTAGAATATGGGGGAAGTTATAGAGTAAAAGAAATCGAAAAGTGTGATACATTAGATGAGTGCTTTTTTGGTGGATATACCAAGTATTTTAAAGAAAATTTATTTGATGAAAAGGTATGTAATGCATGGCATTTATATGCAGTTGAATTATGTTTAAGAGCTAAGTGTAATGGTGGAACAGTATATGTATGTGATATACCAATGATTCATTATTCAAAAGGCAAAACGGATGCATCGTATAATCGTGGATTTTATAATCTTTGTAAGGCATATTGTAAAAAGATTGATTTTATAAGAACGCCGTGTTGTTACGCATGTCGAACTAATTTTATTAGTCGGTTATTGTATTATTTTAGGAAAGAGCTAGGAAGATGTCTTAGAAGTAGGAGCAAAGAATATGATTAATGCAGAAAATACTACTGTGTGTAAAAAGGATAGTTGTGTTGGTTGTATGGCATGTGTAGCGGTATGTCCCAAACAGGCAATTATAATTCAGGATGATTTAACAGCATATAACGCTATAATTGATAAATCAAAATGTGTTCAATGTGGACAGTGTTATAAGATATGTCAGAATAATCAACATTCTGAGTTGTTAAAACCGATAAAATGGTGGCAAGGATGGATTAAAGAAGAAGCACTTAGAAAGAAATCATCATCTGGAGGAATTGCAACAGCAATAGAATATGGATTTATTAAGTCAGGCGGAGTGGTTTGTAGTTGTGAGTATACAGAAGGAACATTTTGTTTTTCTTTTGCAGAAAAGGAAAAGGAAGTTGAAAAATTTTGTGGTTCAAAATACATTAAAAGTAATCCAAAAGAAGTCTATAAAGAAGTAAAATATAAACTTATAAATAATCAAAAAGTTTTGTTTGTGGGTTTGCCTTGTCAAGTTGCAGCAATTAAAAACTATGTCGGTGAGAGGTTACAAAAACAGCTCTATACTGTTGATTTAGTTTGTCATGGAACACCGTCGCCTCAATTGTTAAGATATTTTTTAAAACAGTATAATTTGGAAATAAAAAATATAGATAAAATTCAATTTCGAACAAAAACTAGATTTCAATTAAAGGAGAATGATAAATATATAGGTACAGGAGGGACTCTTGATAAATATTCAATGGCTTTTTTAAATTCAATTTCATATACTGAAAATTGCTATAGTTGTACTTATGCACGAAAAGAGCGCATATCTGATATAACATTAGGCGATTCGTGGGGAAGTGAATTAAGTCAGGAAGAACAGGCAAAAGGAATTTCCTTAATTTTGTGTCAAACGGAGAAGGGTATTGAATTAATAGAGAAGGCTGATATTGAAAAATTTGATGTGGATATAGAAAAAGCAATACAATTTAATCATCAGTTGAGTCATCCATCGATTGCACCGAAAAGAAAGGAGTTTTTTTTTAATAGTCTAAAAAAAGGAAAATCGTTTAATCAAATAGTTACAATTTGCTATCCAATTCAAAGTTTAAAACAGCTTATAAAAAAAATACTAATTAAAGTGGGAGTTATATAGAACGCAGAGGAGAAGAATATGTGTGGAATAGTAGGATACATAGGTAATGAACAGGCAGCTCCAATTTTGTTGGATGGATTATCTAAACTGGAATACAGAGGATACGATTCCGCAGGATTGGCAATTCGTAATGGTGAAAATATAACCGAGATTGTAAAAGCAAAAGGCAGATTGAAAAATCTGGAAGAAAAAACGGATAACGGACATGCCTTAAAAGGTGACTGTGGAATCGGACATACCCGTTGGGCAACACATGGAGAACCGTCAGAAACAAATGCGCACCCGCATTGTACGGAAGATATGAATGTGGTGGCAGTACATAATGGTATTATTGAGAATTATCAGGAACTGAAAGAAAAACTGTTAAAAAAAGGATATACCTTTTATTCTTCCACAGATACAGAAGTAGCCGTAAAACTAATTGATTATTATTATAAAAAGTATCTTGGAACACCGGTAGATGCTATTAATCATGCAATGGTGCGTATCAGGGGATCATATGCACTGGCAGTAATGTTTAAAGATTATCCGGAAGAAATTTATGTGGCAAGAAAAGACAGTCCGATGATTATCGGGGTGCAGGATCATGCAGCTTATCTTGCGTCCGATGTTCCTGCAATTTTAAAATATACACGTCATGTTTATTATATTGGTAATATGGAGATCGGCAAACTTGAAAAGGGTAAAGTGACATTTTATAATCTTGATGGTGAAGAAATTGAAAAGGAACTGGTGGAGATAAAATGGGATGCAAAAGCCGCAGAAAAAGGCGGATTTGAACATTTTATGATGAAAGAAATCCATGAGCAGCCAAAGGCAGTGGCGGATACATTACATTCAGTTGTTAAAGATGGCAGTATTGATTTGTCAGCAGTTGGTTTGACAAAAGAGGATATTCAGTCAATTAGTCAGATTTATATTGTAGCATGTGGTTCGGCATGGCATGTTGGAATGGTTGCGCAGTATGTCATTGAAGATTTGGCAAAGATTCCGGTGAGAGTAGAACTGGCATCCGAATTCCGCTACAGAAAACCATTATTAGACAAGAATGGACTGGTTATTTTAATCAGTCAGTCCGGAGAAACCGCAGATACGCTGGCAGCTTTAAGAGAGGCAAAAAACAGACAGGTAAAGACACTTGCAATAGTAAATGTAGTAGGTTCTTCTATTGCAAGGGAAGCGGACAATGTATTTTATACATTGGCAGGACCTGAAATATCAGTGGCAACAACAAAGGCGTACAGTGCCCAGTTGATTGCTATATATACGCTGGCATTGCAGTTTGCAAAAGAACGCAATGAAATCGAAATGCCGGAATATGAAAAATTAATAAAAGAGTTGGATACATTACCGGATAAAATTCAGGAAGTGATTGATAACCAGGAGGAAATACAGAAATTTGCAGCCAAACAGGCGGCGGCAAAAGATGTATTTTTTATCGGACGTGGTATTGATTATGCTGTAAGCCTTGAAGGAAGTCTGAAATTAAAGGAAATCAGCTATATTCATTCAGAGGCATATGCCGCCGGGGAATTAAAGCATGGTACAATTAGTCTGATTGAGGATGGTACATTAGTGATTGGTGTGCTTACGCAGGATGAATTGTATGAAAAGACTATCAGTAATATGGTTGAATGTAAGAGCCGTGGGGCATATCTGATGGGACTTACCACATATGGCAATTATACAGTTGAAGACACGGCGAAGTTTACAGTATATGTGCCAAAGACAGATGCACATTTTATGGCAAGTCTGGCAGTTGTCCCATTGCAGATGCTCGGATATTATGTGTCTGTGGCAAAGGGGCTTGATGTGGATAAACCGCGAAACCTGGCAAAAAGTGTAACGGTAGAATAGGAAACTTAAAATGAAACTTGGAGAACATGAGATGAAAAGTAATCAATCTGTGGCTGATGAAATTCGTAAATATATGAATTATATTTACTTAATTTTATTTGCTGGAATAACAATGTGGTATTATCTGTATTCAACGGTATTGGAGTATAAGTATCCCTATGCGTTGTATTTAGGATTAAGATATGCGTTGATGGCATATGTACTGGTAAGTATTGCACTTGTAGTATGGCAGAAGCAGTATAGTACCGTATTAGAACCTGTTTTTATGGTGCTGATACTTGTGAGCGCCGGAATTGTAACGTATGCCGTCAAAGATTATGGTGTGTTTGATTTTGCATTGCTTTTGGTTGGAGCTAAAAATGTACCATGGAAAAGGATTGCCTATGTTTATCTGTGCATAGCAGTAGTTATTCAGGGAATTGCCTACTATGCATCAACGACAGGAATTATAGCAGATATTACTATGCAGGCTGACAGAGGAGTCAGACATTCAATGGGGATTATCTATCCGACAGATATGGCAGCACATGTCCTTTTTATCATGCTGGTGTATGCTGCCCTGCGGGAAAAGAAGCTGACATTTGTAGAGATTACAATGATGGGTGTTGTAAGTTACTGGGTATATGGAAAGACATTTGCAAGAAATGACTTTATCTGCGCCATGGTAATGTGTCTGCTGTTAGTTTTTGTAAAAGTACTGGGGCTGTGTAATATTCAGTTATCAAAGTACAAAGCTTTAAAGGCGGGCAGTATTTTAATGCTGGTAGCTGTTGTAGGCTGTATGATGGCAGTTACATTTTATGATCCTGCCAATGCGGTATATCAGAAGCTGGATGCGGTTTTTTCTAACCGGATATCTTTAAGTTATCAGGGATTAGCTCAATATGGTATTACGGCTTTTGGCGCTGTTGTTGAGGAAAACCAGGCAGTGCTGGGGTATAATTTCTTTTTGGATAATTCATTTATTCGTATTGCGATTAAGTACGGATGGGTATTTTTATCTGTGATTACTTATATTTTTTATCTGTGCTTTAATAAAGCGGTTGATTGTAGGAAAGATGTAATGATTGTGGCATTGCTTATTATGCTGTTGTTTGGTATTTCAGAGCATCATCTGATAGATATCGCATTTTGTCCGCTTTGGTTTATGCTTTTTAGCAGCATGAAGACGGAAAGAAGAACCGGAAGGGGGCGGAACTGATGAAAAAGTATTGGATAAAGATTGCAGGCTGTGCGGCAACGGCGGTTGTGATTTTTTTGGTTATATTAGGTATGGTAGATTTGCATACAGATGGTGTTCTTGTACGGGATGGCTGTTATGTCATTCGTCCGGATGAAATGAAGACCTACAGGATGGATGTGTATGGGAATTCCGGGATTGTAGGAACATGGGTGAATCTTGTTCGCGATGTTGATGGAGCAAGTCAGATTTTTGCGATTCATTATACCGGAGAAGATCAATATATGATTGAATATGGAGATCAGGGATACTGTATTGCAGTTGCATCAGATAAAGAAACGGTTGTTATGCAGGATTATGATGCGGAAAATGAATATAATAAGTGGTATATTTCAAGAATCGGTACGACGCAAAATTATTTATTTACAAATGTGGCAACCGGCAATACTCTTTGCTATGAATATTCATCAGATTTTTCAGCATATAGACTTTATGTAAAAACGTATGACGAAACATCCGGAAATTTTGCATTCTTTTTAGGTCAGTAGAAATAAAGTGAAATTTAGATAACGCAGGAGATATCAAAAAGATATTTACTGCGTTATTTTTGTTTGCGCGCCATGGGCGCGCGCTAACGGGTGCAAGACCCGAACATGCCCAAGTAGTGGGAAATGTATAGCCGTAAACACTCCAACCTATGTACCTACAAATACTCCGAAAAATTAGATATAACCATAATAATTCAGTTGAACATGTTGTACGATTTTAACGAATTGTACAATTCATACAACTATCACAAATTTTTCAGGAGGTTATAATTATTGAACGTAAGCGCTACATAATCCCCCGTAGTGTAATGCTTCAATTTCTGTTGTAAAATTAGGACAGTTGGAGCATTATACTCTAAGTTCTGATTAGAACCGCAAAAGTTGTAGCATTTCACTGCAAACTATTATCAAACTTTTGCATCATTTTACTCCAAATAAATTTCATTACTGGAGAGGAAAACTGGATTTATTTAACATTGTCATGATAGGACTGGCAAAGAAACTGCCGGAGCAGGCGAAGATATATCAATTGATTTGCATATATTGTATTATATAAAATGGGAAATCAATATATAGTAGTTGACAAAATGAGTTATAATTAATATAGGATTAGTAGTGGAGGGGAAGAGATGAAAGAAGAGGAATTAAGCGAATTATATTTGAAATTTCCGGCAATATTAAAAGAAAAATTAAAAAACGGTGAGGTAAGTTTTCCAAAAGAAACGCAGTTTAAATATATGCCAATTACAGCATATAGAGCAATTGAGAGAACAGAGGAGGACTCTACACCGATTAATAGAAATGATTTTCGTTCTTATGCAGAAATGAAAAAGAAAAAAACAAGAGGCCGTAGAGTGGATACTTCAAAACTTGAATATTATGGGGTTTCTTTTTTTACCAAGAGGGAAATTGTTGAAAATTTATTGGCATTTCCTAATCCAAAGAAAAAGATGATTTGTGGGGAAGTTTATTGCGAGGGTGGACCACATTTGCCAAATGAACAAACACACCATATTTGTTGGTGGTTGTTTGAAACAGTGAACTTAGATAAGTTTAGCATTTGTTAAAGGAGAAATTTGATATGGAAAAATTTTTTGAAATTGAAGGTGTTGAACTATTTTTAGATAAAATTTTTGTTGAATATGATGAACAGGAAATTTTCTTTTCGTGTATAACAAATAGTGGGCAAAGATTTTTATGCGTTTGTACAGATATAGATAATGAAAGTTATATTGTTGTAAAAACAAATATTGAAAATATTATTAGTATGTTAAAAGGTCATGTTACGATGTATGCTTCAATTATGCAGGCATCATATTTTTGGCAGATTGATTTGGCAGAAGATATTTCAGCAGATAATGTAGAAAAAATGGATATTAAACGAATTGATGAGGAATTATTACCTCAGAGAGATGCAGCATTTAAATTGGTAACAGATGATTTAAAGCAGTATTGTAGTGAGTTGGAAAAAGAACTTTATGATTTGAATGAATATGAATTTGTGTTAACGGGTTTAAATGATAATGAAATTAATATAGTATCTGAAAATGAAATTTTTATTGAACAAGAAATTTTAAAAATTGATATATCTCATCAGAAACATGAATACAATGTGGATATATCAGAAAAGTATTACCATTATATAAATGATTATCCACGTAATATTAATATCTCACAGTTAGATGAAAACGTGTATGAGGAAATGAACATTGAGTGTGTAATAATAGGAAATATTGCAGCATAATATTAAGAGAGGTTATTTATGAGTGAAAATAAAGTGAAGAGTGCATTGTCTTTAAAAAGATTGTTTTTTGATAGAATTGAATTTCATAGACAAGGAATAAAAAATGATAATGAAATAAAATTTCAGATGCAGGTTGGAATAAAACAACGAAAAGCAGAGGAAGTGTATTGTGTTTCATTAGTATTGGAGGGTGAAAAAGAAAAAGAATATTCTTTAGTGATTGGGTTAGAGGGTTATTTTGCATTTGATAAAGCTGATGATTTAACGGAGGAACAGAAAGAAAGTATAATTAAGAAAAATACTGTTGCAATTATGATGCCATATATGAGAAGTCAATTGTCCTTGTTAACAGCACAGCCGGAGGTAGAGTGTGTTGTATTACCGCCATTTAATATAGTGAAAATGATGGAAAATTAATGAAATTCTGATATGGAATTACTGGAGATTTTGTAAGTACGTAATCATCAGTACCTTGACTTTTAAAAAATGCCGCCCATCGGGCGGCACATTTTATTTCTTCTCTTTTGTTCGAAATCCTTCCGGTAATTCATCTGACCATGGCAGAAGCCGATTTTGGAAAAGGACCCATTTTACGAAGCTCGTCTAATACATAGGTAAGATATATATACGGCTTTAGAAAAATCAATTGTCCAAATGTGATGCCCATAATACATGCTTCAGGTTAATCGAATCCGGCGTTATGGATTAGTCTCTTAAGACGATTGCTTTTCCTGCTACTGAATTCGATATCGGCCAATATGCTGGATACGAGCCCCGCACGTACAGTTCAATGGGAGAGGCGAAAATATTCATTTTCTCTCTAACCTATTTTAAGATAAAAATTATAAAAATAATAGAATTATTATTGCGCAAATATATAAACTATGATATGGTGAATATATACCAGTATATAAAACTTAATACATTTGCAAAGGAGGGGGCAATGCATACGGAGGTACATAATGCCGTAACGGCGGCAGATCAGGGAACGCAGTATGATGAAAGTGCTAAAAGACTGCTGGGACAGAAAAGCATACTGGCACAGATACTGGTAAGAACGGTAGATGAATTTAAGGGAATGAATCCAAGATATGTGGAAACTTTAATAGAAGGAGAGCCGTATATCAGCAGGATACCGTTAGAGCCGGGGCTGACGAATCAGGAAGTGATGAAGGCAGCGGTGGAGCTGAAAGCAGCAGGAGAAGCAAAACAAAATCTTGGCAGGAAAGTGAAAGCGAAATCCGGTCAGCGAATCACGGGATTAAATACAGAGAATCAGGAACATGCAGAGGGGTTGGTGCGGTTTGACATTGTATTTTATGTGCGGATGAAAGACGGACTTTCGCAGATTATTATTAATGTGGAAGCACAAAAAGATGAACCGCAGAGATATGGAATATTAAACAGGGCAGTATTTTACGTAAGCCGCCTGATTTCGTCACAGAAGGAACGGGATTTTGAAAACACAGAGTATGATGACATCAAAAGAGTGTATTCTATCTGGGTGTGCATGAACATGGAAGAAAACAGCTTAAGCCACATTCATCTGGTAAAAGATGATCTGGTTGGATACCATGACTGGCGTGGAAAGCTGGATTTGTTTAACATTGTCATGATAGGACTGGCAAAAAAACTGCCAAAGCATGGAGAGCAGTATGAACTGCACCGTCTGCTGGGAGCACTGTTTGCCGAGGGGTTGACAGCCGGAGAAAGACTGAATATCATAAAAGAAGAATATGATATACCGATAGAACAGACAATAGAGCAGGAGGTGGATGTGATGTGCAATCTGAGTCAGGGAATAAAGGAAGCGGGAATCGCAGAAGGGCGAAGTGAAGGGCGAGCCGAAGAGATTATTGAAACAGGCTATGAATTCGGACTGTCAGAGCAGGATATACTGGAGCGGTTACAGAAGAAGCTGAGTATTTCATTGCAGAAGGCACAGGAATATCTGTTGATGTTCGGGAAACGGACGGTGTAGAAAGCAATATTTTTGTGAATGGATTTGCAAAGGAGGGGTGCAATGCATACAGAGGTACATAATGCAGTAACGGCAGCAGATCAGGGAACGCAGTATGATGAAAGTGCCAAAAGACTGTTGGGACAGAAAAGCATACTGTCACAGATACTGGTAAGAACGGTAGATGAATTTAAGGGAATGAATCCAAGATATGTGGAAACTTTAATAGAGGGAGAGCCGTATATCAGCAGGATACCATTAGAGCCGGGGCTGACAAATCAGGAAGTGATTCGGGTAAAATCCGGTCAGCGAATCACAGGATTAAATACAGAGAATCAGGAACATGCCGAGGGGTTGGTGCGGTTTGATATAGTATTTTATGTGCGGATGAAAGACGGACTTTCGCAGATTATTATTAATGTGGAAGCACAGAAAGATGAGCCGCAGAGGTATGGTATTATAAACAGGGCAGTATTTTACGTAAGCCGCCTGATTTCATCACAGAAGGAACGGGATTTTGAAAACACGGAGTATGATGATATCAAGAGAGTATACTCTATCTGGGTGTGTATGAACATGGAGGAGAACAGCCTGAGCCATATCCATTTGGTAAAAGATGATTTGGTTGGATATCATGACTGGAGAGGAAAACTGGATTTATTTAATATTGTGATGATAGGACTGGCAAAGAAACTGCCGGAGCAGGGAGAGCAGTATGAACTGCACCGTCTGCTAGGAGCACTGTTTACCGAGGGGTTGACAGCCGGAGAAAGACTGAATATCATAAAAGAAGAATACGATATACCGATAGAACAGACAATAGAGCAGGAGGTGGATATTATGTGCAATCTGAGTCAGGGAATAAAAGAAGTTGGAATAGCGGAAGGCCGGGCAGAGGAAATTATTGAAACAGGCTATGAATTCGGACTGTCAGAGCAGGATATATTGGAGCGGTTACAGAAGAAGCTGAGTATTTCATTGCAGAAGGCACAGGAATATCTGTTGATGTTCGGGAAACGGACGGTGTAGAATAATGGAAATCAAAGGAGTTGGGAAATCATCTGCTAATAAAGCAGATGATTTTCTAACTCCTTTTTAAACGTTCTCCCAACAGGAATAATATGATTATGAATATGCAGATAAAGGTTGGTCTTGTCATAGGATGTAATAAAATTTGTATTAATAATATATTTTCTGTGGCAGCGGGTGAAATACGATGGAAGTATTTTAGCAATGGAAGATAAAGAATAGGTATTACTTGTAAAGCTGCCGTCGGGATAACTGAAAGTCAGATAATGTCCGTTTGCTTTTATGAGTAAAATATTTGATAAACACACGTGAGTCGTAACATCATTTAATAATTTAATGGTCAGGTAGTTGTTATCAGTCGTATTGGATAATGTGACAAGCAGCTCTTTCATGGCATGAACCAGTACGGCTTCATTATAGGGCTTTTCAAGGTAATGGTAGCAGTGGACTTCATTAACACATTTTTGGATAGTATCAGAGGTGCCGGTGCTAAAAAGCACAGGGGTTGTCCGATAAGCAGGAAGGCTTCGGATATACCGGGCAAAAGTGATGCCGTTAAAGGCATCGGAAGCGGATGAGAGCTGTATGTCAAGAATAAAAATATCATACTGAACTGATAAAATGGATTTTTGGGCATCATTATAATTTTGACAGCAGGTATAATGAAATTCCGGCCAGTGTTTTTTGAGAATGTTATATAAAATTTGTAATTCTGTACAATTGTCTTCTAAAAGTAATATATTCATACGAATCCCCGTTTCTGAATAACTTAATATATAAGTATTTTAAGGTCTTATTATAAAGATGTCAAAAAGAAACAGGGCATTGAGGTATAAAAAACTGTCATTGGGGAAAATTGTCTTGAAATTTATGGGATTTAGACCTATGATTGCAATAAATTATCGCATATGCAATAAATAAAATTACAATTAGGAGGAAATAAAGATGAAAAATACGAAATTCAGTGTGTTCAAACTGGCAGCTTGTATGCTTGTACTGGCAGGCTGTATATTGCTGTGGCCAAATCAGCAGACCTATGCCGCCGAACTTCAGAAGGATAATTATAATGGCTGGTATTATGAAAACGGACAGGCATATTGGTATGATAACGGTGTGCTGGCACGGTCAAAAGAAGTTTATGATCCACAGACAGATGCATGGTATTGGTTTGAAGCAGATGGAACAATGGCAAGGGATAAGGATGTCTTTATTGTATTAAATGCAGACGGAACAGGAAAGTGGACACGTTACGACAGCGACGGCAGAATGGTAAAAGGAGAAAGCTACAAAAACGGTGCATGGTATTATTTTGATTTAACGACAGGGGCTATGGCAAAGGGTTTTGTCAATCTTCCACAGTCAGATGATCCGAATGGCAAGTGGGTATACTATGATCCAATCACAGGAAAAATGCAGTATGGAGAGCAGTATATTGATGGATACTGGTATTATTTTGATACAGCCACCGGAAAGATGGCGCATGGAATTACTAATATTCCGGATAATGATGATGCCGGCGGCAAATGGGTATATTATGATTCTATCACAGGAAGAATGCAGTATGGAGAGCAGTATATTGACGGTAGCCGGTATTACTTTGATACAGCCACCGGAAAAATGGCACATGGAAAATATTACCGTGACGGCGCATATTACTATTATGACACAGCAACCGGAATTATGCAGTACGGAGAACAGACAATTGATGGGGACGAGTACTATTTTGATACAGATACCGGAGCAATGGTTACCGGAGAAGTTGAACGTGATGGAAGATACTACTATTATGATGATGAAACCGGAGCAATGCTGGGACTTGGTGAACAGATTGTAAGATATGCAGAAAAATTTTTGGGTACACCTTATACGTGGGGAGGTACATCACCAGATACCGGATTTGACTGTTCGGGATTTACACAGTACGTATACAGTAATTTTGGAATAGATTTAGACAGGACATCATCAGCACAGAGAAGACAGGGAGAAGCTGTAGATGAAGATGATATTATGCCGGGCGATCTGGTGTGCTATAGTGGACATGTTGCAATTTATGTAGGAAATGGACAGGTTATTCATTCACCACAGGAGGGAGAAGTGGTTAAAATTTCCAACATGCATATGATGTCTATTATAACGATTAGAAGATTTATAGATTAGTTTTTCTTGCACAATGTATTTTTTTATGATAGTATACATAAAAAGCGTATTGTGTATACTATCATAAAATTTAAAACGGAGAGGTTGGTATATGGGTCGAATAGCAGGAATACAGATTAAGAATTACGGTTCGTTAAAGAATATAAAACTGGGGAAATTATTAGGCGATAATAGCGGCAGGGAATTAACCAACATGAATGCCATTATAGGGCAGAGTGGAACGGGTAAGAGTACGCTTGCCGATGCGTTTGGCTTTTTAGCAGACTGTATGGAAAAAGGTGTTGAGACTGCATGCGATTTGAATAATCGCGGCGGATATGAAAGTATTATATCACAGGGGGTTAATGGCTCAATAGAATTTGAAATTTATTATCGTGAAACAAGTAATGAACCACCTATTACATATGAACTGTGCATTGGGCTGGATAAATATGAAAGACCCATCGTAGAAAAAGAAAGACTTCGTCAAAGACGTGCAAATGAACGTTATGGACGTCCAATGTCTTTTTTGTATCTGGAATATGGAAAAGGTTATGCGTTTAAAGGCGATAATAGTGGATTTGTAGAAGAAGAAAATAAGGAAATTGGGGAAAAAGTGGATGTTGAGTTAGCAGACCCAAGGCAGCTGGGTATTGTAACATTAGGAGAGTTAAGAGAACATCCAAGAATTGTACGATTTAAAAACTTTTTGAAAAATTGGTACTTATGTTATTTTAGTCCGACGGCAGCGAGGGAAATTCCAAATGCGGGACCGCAAAAGTATTTAAACCGTCTGGGAAATAATGTGAATAATGTTGCGCAATATCTGTATAGAGAAGACCCGAAAGATTTTATGAAGGTATTAAAGAGTATACAGACCAAGTTGCCGGGAATCCAGCAGATAACACCGGTTAAATTACAAAATGGCCAGTTAGTGCTGGAATTTTTAGAAAAAGGATTTAACAGGCCTTTTTATTCGCAGAAGATGTCAGACGGTACGTTGAAATTATTTGCATATTACCTGTTATTGTATGAAAAAGATGCAAGACCATTGGTATTTATTGAAGAACCGGAGAATGGATTGTATCATAAGTATCTTTCTGATTTGGCAGCTCAGATGAAGAATAGTATTAAAAATACATATTCCAAGCAGTTATTTATTACTACACACAGTCCATTTTTTGTAAATGCACTGTCACCGGAAGAAGTATGGGTTTTACAGAAACAGGAAGACGGCTTCTCGACAATTACACGGGCTTCTGATTTTGAGTATGTGAAACAGTTATGTGAGTCAGAGGTTGAATTGGGAGATTTATGGTACAGCAATTATTTTGGATAATATGAGGTGGATATGGAAGAATATGCATACATTGAAATTTTGATAGAGGATCAGTCGGGAGAAATTCTTGTAAAAAATATAATGGATAAGTATATAACTGAAGTTCCGGGTATCACGTACAAAATTCATAGTTTTAAGGGAATTGGTAAAATACCGAAAAAAGTGAATAAATTATTGCAGGTTAAGACACAAAAATTATTAAATGATTTACCGATGTATTTAAAAGGAATTGGACGCACGCTGGAGAGTATGCCGGGTAAAAAAGCTATTTTTGTTATTCTTGACAGTGATGATGCGGATTGTGCCGAATTAAAAAAAGATTTGGTTGAGATGTATGAAAAATCGGGAGTAACCGTTGATGTGTATTTTTGTATTGCAATAGAAGAAATGGAAGCGTGGCTTCTAGGGGATGAGAAAGCAATAGAAGAAGCATATCCACAGGCCAAAATGCCGTTGTTAAGAAAATACGTTCAGGATAGTATTGTAGGAACATGGGAGTATTTGGCGGATGTGGTTTATAGCGGCGGTGTGAATGCCTTAAAAAAGAAAGCGGAGTCTTATTATGAGATAGGGTTGTTTAAATGTGAATGTGCCGGAAATATTGGAATGTATTTAAATATTCATGAAAATAAATCACCAAGTTTTAATTATTTTATAAATAAGCTGAATGATTTTTGTGAAGTTTAGTTTAGAATAATTCATATAACGCAGCAAAAGAGCCACAGCACGTGTCCTCTTTTCCTGCGTTATATTTTTTTAATACATTCACCTATTGACATAGTAGGTAAATAGGGATATCATCTTGATAAAACAAAGGATTGGAGAACAGGCATATGATGATTTCTTCAAAGGGTAGGTATGCCCTGCGGGTTATGGTATTTCTTGCGGAGCATAACTCAGATGAATATGTACCGCTAAAAGAAATATCGGAAAAAGAGCAGATTTCACAGAAGTATCTGGAGAGCATTGCAAGAATGTTGTCCAAAGAACATTTAATAGAAGGCATCAGCGGACACGGCGGAGGTTACCGGCTGGCAAGAAAACCGGAAGACTACCGGATTAGTGAAATATTGAGATTGACGGAAGGAACACTTGCACCGGTATCCTGCTTAAAGGACGATGCAGTGCCCTGCGACAGGGCAGGTGACTGCTGTACACTGCCAATCTGGAAAGGGCTGGCGGAGCTTGTGGATAAATATTTTGACAGCATGACACTGAAAGAAGTCGCAGAGAATGCCAGACAGCAGATGATACAAAATCAGAGATCAAATAAAAAAAGTTGATACAATATTACCCTGCCGGATACAAACAGGCAGGTTTGTGTCACAACAAAAATACACATAAAACAGCTTGCAATTAGGGTGATATAAAAATCAGGAGGAACAATCATGTCAGAAAAAGAATTACTGAATGTAAAAGATTTAGTTGTAGATGTAGAGGAAAAGGAAATTTTACACGGGGTCAACCTTACGATTCGTCCGGGAGAAACCCACGTACTGATGGGACCGAACGGAACCGGTAAATCTACACTGGGTTATACACTGCTTGGCAATCCACGCTACACGGTAAAGCAGGGGGAAATCTGGTTTGACGGAAAAAATATCACCGCAGAACCGGTTAATGAGCGTGCAAAGGCAGGCATCTTTTTATCTTTCCAGAATCCGCTGGAAGTGCCGGGGGTGACACTCAGCTCCTTTATCAGAAATGCGGTAGAGCAAAAGACCGGCAAACGAATCCGTTTGTGGGAGTTTAAAAAGCAGCTGGAAGCGGCAATGGAACTGCTTGATATGGATAAGTCGTATGCAGAGCGTGATTTGAATGTCGGATTTTCCGGCGGTGAAAAAAAGAAAGCTGAGATTTTACAGCTCTTAATGTTAAAGCCAAAGCTGGCAATTCTTGATGAAACCGACTCCGGCCTGGATGTTGATGCCGTGCGCACTGTATCAGCCGGTATCCGTGAATATCAGAAAAACAGCGAAGGCAGTCTGCTGGTTATCACACACAGCACAAAAATTCTGGAATCCCTTCCGGTAGATTATACACATGTTATGGTGGAAGGAAAAATCATTAAGACAGGCGGCGCAGAGCTTGTTGATGAGATTAATGAAAGCGGTTTTGCAGGCTACGAGGCAGAGGAGCACAGGTAGGAGAGCAGAGAATCAAGCATACAGCAAACAGCGGAAAGGGAGTAACAGGCGATGAAAGAAAAAAGCTATGTGGAAGACATCGACAGAAGCATTTATGATTTCAAAGATGATGAAAAAGATGCGTATAAATTGCAGGCGGGTCTGACACCGGAGATTGTAGAAAAATTATCAAAAGAAAAAAATGACCCGGTATGGATGCAGAACTTTCGTTTACAGGCATTACAGATTTACAATGAAATGCCCGTACCGGACTGGGGACCGTCGATTGAAGGACTGGATATGGCAAATATCGTGACCTATGTCCGTCCAAATACGAATATGAAGGCAAAATGGTCAGACGTACCGGAAGACATTAAAAATACATTTGAGCGGCTCGGTATCCCACAGGCAGAGCGGAAATCCCTTGCCGGTGTCGGTGCGCAGTACGACTCTGAACTGGTATACCACAATGTGCGCGAGGAGGTTGCGGCACAGGGAGTTGTATACACGGATATGGAGAGTGCCTTAAAAGGCGAATATGCCGATATGGTGCAGAAGCATTTTATGAAGCTGGTAAAGCCGAACGACCACAAATTTGCAGCACTGCACGGTGCAGTATGGTCCGGCGGTTCATTTGTGTATGTGCCAAAGGGGGTATCGGTAGAAATTCCGTTACAGTCGTATTTCCGGTTAAATGCGCCGGGAGCAGGACAGTTTGAGCATACGTTGATTATTGTGGATGAGGGCGCAGACCTGCATTTTATCGAGGGCTGTTCCGCACCGAAATATAACGTGGCAAATCTGCATGCAGGCTGTGTGGAACTGTTTGTCGGCAAAAATGCAAGACTGCGGTATTCTACGATTGAAAACTGGTCCAAGAATATGTACAACTTAAATACAAAGCGCGCACTCGTTGAAGAAGGCGGCACGATTGAATGGGTTTCCGGTTCATTTGGTTCGCACGTTTCTTATCTGTATCCAATGAGCATTTTAAAGGGCAGGGGCGCAAAAATGGAATTTACAGGCATTACATTTGCAGGGAAAGGACAAAATCTGGATACCGGAGCAAAGGTTGTACACAGCGCACCGGACACCAGTTCTTATATTAATACGAAATCCATTTCAAAAGACGGTGGTATTTCAACCTTCCGTTCATCGGTTGTAGTGGCAAAGAATGCGGAAAATGCAAAGTCATCGGTATCCTGTCAGTCCCTGATGCTAGATGCCATATCACGCTCTGATACAATTCCGGCAATGGATATCCGCACAAAAGATGCCAATGTCGGACATGAAGCACAGATTGGCAGTATCAGTGATGAAGCCGTATTTTATCTGATGTCCCGCGGCATGAGCGAGGAAGATGCGAGAGCCTGCATTGTCAGCGGATTTGCAGATAACGTATCCAAAGAACTGCCGCTTGAATATGCGGTTGAGATGAACAATCTGATTCGGTTGGAAATGAAAGGCAGTATTGGCTAGAAATGCGGAATGGAGATTAATATGAAAGAAACAGTGAATATAAAAATAAATCAGTTACCGTCTAAGACATGGCACTGGCTGAAATTAAATGAAACGAATTTTGCATGGACCGATGAAGCACAGGGCTGTACAATTGTAAAAAAAGAAAGCACAGAAAACGAAGCATTATCGGGCGGTAAAGAAACAGCAGAAGCATTGGCGGACATTAAAGCTTTCGAAGCGGTGGAAACCGGAGCGGGACGTCAGGCAGACTGTGTGTTTAAGGCAGTGGCGCCGGAAAGAATAACGGCGGCAGCAGGCAGAGAACAGGCAAATCCTGTGGTATATGAAATCAGCGGCACAGATACGGCATCTGCCGGTATGTTAGACATTTATGCAGAGGAAAACAGCCGGATTACGGTTGTGGAGCGTTTTACAAAAAAGAGTCCGGAAGAAAAGAATCTGGCATTCCGTACACGCATGATTGCAGCAAAAAACAGTAAAATCCGCCTGGTGCAGGTCATAGCCCTCGGCGAGGAGCAGACCCTTTTATCCGATACAGGCTGTGTCTGTGATGAAAATGCGCAGGTCGAGCTGTTGCAGTTATTTATCGGCAAGGGTCATGTATACAACGGCGTGCGTACAGATTTAAAGGGCGAGCGTGCGGATTTTCAGGCGCAGACAGGCTATCTTGTGCAGAATACCCAGCTTTTGGATATAAATTATATTGTAAATCACATCGGCAAGAAGACAACCAGCAATGTGACGGCAGACGGCACGTTAAAAGATGCCGCACACAAAGTATTCCGCGGTTCGATTGATTTTAAACGCGGCGCTTCGGGTGCAAAGGGAACGGAAAGCGAACAGGTACTGCTGCTGGGCGATGAAGTCATCAATCAGACGATTCCGCTGATTCTTTGTGCAGAAGAAGATGTAGAAGGCAATCACGGTGCGGCAATCGGCGAACTTGATGAAGAAACACTGTTATATTTTGCGGCAAGGGGCATTGATAAAAAACATGCCGAAGATATTATGACACGGGCAAAGCTTGAACTTTTAACCCATAAGATTGACGATGAAGAAACAAAGGAATTTGCGGAAGAGCAGTTAAGTGAGGTATTGACAGATGACAGTTTATGATTACAGACAGGATTTTCCGCTGTTACGGGAAAATAAAACGGTTTATATTGATAATGCGGCAACGGCACAGCGGCCGGACTGCGTACTGGAAGCAGAAAAGCATTTTTATGAAACGGCAAATGCCAATCCCCTGCGCGGATTTTATCCGTTGAGCCTTGCGGCGACCGAGCAGTACGAAGAAGCAAGAAAGACCGTACAGAAATTTATTCATGCGAAATCTTCCAAAGAGATTATTTTTACAAGAAATACGACAGAAAGCTTAAATCTGGTGGCATACAGCTACGGCCTTTCAAACCTGCGTGAGGGTGATGAAATTGTGGTTAGTATCATGGAACACCACAGCAACCTGCTTCCGTGGCAGATGGTGGCGCGCCAGACCGGTGCTGTCTTAAAATTTTTGGAATGTACGCAGGAGGGAGCGCTTCCCGATGAGGTGCTTGAAGCTGCCATTACAAAAAAGACAAAGCTTGTAGCCATCGCACAGGTATCCAATGTCTTAGGCTGTGTCAATCCGGTTGAAAAAATCGTAAAACTGGCGCATGAAAAAGGCGCGGTTGTGGTTGTCGATGCCGCACAGAGCGCACCGCATATGCCGGTGGACGTAACGGCACTCGATGTCGATTTTCTCGCATTTTCGGGTCACAAACTCATGGGACCGATGGGAATCGGTGTATTATACGGAAAAGAAGAACTGTTAGAGAAAATGCCGCCATTTTTAACGGGCGGAGAAATGATTTCCACCGTGACAAGAGAAGGCGCAACGTATGCTAAACTGCCGCACAAATTTGAAGCGGGTACGGTCAATGCGGCAGGGGCTGCCGGACTTGCGGCGGCAATCCGCTATGTTGAAAAAATCGGTTTTGATACGATTATGGCAAAGGAAGAAGCACTTACAAAGCGCGCCATGGAGGGCTTAAAGAAAGTGCCGCATCTGCATATTTTAGGCGATGAAGCCTCTGAAAATCATACGGGAATTGTTGCATTTACAATAGAAGGCGTACACCCGCATGATGTCAGCGAAATCCTTTCATCAGACGGAATTGATGTGCGTGCGGGACATCACTGCGCACAGCCGCTTTTAGAGTATCTGGGGGTACACAACGCAACGCGCGCAAGCTTTATGTTTTATAATACGCCGGAGGAAGTGGATGCATTTGTAGAAAGCACGGCGCAAATCAGAAGGAGAATGGGATATGGAGAATAGAAGCTTTTATAATGAAATTCTGACGGAACATAATATGCGCCCGGAATTTAAACACGACCTGCCGGATGCCAATATTGTTCTGGAAGGGGTCAATCCAAACTGCGGCGATGATATCTGGCTGAAATTAAAAGTAGAAAATGGTATCATTAAAGACGGCGCATTTGTCGGGGACGGTTGTGCCATTTCACAGGCATCGGCAGACATTATGCTTGGCATGATTATCGGAAAGTCCAAAGAAGAGGCACTGCGCCTCGGAAAGCTGTTTTTACGCATGATTCAGGGCGAAGCAGACGACGAAGAAATCGAACAGCTTGAAGAAGCTTCGGCGTTAAAAGATATTGCCCATATGCCTGCGCGTGTAAAATGTGCCGTTCTTGGCTGGCATACGCTGGAAGAAGCGTTAAAAAAACTTTGACCAATTTGTATATCTGTGTTATGTTAAAAGAGAAACAGAGGACAGATTACAAAAGGGGGCATATTTTTTATGACTAAAATGCTGAAAAGCATCATTGCCGGTGCGGCAGTTCTGATTGGTGCATGTTTTATCGGACAGACCCAGCCGGTGCAGGCAGCAGATGATTATGCACTGCGTCTGGCAGAGGATAACCAGTGGTACTATTATCAGGATGACGAAGTCGATACAGCGTATCAGGGACTTGCGTTAAACGAATATGGCTGGTGGTACGTATCGGACGGTACAATTGACTGGGATTATGCCGGGATGGCGTTAAATGACTACGGCTGGTGGTATGTATCGGACGGTACAGTGGATTTTAACTACACCGGAATGGCATTAAACGAATATGGCTGGTGGTACTTTAACAATGGGGTACTGGATTTATCATATACCGGAATGGCGTTAAACGATTACGGCTGGTGGTATTTTAATAAGGGTCATCTTGATTTGTCATATACGGGAATGGCACGCAATGAATACGGCTGGTGGTATTTTGACAATGGGATGCTTGATTTGACGTATACAGGCATGGCATGCAATAAATACGGCTGGTGGTATTTTACAGATGGTATACTGGATTTAGAGTATTACGGCTTAGGTGAAAATGAGTACGGTTTATGGCTGTATGAAGACGGACGGATTAATTTTAATTATACGGGAAGCATCACGGACGGTTCACAGATTTACATCATTCAGAAGGGCTATGTTACAGAGATTTCAAAGGTACGTTGTAACCTTGATCCGAATGATCCGTATTACAATTATGAATACGCGTACAGAACAGGCGATACATCCGTTATTAAAACAGATGAACAGGAAGCGTTTTTTGAAGGCTTGTCCGCTTGTCTGGATGCTGCATTTGAGTATAATACCCTGTTTGAACAGGAAAAAGCAGTACACGATTACATGGTGTTAAATTCAGCATATGATTATGAAAGTTATCAGAACGGAACCGTACCGGAGGTATCACATACGGCAGAAGGCATATTTGTCTATAAGACAGCGGTATGTGACGGATATGCCGGTGCGTTTAAGCTGTGCATGGATATTTTAGGAATTCCATGTGAAACGATTACCGGAACAGCAGGTGGTATCGGACATGCATGGAATGCGGTAATGCTTGATGATGAGTGGTATATGGTAGATGTAACATGGGATGATCCGGTACCGGATACGCCGGGACAGGTGCTGTATGGGTATTTTAACATTACAGATGAAAAAATGAAGCAGGATCATACCTATACAAGTGATATTACGGCAGATGGAACAAAGTATTATTATCTTGGAATGCAGGAAAATTATTTTACAGATGCAGAGATAGATGATTATTATGCTTATATCAGTGAAAAGGCATCAGAAACATCAGGGAATGTTACAATTACGGCAATGGTAGAAAGTACGGATCAGGAAATTGACAGTGAATGGCTGGGTACATTTACAGATTCAGGCAGACTGGAGATTTCATATCGTGAACTGAGTCTTTCAGTTCAGTGGTCAGGGCATATCGCAACATTTACATGGACGTTGAAAAGATAGAAAATATTCAGGAGGAATAACATGGCGTTGTTTATGACACGGAAGAAAAGAGAGCAGATTGGGGATCAGATTGATGATTTGCTGATGCGTCAGTATCATCACAGATGCAAGCTCGAAGAGGCGCAGCAGGCCGGAAACGAAGAACGTGCGCAGCATGAAAAGAATAAGATAGAAGAGGAAGAACTTCAGATTCAGAAATTAAGAAAAAAGCTTGCATAGCAGGCATGGAGATTCTATGAAGTATTCAATTGTAATCGTTACATATAATCGTTGCGATTTATTAAAAGAGTGTATTACATGTGCGTTGCAGCAGACAATTGCTGCAACGCATATTGTCGTAATTGACAATGCATGCACAGATGATACCGACAGGTATTTAAACAGCCTTTCAATACCGCAGCTTGTACATTACCGGCTGGATCATAATGCAGGCGGGGCCGGCGGCTTTTATGAAGGACTCAAAAAGGCGCATGAACTGGGAGATGAAGCGCATATTATAATAGATGATGATGCAATGCTTTCTAAAGATTTTGCAGAACAGCTGTTGGACAAAGCCCGGAAAAATCCAGAGATACTTGCATTTGCAGGGGCTGTAAAGACAGAGGGCTGTATTGTCCGGGATCACCGTCAGCGGATGAAAAGACCGGGCTTCAGAATGGAAAAAATCCCACTGGAGAAATATCAAAAGGAGTCTTTTTACTGCGATACGGCCTCCTTTTGTGGCTTGATGATCCGTGATGAGGTGATTGAGCGGATCGGATATCCGCAAAAAGAGTATTTTATATGGTATGATGATACAGAATACTGTGTAAGAATCCGTGAAATCTCCCAGATTATGGTGATTCCTGCAGCAGTATTAAATCACAAAACGGTGTTTAAACCGATGGACTGGCCAAGGCATTATACATGGAAAGATTACTATGGAATCAGAAACCGCATGCATATGGTGCGTACCCATGGAAATTTGTGGGACTATGTGGTTTTGCGGCTGCTTTTGTGGACGGGCAGCGGTATGCGTAACAGAATATTTGCACTGGTTCATCTGCATCATGAGGATTGGAAAGAAGAAGTATCCATCTATAAGCGGGGAATCCGTGATGGAAAGAAATTTTTAAAAGAGAAACAGAGGTAGAGAAATATGCATAGTGAACAGACGGAACTGCATTTGCAGCATATGATTGAGCGGGCGCAGATGGGAATGCAGGGAGAAGAAAAAGAGATTGAGGAACTGCTTTTTGATGAGGTCTATACGTTAGTTTATACGATTTACAAGGATAAAGAAAAGACACAGAAAGTAGTGCGGACCATTTTGGGAAAGTATGTTGCAAATCTTTCGGACAGAAAAATTCTGGATGTCCATAAAAATGTTCAGGTCTATGCAATTGTGCGGATTTATCAGGCACTGGGTAAAAAGAACGGGGCATTATATACAACAGCTGAAAATATGAAAGAATATGAATATGCAGTCATTGCAGATGATTCAGAATTTGAAAAAATTGCAGATACTTACGCAGATGCGTTCGAGAGCGTACATGCCTATAAAGGCAAACCGGAAGCATTTCAGAATTTAAAGGCAGAAAAGATGATAATGGCTGCTTTATATATGTATGAAAAATGTACTGTCAATGAAATCAGCAGAACCTTAAAAATTGATGAAAGCATTGTGAAAAATGAAATTGCACAGTTAAAGGAATGTATGCTCAAAATAGGAAAGAGCATGGCAGTCAAAGAAAAACGGCCACAGGAAAATGTGCAGATGCGTAAAAAGCATGGGAAAACGCATCCGGGTGATGAACAGGACGAAAAAGGACTGGTCGACTACCTTCTGCCGAATCTGGGGAAAGGAGCAAGAACAGCAATTGATATAGCAGCTTCGGTCGTTGTTATAGCTGCCTATTTTGTCATTTTTCATTAAATGTATTGAAACAACACAAGAATTAGTGTATCATTAATTGATTGCATCTTACAGGGTGCTATATATTGAATTGAGGATAGATTATGAAACTAATTATACAGATACCTTGTTTTAATGAGGCAGAAACCTTAGAGGTTACATTAAATGATTTGCCGAAACACATCGATGGAATTGATGAAATAGAGTATTTGATTATTGATGACGGAAGCCATGACAATACAGCAGAAGTTGCAAAGAAATGGGGGGTGCACTATGTTGTACGCTTTCGCAGGAACAAAGGTCTTGCCAAAGGATTTATGGCGGGGCTGGATGCCTGCTTAAAGAACGGGGCAGATATTATTGTCAATACCGATGCGGACAACCAGTACTGCGGTGCGGATATTGAAACACTGGTCAGACCGATTCTTGACAAAAAAGCGCATATTGTAATCGGAGAGCGTCCGATTGATGATACGGAGCATTTTACACCGTTAAAGAAAAAGCTTCAGCATTTTGGCAGCTGGGTTGTGCGCAAGGCAAGTAAGACGACAATTCCGGATGCGCCAAGCGGATTCCGTGCGTATTCCAGAGAAGCTGCGATGAGAATTAATGTAATTAACGATTATACCTATACACTGGAAACAATTGTACAGTCAGGCCGTGAAAAAATGGCGGTGATGTCAGTGCCAATCCGGACCAACCCCGAATTGCGTGAATCCCGGCTGTTTCACAGCATGTGGGGATATATTAAAAAATCCATGCTGACAATTGTGAGAACCTATCTGATGTACCGCCCGCTGTACTTCTTTTTTATGCTGGGAAGTATTCTTGCGCTGGTAGGTGTTGGCTTTTTTGTACGGTATTTTGTATTTTTTTGTTCCGGTGAAGGCGGTGGACATCTGCAGTCACTGATTTTAGCCAGTACCCTTCTGATTGTTGGTTTTCAGACAATTGTGGTCGGGCTGCTCGGCGATGTGATTTCCGCAAACCGTAAGATTTTACAGGATGTACAGTATCATGTAAGGAAAATGGATTACAGCAGACAGGAATGTGAAGATGAAAAATCTTCCGATTTAGTAAAAAATGAGTCAGGGTTATCAGAATGAAAAAAAGACTGCTTATAACAGGTTCGACCTTTCCACGCTATGAAAATGACACCGAACCGAGGTTTATACTGGATTTGGCAAAATATATGAAAGAATACGCAGAGGTGACGGTATTGGTACCGGCAGCGCTCAAAGCAGCAGATACAGAGGTGCTGGAGGGCGTGTCCGTGATACGGTATCACTACTTTCCGGTTCATTCATTAGAAACATTATGTTATCCAGGAGCAATCGTACCCAGAATCAGAGAAAAGAAAGTCAGGGGCCTTCTGGTTCCCTGGCTTTTTGTGTCATTATGGGTGCATCTTTTTAAAATGAGAAAGTCCTATGACATTGTTCAGGCAAACTGGCTGATTCCACAGGGAATTGTCCAGTCATTCTTAAAAATGCCGTATATTGTGACCGGACATGGCGCAGATGTGACTTCGCTGAATCATGGATTGTTAAAAAAATTAAAAAGAAGATGCTTAAAAAATGCATGGGGCGTCACTGCGGTATCCCAGCCTTTGATGGATGTATTGGATGGCATTTATAAGAATGAAAACCAGGCGGTAATTTCCATGGGGTGCGATACTTCACTTTTCGGACGGCAGTATCGTGAAGAAAATTATTTTGGACAGGGAAATCAAAAGGTACTTTTATTTGTCGGACGTCTGGCAGAAAAAAAGGGTGTGTGCTATGCCATTGAAGCAATGAGAAATGTAGAAAATGCAATGCTTGTGATTGCCGGTGACGGACCGTTAAGGGAAGAACTGCAAAGACAGGCTGACAAAGTCATGCGGGAAACCGGTAAAAAAATTGTCTTTCTGGGGGCAAAAACACATGAGGAATTAAAAAAAATTTATGCTTCGGCAGATTTATTTGTAATGCCAAGCATTACGGCAAAAGACGGAGATAAAGAAGGCTTCGGGCTGGTGATACTGGAGGCGTTTGCTTCGGGGCTTCCGATTGTGGCAAGCCGCTCCGGGGGCATTACGGATATTGTAAAAGACGGTGTCAACGGCTTCCTTGTTGAAGAAAAAGATGTCAGCGGCATGGCAGAACAGATAGACAGGCTCTTGAAAGATGAGGAAATCTATAATAAAATGCAGATAGAGGCCAAAAAGTCGGCACAGCAGTATGATTACAGGCAGATAGCGGCACGTTATGCACGATTTTTAAAATTAATATGATATCAGGGGTGTGTGAGTGCGCAGCACGTAACAATCCGCAGGTATCATAGCAGGGGATGTCCCGGCATCATAAAATAGAAAAAATGGAGATTAGAGATGGGGAAATTGGACGAACAGCTGATTCAGCTGATAAATAATGAAATAGAAGGAAAAGGCGGCGGATTTGAGGAGTTTTGTACACTGGCATCCGAAGTTGTACAGCCGGTTGTAAAAAAAGTGTTTCCGAAAAATGAAACCTTGTATAAAAAGGCAGTGAAGCAGATTCTGGTGCGGATGTATCAGAAGATTGAAATGGCGGATATGAACCAGATTCAGGAATGGATGGAGCGGTTTGCGCTGGACGTTTTGGAAAAGAATTATCCAAGGGAAACGGCAGCAGCAAAAAAAAGAGAAGCACGGCCGGAGCAGGAAACGGTAAAGAATGAAGAAAGTTTACAAAAAAGCGCCCGGACAGAAGAACAGGAACAGGATGAACTCATTGCGGCGGCGATGGCGGCCTTTGCGAAATTGCAGGATGGCCAGCCGGAGGAACAGGTGGAACTGCCGGAAGAAGTACAGTCTTTTTTTGAACCGGAACAGCCTAAAGAACAGGATTTGCAGGACACGCAGGAATTGCAGATAGAAATAACACAGCCGGTAGAGCGGAAATCCGATGAAAATCCGGCAGGACAGATAGCTCAGGAATCAGAAGAACTTCCGATGGAAGATGATGAAACGGAAGATATCGAAGGATTTTCGCTGGAAAGTGACGGGGGCGAGGATGATGGAGATGAATTTGAGGAAGAACCGTCAGATATCAGCAGTTTCTGGAACGACCGCAGCAATGTAAAAAAAATACTCATCGCTGCCATTCCGTGTGTGATAGCAGTTATCGTGGTTGTGGTACTGTTAGCAGGCGGAAAAAAGAAACAGCCGGTATCGGTGAATCACAGTATGTCAACCACGGCAAAACAGACAGAAACAACAACTGTAAGTACACAGACACAGTCGTCTTCACAGGCACAGACAGCCCGGTCAGAAACACAGGAACAGACGGAACGGACGACAGCACATCAAACGGAAGAACAGACGACAAAAAAGACACAGGCATCAACAAAGAGCAGCGCGACAACACAGCGGACACAAAAACAGGACAGCACTGAAAGCCCGGAAAAAACGGATGATTCCGGAGATAACAATACACAGAAAGATACAGAACCGGACACAGAGGAAAAGACAAAAGAACCGGAAACACAGCGTCCGACAGAAGAAAAAACAACACCGGAAGCAACAGAGGGCACAACACAGAATAATACAAAAGCAACAATTAAAAAAATCCAGTAAATGGAATGTAAAAATGGGAAGCCGCAGTCAGGAGCTTCCCATTTTTGTTCATTATTGCATAAATGGCAAAACTGTGCTATATTTACCAATATATGATTTTAGCGTGGGGAAATATGTGGACATCGATACAGTAAAATCAGTTAAATTTTTTTATATACGGAGGTTGTGATGAAAGTAGTATTACTTGCAGGTGGATTTGGAACAAGAATTAGTGAGGAGAGTCATCTGAAACCAAAGCCAATGATTGAAATCGGAGGAAAGCCGATTTTATGGCACATTATGAAAGAATATTCCCATTATGGGTATAATGACTTTATCATCTGCTGTGGTTATAAGCAGTATGTGATTAAGGAGTGGTTTGCAGATTATGCGCTTCACAATTCGGATGTGACATTTGACTTTACACAGGGCGGTAAGATGACAGTTCACAATAACTTTTCAGAACCATGGAAGGTTACACTCGTTGATACCGGTTTAAATACCATGACAGGCGGACGTGTAAAGAGAATCCAGCCGTATGTCGGAGATGAAACCTTTATGCTCACTTATGGCGATGGTGTCTGTGATGTGAATATCAATGAACTGGTGAAGTTCCATCAGTCCCACGGCAAGATTGCAACGATGACATCTGTCAGTGTCGGACAGCGTTTCGGCGTACTTGATATTGATGAGAACAATACCATCCGTGCATTCCGCGAAAAGCAGGATTCTGACGGAAGCCGTATTAATGCGGGATACATGGTATTAGAACCGAAGATTTTTGATTTTATTGAAGGCGATTCCACAGTATTTGAAAAGGCACCGCTTGAAAAATGTGCCGAACTCGGAGAATTAAAGGCATACAACTACAACGGTTTCTGGCAGTGCATGGATACCAAGAGAGAAATGGAAAAATTAGAAGAACTCTGGCAGTCCGGCAAAGCACCTTGGAAGTCATGGGAATAAGGAGAACGACAATGGATTTGAGTTTTTATAAAGGCAAAAAAGTCCTGATTACAGGACACACAGGATTTAAAGGAAGCTGGCTTTGCAGAATCCTTGTAGGCGCAGGCGCACAGGTGACAGGCTATTCCCTGACACCGCCGACCGAGCCGAATCTTTTTTCAATGGCAGATGTCGAAGATAAAATGGAATCTGTCATCGGAGATATCCGTGATTTAGCACATTTAAAAGAAGTCTTTGAAAAGGTCCAGCCGGAAATCGTACTGCACCTTGCAGCACAGCCGATTGTACGCGATTCCTATAAAGACCCGGTATATACCTATGAAACCAATGTTATGGGAACGGTCAATATCTGCGAATGTGTACGTATCAATCCGTGTGTAAAGTCCTTTTTAAATGTCACAACGGACAAGGTTTACGAAAATAAGGAATGGGCATGGGGTTATCGTGAAAATGAGCCGCTGGACGGATATGACCCATATTCTAACAGTAAGTCCTGCTCAGAACTGGTTACACACAGCTATATCAACTCCTTCTTTAATGATATGCCGGTAGCCGTATCGACCGCAAGAGCTGGAAATGTTATCGGCGGCGGCGATTTTGCCAATGACAGAATCGTACCGGACTGTGTCCGTGCGGCATTAAAGAAAGAAGATATTATTGTAAGAAATCCACATTCCACAAGGCCGTACCAGCATGTCTTAGAACCACTGGCAGCATACCTTTTAATCGCGATGAAGCAGTACGAAGACAAGTCTTATGCGGGATTTTATAATGTAGGACCGGATGAGAGTGACTGTATTACCACAGGCAATCTTGTGGATACATTCTGTGCAAAATGGGGTGAAGGCTTAAAGTGGGTCAACAAGTATGACGGAGGTCCTCACGAGGCCAACTTCTTAAAGCTGGACTGCTCAAAGTTAAAGACAACCTTTGGCTGGAAGCCGGTATGGAATTTTGATACAGCGATTGAAAAGAGCGTGGCGTGGTCTAAGGTATATGCGGCAGGCGGAGATATTCCTGCATGTATGGATGCGCAGATTGCGGAATTTTTTGATAAATAAAGACAAATCCGATGAACAACAGAAAGGAATTATAGAATGTTTGAAAATAAGAATGAATTAGAAGCAAGAGAAGAGATTTTATCCTTTGTAGATGAATACTGTAAAAAGTATCATGCAAAAAAAGAATATCACGAAGGTGACAGAATTTCCTACGCAAGCCGTGTGTATGACAGTGCAGAAATGAAGAATCTTGTGAATTCCGCACTGGAATTCTGGCTGACAGCAGGTCATTACACAGATGAATTTGAAAAGAAATTCGGTGAATACTTAAATGTAAAGTATGTATCGGTTGTAAACTCCGGTTCATCTGCCAACTTAAACGCATTTATGGCACTGACTTCTCCGCTGTTAGGTGACAGAAGAATTAAAAGAGGGGACGAGGTTATCACGGTTGCAGCAGGTTTCCCGACAACCGTAACACCGGCAATCCAGTACGGTGCAGTACCGGTATTTGTAGATGTAACGATTCCTCAGTACAATATTGATGTTACAAAGTTAGAAGAAGCATACAGCGAAAAGACAAAGGCTGTCATGATTGCGCATACACTCGGTAATCCGTTTGATTTAACTGCCGTAAAGGATTTCTGCGATAAGCACAACTTATGGCTTGTTGAAGACAACTGTGATGCACTCGGCTCTAAGTATAACTATAAGGGCGAAGAAAAGTTCACAGGTACAGTCGGTGACATCGGAACATCCAGCTTTTATCCGCCACACCACATGACAATGGGCGAAGGCGGTGCTGTTTATACAAACAACCCACTGTTAAATAAGTGTATCCGTTCTTTCCGTGACTGGGGACGTGACTGTGTCTGCCCGTCCGGCAGGGACAACCTGTGCGGACACCGTTTTGACAAGCAGTACGGTGAACTTCCGTTAGGATATGACCACAAGTATGTATATTCTCATTTCGGATATAACTTAAAGGCAACCGATATGCAGGCAGCAGTCGGCTGTGCACAGCTTGAAAAATTCCCTTCTTTCGTAGAAAGAAGAAGACATAACTTTGACCGTTTAAGAGCGGCACTCGAAGGTATTCAGGATAAGGTAATTTTACCGGTACCGTGTGAAGGTTCACGTCCAAGCTGGTTTGGTTTCTTAATTACGGTGAAAGAAGGCATTGACAGAAAGAAAGTTGTTGAATACATTGAAAACCACGGTGTACAGACAAGAAATCTGTTTGCGGGCAACTTAATCAAGCACCCTTGCTTTGATGAAATGCGTGCAACAGGAGAAGGTTTCCGTGTAGTCGGCGGATTAGACAATACAGACCGTATCATGAACGATACGTTCTGGGTAGGTGTATATCCGGGCATGACAGACGAAATGATTGACTATATGGCAAAGACCATTACGGAGGCTGTAAACCAGTAAACAATGAGTGAAAAAAACAAGGCACTGATAAACCAGATCATCCGTTTCGGGGTGGTCGGCATATCCAATACGATTGTATCCTATGTTATTTACGCCGTAGCGTTTGCACTGACAGATAATTATTTTCTTGCAAATGTGTTAAGCTGGCTGTTAAGCGTTCTGCACGCTTACATCTGGCAGAATGTATTTGTATTTAAAGAAGATAAAAATGCACAAAAGAGAGTCTGGTGGAAGGTTCTTTTAAAGACGTATGCAGCATACGCATTTACCGGGCTGCTGCTCAACAACCTTTTGCTGTGGCTGTGGGTGGACGTTATTGACATTTCAAGATTCTGTACAGGAATTGCCAATGGGCTTACGGGAATCGGCATTGTGCTGACGGACAGGGAGCTTTCAGGATATCTGGGACCGGTGCTGAATATGTTTATCACGATACCGGTGAATTTTGTAATGAATAAATTCTGGGCATACCGCCAAAAGGAGTAAGTATGAAAGTAAAATTATCGTCATATGTTTCACAGTTTCTTGTAGATCACGGCATTACCCATGCCTTTACCGTTACAGGCGGTGGTGCAATGCACTTAAATGACAGTCTGGGACATCAGGAAGGACTGACCTGTGTATACAATCATCATGAACAGGCATGTGCAATTGCGGCAGAAAGCTATGCAAGAATCCACAATAAGATTGCAGCACTTTGTGTTACAACGGGACCGGGCGGTACAAATGCCATGACCGGTGTTGTCGGAGGCTTTCTGGATTCGATTCCGATGCTTGTCATTTCCGGACAGGTACGTTTCGACACGACAGCCAGAAGTACAGGACTTCCGCTTCGTGCAATGGGGGATCAGGAATTTGATATTACAAAATCAGCGGCAGCGATGACTAAATATGCTGAAATGGTGACAGATCCGAAACGAATCCGTTACTGTCTTGAAAAGGCCTATTATATTGCAACGACAGGCAGACCGGGGCCGTGCTGGATTGATATTCCGGTGAATTTTCAGGGAAGCTATATCGAAACAGAAGAACTGGAAGGGTTTGATCCGGCAGAATATGAAGCGGAGCAGGCACCGGCAATTTCCGATGAAACGGTTGACCTTATTCTGGATAAAATCCGCAGTGCAAAGCGTCCGGTATTTTATGCGGGAAACGGTATCCGCATTTCCGGCGGATATGAGGATTTCCGCAAGGTTGTGGAACTGCTTGGCATTCCGGTTGCAACAGGCTGGGACAGCATTGATGCCATTGAAGATGAACACCCGCTGTATGTGGGACGCGGCGGCATTATGGGCGACCGTGCCGGTAATTTTGCCGTGCAGAATGCAGATTTAGTCTTTGCGTGCGGCAACCGTTTAAGTATCCGTCAGGTGGGCTATAACTGGAAGACATGGGCAAGAGAAGCCTATGTCATTGTCAATGATGTTGATGAAGCTGAGTTAAAAAAGCCGACCCTGCATGTGGATTTACCGGTATGGGGCGATGCAAAGGAACTGCTTGCAAAAATGGTTTCACGCCTTGAGGCGGAACAGGCAGCCGGAAATACACCGTTATTTAAAGAGAACAGCTGGGTAGAAAGATGTCAGGAATGGAAAGCAAAGTATCCGGTTGTACAGAAAAAACATTATGAAGACACGAAGCATACCAACGTGTATGCATTTATTAAAGAATTAAGCAGCCGCCTGTCAGAAGGACAGGTGACGGTTGTCGGCAACGGCTCGGCATGTGTAGTCGGAAGCCACGCTTATGTCATTAAAAAAGGACAGCGCTTTATTATCAACTCTGCGATTGCTTCCATGGGATATGACCTTCCGGCAGCAATCGGTGCGGTAGTTGCAGAACACGGTAATCTTGCATTAAACAGAGAAGCTTTAAAGCATGACGATATCAAAGACGTGATTTTAGTCACAGGGGACGGCAGTATCCAGATGAATATCCAGGAATTACAGACGATTATCCATCATCAGATGCCGGTAAAGATATTTGTAATCAATAATCAGGGGTATCATTCAATCCGTCAGACACAGACGAACCTGTTTGAGAAGCATTTTGTCGGTATCGGACCGGAAAGCGGCGATTTAAGCTTCCCGGATATGGGCAAATTAGCGCCGGCTTACGGTTATCCGTTCTTTAGATGTGAAACCAATGCACAGCTTGATGAAACCATTTCAAAGGTGCTGGCAGTTAAAGGACCGGCAATCTGTGAGATTATGGTGTCTACCGAACAGAAATTTGAACCGAAGTCAGCGACAAAGCGGTTAGAAGACGGTACACTCGTATCGCCGCCGCTGGAAGACTTAGCACCGTTCCTTGACAGGGATGAATTTTACAGTAATATGATTATAAAGCCGATTTCATAAGGGAGAAGAAATTGAAACGAGCAGTTATTACGGGACCGACCGGTGCAATCGGAACAGCACTGATTGCAGAACTGATAAGCCACGGAATTGAAGTGGAAGCAGTTGTAAGACCGGATTCCAGAAGAACAGATAATATTCCAAAGTCACCGCTGGTACACATTGTGCCGTGTGATTTAAAAGAATTAAAAACATTGCATGAAAAGATAGAACACGCAGACGTATTTTACCACTTTGGCTGGGACGGGACGTTTGGCAACAGCCGTAACAACGCTTACGGACAGCTTGAAAATGTCCGTTATGCGTTAGATGCCGTAGAAGCTGCTGCTGCGCTGGGGTGCACAACCTTTATCGGTGCCGGTTCACAGGCAGAATACGGACGGGTGGAAGGCAGCTTAAATGCGTCTACACCGGCATTTCCCGAAAACGGCTACGGGATTGCAAAGCTCTGTACAGGTCAGATGACAAAAGTTCTTTGTGAACAGAAGGGCATCCGCCATATCTGGACAAGGATTCTTAGCATTTACGGACCGTTTGACGGGGCAAAGACAATGGTTATGAGTACGATTGTCAGCCTCCTGAAAGGCGGGCGGCCGCAGTGTACCGCAGGAGAACAGATGTGGGATTACCTTTACAGTGCGGATGCAGGATATGCCATGTATCTTCTCGGAGAGAAAGGTGTGTCCGGTAAGACTTACTGTATCGGCGGTGGAACGGCAAGACCGCTTCGGGAATACATCGAAGCAATCCGTGATGCGGCAGCACCGGGAGCAGAGATTGGATTTGGAGAAATTCCTTATCAGGAAAAGCAGGTGATGTATCTGTGCGCAGATATTTCCGATCTGGAAAAAGATACAGGCTTTGCGCCGCGTGTAACGTTTGCGGAGGGAATTGAAAAAACCGTAGACTGGTGCAGGAAGAATTACGTATAAAGGAATAGAAGCGATGAAAAAGATTAGTATTATGGTGCCATGCTATAATGAGGAAGAAAATGTTGTTCCGTTAAGCGAAGCACTGATTGCGATGTTTGAAAAAGACCTCCCGCAGTATGATTATGAAATTTTGTTTATTGATAACGATTCAAGAGATACAACAAGGGTGAAGTTAAGAGCACTCTGTGAGAATAACAAAAAGATTAAAGCGATTTTTAATGCAAAGAATTTCGGTCAGTTTAATTCACCGTATTACGGCATTTTACAGACCGAGGGTGACTGTACGATTCCGGTCTGCGCGGATTTCCAGGACCCGATTGATGTTATTCCGCGGCTTGTCGCAGAGTGGGAAAAAGGATATAAAATTGTCTGTGCAGTAAAGACCAGCAGTAAGGAAAATCCGGTGATGTATTTTCTGCGTTCCTGCTACTACAAGCTGATTAAGAAAATGTCTTCCGTAGACCAGATTGAGCATTTTACGGGCTTTGGACTGTATGATAAAAGCTTTGTACAGGTTCTGCGCGATTTAAAGGACCCGATTCCGTTTATCCGTGGCATTGTCGGCGAGCTGGGCTTTAAGCGCACGGAGATTGAATATACACAGGCACAAAGACGCGCCGGCAAGACCCATAACAATTTTTATACGTTGTATGATGCGGCAATGCTAAGCTTTACGTCTTATACGAAAATCGGGCTGCGTATTGCAACCTTTTTAGGCGCTGCCTGCGCAGGGCTCAGTGTCATTGTGGCAATTATTTATTTTATTCTGAAATTAATATACTGGAACAGATTCCAGGCAGGTATGGTTCCACTGATTATTTTAGTCAGCCTGACCAGTTCACTCCAGCTGTTTTTTATCGGACTGCTTGGGGAGTATATTTTAAGCATGAACAAGCGTCTGATGAACAGACCGCTGGTAGTGGAAGAAGAACGACTCAATTTCAAACCGGAGAAGCCGGAACAGGAATAATGCTTTGAGCAGATTGGAGATTGTATGAAGTGTGTAATACTTGCCGGAGGCAGTGGTGACAGCCTTTGGCCGCTCTCAAGAAAAAATTATCCGAAGCAGTTTATGAATATTAAAGAGGGACGATCTTTATTGCAGGAAACGGTTGTCAGAAATATGCCGTTTTGCGATGAATTTATTATTGTGACAAAGGAAAGCTACCGCAATATTGTAAACGGTCAGATGAAAGCATTCCAGAGCCTCAAGTACCGTGTTGTACTTGAAGGCAGTCCAAAGGGAACCGCTGCGGCAATTATGCTTGGCAGCCAGTTCTGCAACCAGTCCGAACTGGTGTTTGTTGTGACGGCTGACAACCTGATTGAGGGGCAGGAATATAAGGATGCAATTCTTCGGGCAAAGGAGCTTGCAAAACAGGGCAGTATTGTTGCACTTGGTGTAAAGCCGGCAAAGAAAAATTCCAATTTCGGATATTTGTTAAGAGATGAGGAAAATGTCCTGAAATTTATTGAAAAAATCCGTCTGGACGATGATGAAAGCTTTGGCTATGACGATGGATTTCTATGGAACAGCGGTATGTTTTTATACCGTGCAGGGGATTTAATCAATGCGGCGAGGGCAATCTGTCCGGAACTTTATGATACCTGCCGGATGGCAAAGCGGAAGGTTGCAGCAATCCGCCGTACCGTGCGTTTTTCGCAGAAGGTCATGAAAGACATTCCACAAGGCAGTATTGAGCGCCTGATTTTTGAAAAGTTAAAGAATATGAAGGTTGTGGAAACGGCATTCCGTTGGAAAGATGTCGGGAATGTCTGCGACTTAGATGAAAATTCAAGCGTATCCCACAGCGAAAATGTGTTAAAAAATCACTGTGAAGATGTAATGGTTATTAACAGTGCAGACAGACAGCTTGTGGTGACAAATGATATTCAGGATGTTGTTGTTGTAAATACCGAAGATGCTGTTTACGTATCTTCCAAGGAACGCGTTGATGACATTAAAAATATTATTTCCGAGAATAAAGAAAAGTATGAAAATTACTTTGATTATAACCGGATTTCTTACAGAGAATGGGGAATCCATGAACTGCTTAATGCCTCAGATGGTTACAAGGTTAAAAAGGTAACGGTATTTCCGGGCATGAGCATGAATCTGCATCAGCATGAAATGCGCAGTGAGCATTGGTCTGTTGTAGAAGGAACGGCAACGATTACATTAGGAACGGAAACAAAAGATTACCATAAGTATGAAAGCGTTTTTGTCCCGATTGGCATGAAGCATAAGGTTGCCAATAAAACCGATAAAAATGTAGTCATTATCGAAGTCGGTATCGGTGAAATCTTATCCGAAAGCGATATGGTAAAGATATACAGTCAGGAAAGTGACGGAACGGCAGAGGACAATTATGTCAAAGCTGCTAACGAGCCGGTTGTCAAGTTAGATCCGGCGTTTAAGGATAATCTGTGGGGCGGCACAAAGCTTCGCACGGTATTCGGTAAAAAGTGTGATTATGACGTTATCGGCGAAAGCTGGGAGCTTTCCGCACACCCGGACGGACAGAGCCGGATTGCAGACGGAAGATATAAGGGCATGCTCTTTAATGACTATCTGTCCATTATCGGAAAAGAGGCGCTTGGCTGGAAGTGTCAGGCACAGGATCGTTTTCCGGTACTGATTAAATTTATTGATGCAAAGCAGGCATTATCAATCCAGATTCATCCTGATGATGAATATGCACTGGAAAATGAAGGCGAATACGGAAAGAACGAGATGTGGTATGTTATTGACTGTGAGCCGGGTGCATACCTTTACTGCGGACTTTCAAAGGACGTATCCAAAGAGGAGATTGAAGAACGTATTGCGAACAATACGATTACAGAGGTGTTAAACCGCATAGATGTAAAGCCGGGCGATGTCGTTATGGTAAAAGCAGGAACAATCCATGCGATTGGTGCGGGCATTTTAATCTGTGAAATCCAGCAGAATTCCAACAGTACATACCGCATGTACGATTACGACAGAAGGGATAAGTTCGGCAATCCGCGTGAACTGCACGTCGCAAAGGCACTGGACGTTGTCGATACCAAGGCATATGTCAAGGATGAAAACTGCGAAGTGATTCTGGAGAAAAACGATGCCTATACACTGGAACGTCTGGTACAGTGCAAGTATTTTGAATGCCTGAAATATGACATTTATTCAGAAGTCAAAATCGGCATGGATGAAACATCTTTCCTGTCTGTTTTATTTATTTCCGGTGAGGGAACCATTGAAACGGATGACGGCAATAAGACGATGCCGTACAAGGCAGGCGAAAGCTTCTTTATCAGCGCTGGCAAGCGTTCGGTTGTAATAAAGGGAACAGGAACCTGTATCGTTACGCATGTTTAAAATGAAAACTATAAAAGCAAAAGCACACAGGTGTTAAAAATGATGAAAAAAAAGAGCGTAAAAGCAGCATTTTATGCAGGGGCGGTAATACTTGCCTGTTTTTACCTGCTGGTATTGTGGTGGGGTAAAAATCCGGACGTAGGACTGGAATACAGAATGTATTATCTGACCCATGAGCTTTCTGACTGGCCGGGCTACGGAAAACTGTCCTATGAACCGGGAACGACAGAATATTGTACGACACTCAAAGATAAAGACGGAAATGAGCGCAGTATCAATGTATGCCGTCGCAAGGGAAAAGGCTGGAAGGAAGACCAGTACGAGGGCAGTACAAACAGCGGAAAGGACGCATATCTTTACTACGTGTTAAACCGCACGGCAGAGAATGCCTCCTATCAGTGTGAAGTCACGGAGTTTGCGGGAAACGGCAGGGTCGAAGTTTACTGCAACGACAGAAAAATTGGAGAAATACAGGGTACAGGAACATTTACATTTGAAATCGGAAAACTTGAGGAAAAGGAATGTGACACGATTCATTTTGTGGCAGATAATGTGACATTCTGTCTGTGGAGCAGTGCCATTCTTTAAAATAAAGGAGTTATATGAAAGAGAAAGTGAACGTTTTGGCAAAGAAATTAAAGCCATACAGTATCCCGGGGGCGATTACCCTGGCAGTTGTATTAATTACGCTGATTTTAAAAGGAATCTGGCCGTTTGGCGGAAACCGGATTGATTATTTTGACAATATGCAGCAGGTTGCGCCGCTGTATGCACATCTGTGGGATTTCATGCACGGAAAGGCATCGCTGTGGTTTGACTGGTATACGGGACTTGGAACGAATGTATCCATGAGTATCTCAGCCTTTTCAATGTTAAGCCCGTTTAATCTGCTGTTATATTTAGTACCGAGAAACCTCATTTTAGAGAGCATTTCCATACTGACAGCGGTAAAAATGGTATTTATGTCCGTTGCAATGTATGCACTGCTCAATCACAAATTTCCGAAGCTGCTCTATCCGGTAAAGACAGCGTTTGCTGTGATGTATTCACTCTGTGGATACGTCATTTTATACGGTTCCTGCTTTACACCGTGGATGGACATTGTCGCACTGTTCCCGCTGCTGATGCTGGCACTCGACAGACTGCTGACAACGGGAAAGAAGCTGTTTTACATCTTTATGGTGGCATTAAGCTTTATCATCAACTATTATTTAAGCGCAATGGCACTTATTTACGTATTTTTAGTCAGCGGTGTCTATATTTTACTGCTGTGTGAGCGCAAAGAATGGAAAAAGCACGCATGGAATTTAGGAATTGGTACGGCAGCGGGCATGGGGCTGTCCTGCTTTGTATTAATTCCGGTATTTATGCAGTTATCCGGCTCACAGAGAGGAAATGCGGGCGGAAGTATTGTATCGCAGTACCTTGGCTGGATTAAGGGTGCGATTGTTACAGACGGCTCTATGGCGGCATTCCAGCGTTACATGATGCTGTACGGATTAAGCTTTGTGCTTGCCGTGATTCTTATCGGTTTAAAGAAGTATAAAGAAGATAAAAAAATGTACCGTGTGATGGCGTGCCTGCTTGGAATTGCCCTGCTTCCGATGTTTGTGGAAGGCATCAATTTAATGTGGCACTTTGGGTCTTACAATGGCTATACATTAAGAAATGGTTTCCTGATTGCATTTACACTGCTTAGCATGGGCGCGTATTATGCACAGAAAATGTTTGCGGATATGCCGCTTGAGAAGAAGTATATTAAACGTCAGATTGTGATTGCATTGGTAATGTGTCTGGTATATGCAGCCGGTTATCTGTTGATTCCGCAGAATAACGAGATTCTTGCGACAATCTTTTTTGTGGCAGTCTTTATCACGATGTTTATCGTTTATTTAAGAAAGCTCAAAGAAGAAAAGGACGAATTTAACGTCAAATCCGTACTTGCCGTGATTGCGGTGGAAGTTTTCTTAGGGGCATTTGCACTGATTGGTCCGCCGAAGTTTTATACCTATGAAGCGTACCAGGTCGGTGATTATGTGCAGTATGCCAATGAAGCCTATGAAGCACTTGATATTGATGAATCGGCAACAGACCGTATTGTCAATCCGGACATCAGCCTGAATGCCAACTATCCGCTGATACTGCGCCGTGGTGCGCTGTCAAGCTTTACGGCGGCATTAGAGAGTGACACACAGACCTTTGCAAAAAACTGGGGATATTCCAAATATTTCCTGTGGCTATTAGATTCCGGCGGAACCGTGTTTACGAACGCACTGTTTCATGTAACGGAGGCCGTCAATCAGAACGATCTGGACCCGGCGCTGTATACACTGGAAAAAAGTTATGCAGATTACGGCATAGACAGTAAAGAGGCACCGCAGGAAGGATATAAATTATATTCTGCCAATTACCGGCTTCCGTTTGCAATGACCGTAGCATCATCCTTTGCATCAGAAGACTTGGGTGGCGACTGGGTAGATTTACATAATAAATTCTATACGGCACTTTCGGGAGATAAGGAACCGCTGGTAAAGGGCATGTCGTATTCCGTGAAAAAGAGTGATACAGTATTGGAATACAATACACAGACAAGCGGCAATGCGGCAGTCTATTTAAAGATTGTGGATATCAATAACCGCAACAGTGATGCCAATGCATCATGGCTGATCAGCTCCATGCATGTCTATGTCAATGACAAAGAAGTGCAGGTGCCGACACTGGGTGATGTGGAAAATACAGCGTACTTTACGGATTATAACAACAATCTGCTGTATCTGGGCTGTTTTGACAATGAGAGTATCGATATCCGTATTGAATACGATGACCCTTGGTATTTAAAAGTCAGCGAAGTCAGCTTTGCACAGCTGGATATTGATAAAATGGAGAAGCTGTGCAGAGCGTATGAAAATACAAAATGCGATGTATCTTATACCAATGATTCACTGACTGTTAAGCTTGACGGTTCGGCAACGAAAAATTATGCGTTGATACCGGTGGTTTACAGCAAAAACTGGAAAGTCAGCGTCAACGGGCAGCAGGTGCAGGCAAAAGAAATCGCAGGACTTTTTACAGGGGTAAAGATTCACTCCGGTGAAAATACAATTACCATGGAATTTGAACCACAGGGCAGAAAAGAAGGACTGCTGATTACGCTTGCTACACTTTTAATACTGGTTGTATGCCTTGTCATTGACCACTTTAAGAAAATCAATGTTCCGGCATGGATTCAGTATTGTGCGGTATTTGTATGGCTACAGCTGCTCAATGCAGTAGCCGTTGCAATGTTTTTAATACCGGTGATTGTTGCAGTTCCGGCATTTCTGTACCAGATTATATTAAAAATTATGCAGATTTTATAATAAAATGGGGCGGCATCCAATCGTGATAGGCGTCCCATTTTTGATTTTGGGCAAGAACAAATATCCCTGATGGCAGATGGGAAACCGCCTGCGCGAAATTCTTATCACAGCTTTGCGGCAAAACCGCTTAGAAATGAGGTAAATATGGAAAGACTGGCTAAAATATATAGAGAAAACGAAAATTTCCGGCTGATTTTAAAACTGTTTTTTATACTGCTGATGTCCCGCCTGTTTATGATGGTGCTGATGGTGATTTATAACGTGTATATGGGAACGGACCGTTCCATTGCATTTTTAATGAACCAGTGGGATGCCAAGCGGTACCAGTTTATGATTGATAACGGATATACATTTCCGCTGGATACCGACCCACAGGCAAACTGGGCATTTTTTCCGATGTATGTTATGGTCTGCCGGTTTGTGAAAATGCTGACCTTCGGTGTAATGGATACGTACTGGGTTGGTATGACGGTATCAACGGTATGTATTTTTATCGCTGCATTTACAGCAGTTAAATATATGAGTCTGGTGCGTGGCGGCAGGAGTGAAGACTATCTTTTGATTCCGCTGCTGATGTTTGCAGGCCCCTATTCTTTTTACTTTGGTTCTGTGTATACAGAAGCGATGTTTGTGCTGTTTATTGCGCTGTTTTTCTATGCGGCAGCTAAAAAGAAGTACTTGTGGGCAGGGCTTGCCGCTGCATTTGCAAGTGCGACAAGAATTGTAGGCTGCCTGCTTGTATTTGCGCTGATTGTGGAAATGTATCTGGATTTGACGGCGGACGGTGGAAAACTTATCACATGGGCAAAAATCAAAAGCTTCATCGTGCAGATGTTAAAACTGCCGGAACACATTTTTGCGGTTATGCTGTGTCCGTTCGGTGCATTCTGCTATATGACCTTCCTGCGCTTTTTCTGTGGCGATGTGTGGGCTTATAAAAACGTGCAGATTGCATGGCGTGAAGATACGTATTTTCCGATTGTGGGTGTATTGTGGAAAGCCTGCACCGGACAGATTGAGCCGCGTTATACGTATATGGGCTGGTTCTGCATCGGTATTTTTATCGTGTATGGATATATGCTTTATCGCAGATACTATTCCATGGCGGTCTTTGGAATCATTTCGCTGTTAGTGCCGCTGACATCGCACGTCATGAGTACCTGCCGGTTTACGGTGGGAAGCTTTGTCGTATATATGGGTGTTTATGAGATTTTAAAGAGTGTGCATCCAAAAATACGGACAGCTATTTTGATATTTTTTGCATTTGCGCAGATATGGCTGCTGTTTATGTGGTATAATTCAGATTGCTGGTTAATGTAAATGTATATTGTATACATGGGAAAGAGGGATATTTGTGAGACTAAAAAAGAAAATTGTTGTCTGCTTTTCAGTCACAGTTTTTGCGGTATTGCTTGTTGCATCAGAAATACTGGTACATGGACAGACTGTGCAGACGACCCCAAAACGTTTACAAAAGATATCCAGTAATATCTGGGACATTGTGGAAAATGATAATGAAATTGCAGGCGGTTCGTCAATGCAGACGGAGAATCAGAAACCACATGAAACCAGAAAAAGAACCATCACAGCGGAAACTGTACCGTATGATGGTGTAAAGAGAAGTATTTCCTGCTGGGGCGACAGTATGATGTACGGCTGTGCGACAACGCCGGGATTTATTACGCTGGACGGTATTACAACAAATATCAGCTATGCCACGACACCGGATATGCTTTCACAGTTTACGGGGCTGACAACGTATAACCTTGGTGTCAACGGAGAAACGTCAAAAGAAATTGCAACCCGTGCAGGCGGTCTTACCATGGTGGTTGACCGTGATATTGTCATTGACGGGACAGGCATTGCTGAATTTAAGCTGCAGTCCTTATATGACGGGGATAATGTCTATATGGAAGATTACAGCGGTTATAATTTTCAGTCAGACCAGACCAATATCTGTGTGATTAACGGCGAAAAATATTATGTAACCAATTCTTATGACGGTGAAAGCCAGATTTTATACGGCACAGATGTGAATATTAAAGAAGGCACACCGGTTTATACACTGGCGGCGGTGGAGCGTAAAGATGACATTCTTGTGCTGGAAATCGGCAGTAACGCAGGCTGGTATAATGACTATGATGAATTAATTGCGCAGTATGATTCCATTTTGGAAGGTACAGGCTGTAAATATTATATTATTGTCGGTGATACCGATGACCCGGAACTGTCCGTGGATATGAATAAAATTTATATCGGCATGGGCGAAACACCGTGGGAGCAGGCATTATCCAAGGCATACGGGGATCATTTTATCAACATGCGGCTCTATATGATTCAGAATGGATTAAGTGACTGCGGACTGGAAGCAACCGATGAAGATCTTGACGGCTTTACAAGAGGTGAGATTTCACAACAGCTCAGGGCAGACTGGACACATTTTAATGCGTATGGCTACTATGCCAAAGCAAAGGGAATTTATGAAAAAGGTGTCGAACTCGGATACTGGGGCGGACAATAAAATAAGAAATTTATGTGAAAAACTTGTCAGATTGTAATAAAGGTATTATAATACACAAGTTGAGACATTGAAAAATGAAAACACATTATGATAGATTTGAAGGAGAAAATTATGTTATCAGTAGTGGTACCAACATTTAATGAAGGAAAGAATATCAGAAATCTTGTAACACAGATTGATGATGCATTAAAAGGAATTCCTTATGAAATCGTTTTTGTAGACGACAGTAAAGATGATACACCACAGGTTATTATGGAAGTTGCAAAGGATTTTCCGGCTGTACGCATGGAACACAGAACGGGTGAAACAGGACTGGCAACTGCCGTATTAAAAGGATTTTCCCTTGCAAAGGGCGAATATATGGCATGCATGGATGCGGATTTACAGCATCCGCCAATCGTTTTAAAATATATGTATAAGGCAATGGAAAGCGGTGCAGACTTCTGTATTCCGAGCCGTCTGATTCCGGGCGGCGATGACGGCGGACTCAACTGGTACAGAAAGTTTGTATCCGGTACAGCCCGTAAAATCGGTCAGGTTATGTTACCGTGCCTGCGAAAGATTTCAGACCCGACAAGCGGTCTGTTCATGTTCCGCCGCGAGGTTATTGAAAATGCCGACTTACAGCCGATTGGATGGAAGATTATGGTGGAAGTTCTTGCAATGGGTACATACAAGAAGGTTGTAGAGATTCCGTACAAGTTCCAGCAGAGAACCGAAGGTGAATCCAAGTTATCCGGTAAAGTAACGATGGAATACTTAAAGCAGTTAAAGAATTTAAGAAAGCGTTACAATAAGGCAAATCATTATGAAGTAGAGATATGGTCTACAGAGAAGATGATGGCAGAATAAAAGCTTCCTTGGACATAACACCATTTCACCGTGTTACTTAACGGCAGCCATGAACATGACCCTACCTCAACGTGTTACTTAACTTCGGTGGTGTCATGTTCATGGCTGTGAGAGTGTGGGTGAGCGGATATTGGGGCGTGTTTCTGGCGTAAAGGATTGCACAATTGGAAATTTCCAATGCGCGGCGGATTTCGTTAATATCCATGCGGGTGGCAATACAAAGACAGAGAATTTTATCCCGTCCCGGATTTGCTTTTGTGCCGTTATGCCGCATTTTCATTTCCATGATTCTTTTCTTCAAGGAAAATCTTTCTTGAAACAAAGTTCCATACCATAACAATCGCCGTTGCCACGATTTTTGAAACCAGGTAGTAGTAGGTCGGGATAAACGGAGATAAGATACCGTTTAAAATCCACATGATACCATCGTTGATACCAAGACCGATAACACTTAATACGATAAAAATAATAAACTGGGTCTGTTTGGACTGGTCGGCTCTGCCTACAAATACATATTTCATGCTGGCAAGATAGTTAAAAATAACGGATACCGTAAAGGAAATCGTTGCCGCAATGATTGAATCCATATGTAAGAACTGAACCAGCACAAAAAGCACGGCATAGTCAATGACAAAAGCGATTGCACCGACAATTCCGAACTTTACAATCTGCTCGAATAATTTTTTCATGTAATCTCCATTCCGCAGGCATTTTATGCCGCATTTTTGCTGTATGTGATACTCTACCATATTAAACGTGAAAATTTAAATAGTCAAGCGGCTTTTTCCCATTAATCCGTTGTGCAATGTCTGTAAATGTGCTAAAATCAGCAAAGCGGGGAATGTTTTTTAGTAAAAGGAATTTAATAAAAACGGAGAAGAAAAAATGTCGTTTATTTCAGCAGGATTTTTTATGGCGATGGCGCTGACGGCGTGCCTGTATTATCTGATTCCGAAAAAATACCAGTGGGAGCTGCTGCTTTTTGTCAGCTTCGGCTTTTATGCCACTTACGGAATCCGCTATATGGGCTATATTTTGTTTACGATTATTACAAGCTACTGTATTACAAGGCTGATGGCTGCACAGAAAGAAAAGCTTATGCGGCGCAGATGGCTGATATTCGGGCTGGTTTCCAATTTCGGAATTCTTGTCTTTTTAAAGTATGTCAATTTTACAATACTGAATCTGACTTCATTGTTTTCGGTATTTCATCAGGCATTTCCGCTTGGAAAGCTTTCAATTGTGATGCCGCTTGGAATTTCTTTTTATACATTCCAGACAATGAGTTACGTGATAGATGTTTATCAGAAAAAATATGAACCGGAAACCAATATTTTCCGGCTGGCGCTGTTTACGGCATATCTGCCGCAGCTTTTACAGGGACCGATTGGACGTTATGACCGCCTTGCACCGCAGCTGTTTGAGCCGCACGATTTTAATCTGAAAAATATTGAGTACGGCGCACAGCGGATTGCATGGGGACTGGCAAAAAAGCTGATTTTAGCAGACCGCGCATACGTCTTTTCAAAAGCCGTATTTGCCGACTTGAATACATATTCGGGCATGTATGTGATTGTGGCACTGCTCACATTCTCCATTTATGAATACTGCGATTTTTCCGGCGGTATTGATGTGGTTATTGGTGTTTCCGAACTGTTTGGAATCCGTCTGGACGAGAACTTCCGCCAGCCGTATTTTTCAAAATCAATCGGGGAGTTCTGGCGCAGATGGCATATTACACTGGGAACGTGGATGAAGGATTACATTTTTTATCCATTTTCCATTTCTAAAAAAATGCTGGCATTCGGTAAGAAAGCTAAGAAAATTTTTGGTAAAAAGACCGGTAAGATTCTGCCGATTTGTGCCGCCAATCTGCTGATTTTCTTTGTAGTCGGCGTATGGCACGGTGCGGCATGGAAGTATATTATTTACGGATTGTACAACGGACTGATTATTGCGGCAAGTAACCTGTTAAAGCCATATTACGCAAAATGGGCAGCAGTCTGTCATGTGAATATGGAAAGCCGGGGCTGGAAGACATTTCAGATATTCAGAACGTTTATTTTAGTCAATATCGGCTGGCTCTTTGATGCGTGTGCAACGGCGACAACTGCCTTTTATGCAATGCGCGCCGTATTTATCAATTTTAAAATCAGCATTTTAACAGACGGAAGTCTTTATAAGCTGGGACTGGTAAAAAGAGACTGGACGATTCTGATTGTGGCGACAATCATTTTGTTTATAAGCAGTGTGATGAAGGAAAAAGGGATGTCGCTGCGCGATTTCGTGGCGGAACGTCCGCTTGTTGTGCGCTGGGCAGTTTATGTGATACTGATATTTGCAACAGCACCGTTTGGCTATGTAAGCAGTTCAACGGAATTTATGTATGCACAGTTTTAGAAATGATTTAAAAGGAACGGAAAAATCATGAAAAAAAAGAAAAGTTTTACGTTGACGGCAGTCTTTGTGGCTTTGGTAGTGGTTTTAAATAATCTGCTGAATTTTATGCTCGTACAGCCGGGACTGACACGGGTTATGTTTCATGAACTTGAAACAACGAATCCGGACTGTCTGGTGTTAGGAACATCGCACGGCAGTTATGGGATTGCAACCGATGAACTGGAGAGCGGGCTTGATGCCGGTGCCATGAATATGTGCATCGGCGGTGAGTATATGATTGATGCCTATTACACGTTACAGTATGCCATAAAAATAAGCAGTCCTAAGGTCGTCGTGCTGGATATTGATTACCAGTATCTGATTAACCGCCACGATGAGAGTATTTTGTTTCATCAGGTGTATAACGGCTATCCCGACAGTCTGTTAAAGGTTTCCTATTTCTTTAGCAGAATCGCAAAAGAGGAATACCGCGGGGCATTTTTAAAATGGACGAATTACTGGCAGTGTTATTACATGATTGATAAGACGGTGGCAAAGAAGTTGTCTGATGACTATAAGGAATATTCGCCCGATGTTGTCAGCATGGATAAAAATGATGTCTATGAAGGAAAGGGCTTTATTAATAGGTCAAAAAATGCGTCTAAAGCAAAGACAACGGTACTTGGCTGGGACGAAAGCCTTGTTGCACAGAGCGAATGTCAGTATATTGAAAAAATGGTAGAGTTGTGCAGAAAAAATAATATTCAGATTGTGTTTACAACGGTCACACAGGACCCCAGAACCGTTGCGCAGTATGCGGAAAAATTTGCACAGGCGGATTCTTATATCAGAAACCTTGCACAGAAATTAAATGTGGAGTATTATAATTTTAATTATCTTACTTTTGAGGCTTTTGACAGGGAAGAAGGAGATTTCTGGGACAGAGAGGGACATATGTACGGAGATACGGCGAAACGTTTTACGAAAGTTTACGCCGAAGTTCTTAAAAAAGCTTTGGCCGGCAGTCTTAAAAAGTCAGATTACTTTGGAGAAGACTTAAAAGAGATTTACAAGGACGTAGTGCCTTATGAATAAAACCGGAAGGTGAAAAATTTACATCAGAATGCCGAAACGGGCAGAATGGAGGATTTATGTCAATTTTAGTAACAGGTGGAGCAGGTTACATCGGAAGCCATACAGTTGTAGAATTACAGAACGCAGGATATGAGGTTGTTGTTGTGGATAACCTTGTCAATTCCAGCAGGGAAGCGTTAAAGAGAGTAGAAAAGATTACGGGAAAGCCGGTAACATTTTACGAAGCAGACATTAATGATAAAGAAGCACTGGAAAAGATTTTTGCACAGGAAAAAATTGAATCCTGCATTCATTTTGCCGGTTTAAAGGCAGTTGGTGAGTCAGTAGCCAAGCCTCTTGAATATTATATGAATAACATTTCAGGTTCACTGGTGCTGTTTGATGTCATGAGAAATCACGGCGTAAAAAATATCATTTTCTCATCTTCAGCAACTGTATACGGCGATCCGGCATTTGTACCGATTACAGAAGAATGCCCGAAGGGACAGATTACCAATCCATACGGTCAGACAAAGGGCATGTTAGAGCAGATTTTAACGGATATCCAGAAGGCAGACCCGGAATGGAATGTCATTTTACTGCGTTATTTCAACCCGATTGGTGCGCATGAGAGCGGAACAATCGGTGAAAATCCGAACGGTATTCCAAACAATCTGATGCCGTATATTACACAGGTTGCTGTCGGCAAGTTAAAGTGCCTCGGTGTTTTTGGCAACGATTACGATACACCGGACGGAACAGGCGTAAGAGATTATATTCACGTTGTAGACCTTGCCCTCGGACATGTTAAAGCAATTGAAAAATTACAGGAAAATCCGGGCTTAAAGATTTACAACCTCGGTACGGGACACGGTTATTCCGTACTGGATATTGTCAAGAACTTTGAAGCCGCTTCCGGTGTGCATATTCCTTATGAAATCAAGCCGCGCCGTGCAGGAGATATTGCAACCTGCTACTGTGATGCAAGCAAGGCTTATAAGGAAATGGGCTGGAAAGCAGAACGTGATTTAAAGAAGATGTGCGCTGATTCATGGAACTGGCAGAAGAACAATCCAAACGGCTACGAAGCGTAAAATCCTTAAATCGAAAATTTTTAAATTTCAAAGAATGGAGAGCAGTTAAAATGGGCAAATATTTTGGCACAGACGGTTTCCGCGGGGAAGCCAATGTCAATCTTACAGTAGAACATGCCTATAAAGTCGGCAGATTTTTAGGCTGGTATTATGGAAAGAACCACGAGGATGGAAAAGCAAAGGTTGTTATCGGAAAAGATACCAGAAGAAGCAGCTATATGTTTGAATATTCACTGGTTGCGGGACTTACGGCATCCGGTGCAGATGCGTATCTTTTACATGTAACAACGACACCGAGCGTATCATATGTGGTGCGGACAGAAGATTTTGACTGCGGTATTATGATTTCCGCAAGCCACAACCCATTTTACGACAACGGCATTAAGCTGATTAATGACAAGGGCGAAAAAATGCGCGAAGATGTCATTGATGAGATTGAAAAGTATTTAGATGGCGATATGGCGGAGCTTCCTTTTGCGACAAAGGAAAAAATCGGCTGTACCGTGGATTATACGGCAGGCAGAAACCGCTACATGGGGTATCTGATGAGCCTTGCAATTTACTCCTTTAAGGGAACGCGTATCGGTCTGGATGCCGCCAACGGAAGTGCATGGACACTTGCCAAGGGCATTTTTGATGCGCTGGGCGCAAAGACATACGTGATTCATGCAGAACCGGACGGAACCAATATCAATAACAACTGCGGTTCTACGCATATTGAAAGCCTGCAGGAGCTGGTACTTAGGGAACACTTAGATGCCGGATTTGCATTTGATGGAGATGCAGACCGTTGTCTGTGTGTGGATGAAAAGGGAAATGTGATTACAGGCGACCATATTTTATATATCTATGGCTGTTATATGAAAGAAAGAGGAAAGCTTGTCGATAATAAAGTCGTTACAACGGTCATGTCCAATTTCGGGCTGTACAAGGCTTTTGATGCAGTCGGCATCGACTATGAAAAGACCAAGGTCGGTGATAAGTATGTATATGAATGTATGTCAAAGAACGGCTACCGTCTGGGTGGTGAGCAGTCCGGTCATATCATTTTCAGCAAATATGCGACAACCGGTGACGGTATTATCACGGCATTGAAGATGATGGAAGTCATGCTGGCAAAGAAAAAGCCGTTAAGCCAGCTTGCCGAGCCGCTTGCAATTTATCCGCAGGTATTAAAAAATGTGCGTGTAACCGATAAGACACAGGCACAAAATGATGCCGATGTACGCGCAATGGTAGAGCGCGCAGCCAAGGAACTGGGCACAGACGGCAGAATCTTAGTCCGTGAAAGCGGAACAGAGCCGCTGGTGCGTGTCATGGTAGAAGCAGGTAATGTCGAAACCTGTGAAAAATACGTTGATGCAGTAATTGACGTTATCCGCAGCAAAGGGTATGTGATTGAATAGACATTAACAGATAAAAAGAATAAAGCAGGAAACTCCGCAATAAGATGTAACAAGTCTTATTGCGGAGTTTTTGTATGAAAAATCACACTGATGTGCTGATTTTTCCGGCATAAAAATGCCTGCGGAATGGGGAGTTGTATGAAGCAGAAAAGTAAAATATCCGGGAATGTTCCGGCAAGATGGCATGCGTTTTATGCTTGCGGGGTGTGTCTGCTTGTATCGGTGCTGATTGTGACAGGCGTGTTTGGGGCGGTGTCACTTAGCGGGTGCAGTATGATAAAAAAGGACAGCAGTAAGGTCATGGGGCTGGAATATACCGTAGTGAAAGAGGAGGAAATCCCTGTGGAATTAAAAAAACTGATAGAAGCCAAAAAAGCGAACACATTGCGCATGACCTATGCCACAAAGGATGCAACGTATATCGTGGCAGGCTACGGCACACAGCCGACTAGCGGCTACAGTATCCGTGTCAATGATCTGTATCTGGGAACAAATGCGGTTTATGCAGATGTCGATTTATTAGGGCCGGAGGCAGGAGAGGATATAACGGAACTGCCAACCACGCCGTATATTGTGTTAAAAATCCAAAAGCGGGAGGAGTCGGTGGTGTTTTGTATGTAATGAAAAAACAGCCATCAGCCTGATGCGGCAGCAGGATTGTATAAAAGCTGTTTAACGGTAATTAAAAAGTGCATAAAAGGGAACGGGCATACATAAAATAAAAATATAGAAAATAGTTGGGAAGGGAGATTTGATTTGAGAATCGACAGAGAAGAAATTCATGAAAATAAAATTGTATGCAGTAACACCATGCAGATTACACTGGATGATGATTTTAACGTCCCGGACAGCAAGGCAGACATTGAAACCATTGTAAAAGAACGTGGCAGTGTCCATATTGATACGGTCAAAGCGGTGGGCGACCGGGCAGAAGTCACAGGCGGAATGGATTTTGCGGTGCTGTATGCGGGCAGTGAAAGCGGTGAAAAATCCGTGCTTCCGGTTAAAATGACGGGGACAATGAATATCGGGGAAGTTGTGAACTTATCCGGGGACTGCGAGAATACATATGTTTCCTGTCAGGCAAAATTAGAAGATATTACGGTGAAAATGATTCACTCCAGAAAATTAAGCGTAAAGGCAATCATTTCACTGACCGTTGTATGTGAAGAAATTCACGATACGCCGATTGGCTGCGGACTTTTGGAAATACAGGACGAGGACAAATTACAGCTTAAAACGACCGATGTGGAGTATTCGCAGCTTGCTGTGACAATGCGGGATAACCTGCGTATCCGTGAAAGCTTTCTGATTCCTGCGGGAAAGCCGGAGGTAGCGGAACTGCTGTGGGAAGATGTCGATGTACGCAGCTTCACGACAAGACTGACCGATGACGGCATGGAAATTGCGGGAGAAATGAATGTATTTGTAATGTATTCGTCCACAGAAGAAAACAGTATGGCACAGTGGTATGAAACAACACAGAATTTCAGCGGAAAATTAGATGTCGCAGGCTGTACGCCGGATATGATCAGCTACGTCAAATATTACCCGGTCAATTCCAATGTTGAGGTAAAACCGGATTATGACGGCGAAAATAAAGAGGTGCAGGTGGAACTGGTGCTGGCGCTGGACGTCAAGGTATATGAAGAAAAGGAAAAAACCATTCTTACAGATGTCTATTCGCCGGTTAAAAATGTCATCAACACCACGCAGACATCGGTCTTTCATAAGCTGCTGGTGCGTAACAATTCGCGCTGCCGTGCTTCGGACCGCATGAATACCGGGGAGTACACGAACATTTTGCAGATTTGCAACTGTACCGGGGTGGCGCAGATTGACGACATTACCGTTGAAGAAGACGGTCTGCTGGTTGACGGTGCAATTATTGCAAATGTGTTTTATGTAACTGCCAATGATGCGGCACCAATGGGCAGTATCCGTGCCGCCGTTCCGTTTTCCAATAAAATACAGGTAAAGTCTGACGAGGAGATTACTAATATGGAGTATGTCGTAAATGCAGGAGTAGAGCAGTTAAGCGCTGCCATGACGGGCAGTAATGAAATGGAGATTAAGGGAAGCGTGGGACTTGATGCAATCTGTTTTGCACCGTGTGAAACCGAGTCGGTCATGGAGTGTGAAGTAGAGGAGTATGAGGAAAATGAGTTCTTAAAATTCCCAAGTATCATCGGGTATATCGCAACCGGTGAGGAAACGCTCTGGGACATCGCAAAGAAATACCACACCACAGTCGATTCTATTAAAAACGGCAACCACGTTCTTGCAGACCGCGCCAGCGAGCGTGTCAAACGCGGGGATAAGCTGCTGTTAGTAAAGGCGGCAAGGTAACAGCAGGGGAATAAAGTAAGGTCATAAGTGAGATAATAAGCAGGGTAATAAGCAAAGTAAAGGACAGGGATAAATCCGGGCAGAGTGTTTTGGGGTAGGAAAACTGCCCGGATAAAAGGTGTTAGTGTGAAAACGCAGCAAGCTGCTCAGAAAGGATGATTAGCACGGAAATATGTATAAGTCATCACGGAAGCGGATTTGTCCAAGCTCGTGCTTGCGGTAAGTCTGGATAATATAATGTTTTTTGGCATCAAATATCAGTGAAATCTGCTTCGTATAGGAGTACGTACCGGGCGCATATTCCGTAATAACCAGTGAGGCACGGTATTTTTCTTGAGTTTCCAGATGTCCATAAGCCCGATGCCGCTTCCGCCGTTTCCGGCGTGTGTCGTGTGGGCTTTCAATCCGAAATCCTGAAAAAATTCCGGTAAAAACGGCTGTCCGTTTGTCTGATATTCGGTTAAATTAAATTTGCGCTCCTGTGACATTGTCTGTAAATGAGCGGCAAGGGCAAGTCCCTGTTCTTTAAGCTGATGAGGGGATAATGTATTCTGGTTTTGCAGAAATGTATTTACGGCAAGTTCCATGGCAGGAATGAGTTTGTTATCCCGGTGGATGATTTGTGCCAGCGCTTTATTATTTTCCAAGAGCCGGGTGATTTCCTGTTCTTTTTGGACAAGTTCATTTTTTAGTTTTTGCATTTCAAATTGCTGGAGCTTTCTGCGGTAATTCCTTGTTATAATAGCACGCCACCATGAAATCAGGAGGAGCGCGCAGGGGAAGATGAGGAATAAAGGAATGATAAACGGCAGGTAATTATTATCACTAGTATTAGAAATGCTTGCAGCAATATAACATATTAATATGAGCAGACTGATACAAGTTCCGATATTGTTTAATTGAAGGTCATATAAAAATGGCATACCTTTTTTCATGCGTTTAAATTGAAATGGAATATGTATCATAAAATATTGTAAAAATCCATTCAATAATTTAATTACTACAAGATTATTGATGTCAATATATGAATACATCAAAAAAACAAGTGTAGAGAAAATAAAACTGGAAATTGTAAAAGAAACTAAACTCATTGCAATGGAAATGATTGCAGCATTTAAAGATGTGTGCTAGTTAGTTTTTGTAAATAGTGTTATAAAAATATAAAAAGTTAGGAGTATAAAAAACATAGCAATAGGATATACGATGAAATGTATAAAACACAATGCACAAGCAAGAGCTAATGCAGAAAAAGTAAATAAAATCCGCAAACGAAAAAATAAGTCGTTTAGATTTAATATTTTACAATAGCAGTAAAAGCAGCACATTAATATAAAAAAGTGTGAAATAATAATAGCAGCATACATAAAATCACCTATAATTACATAAAACAACAAAAAGCAACGAAAAAACAACAATAAAAACTAATTTTTTATTTCTGGCAGATGCTATAAGCTTAGCTTGAACATTAAAACCAGGAGGTAAAAATGAGCAGTCTTTATTGGAAAATATGGGGACTTATTTTTAAAAATTATTAATAAGTTGATACTTAAATTTATAATTGGTTCTGTATTTTATTCGCATAATAAAATATGAATTCCATAATAGTCGGAACACCTTTTTGTGAATGAATTCTCGCGGTGTAGTAAGTCAGCAAATCATCAATATCGGAAGTCCGCCATGCACGGTTGATAGCATTCTGCATGGCACGTTCGATACTGGAATCTGTTTTTTTATATTTTTCACCCAGCACTCTAAAAATGCGGGTTTTCGGTTCGTTAATGGTGGCAAGGATTGCATCGGTAAGATAGCGGTAACCAACAACTTTCGGGCTGATACCAATTAAATTCAACTCATGCTGGATTTTTTGAATCAGCCTTTTGTCTTTTGATTCAGACGGTTCAGTGGCTGTTATTTTAGAAGCTGTTTTGCCTTTCTCAGAAAAAATCACTTTTTTCATAATGCGCAGAAATTCCACAACATACTGTGCAGAATAATTTTCCTGATACTTTGCAAGAATAAAATCAGCACCTAACTGTCTTGCAGATTCATAGGTAATATTACTTGAATTATTGGTGGTTACAAGGATATATGGGTGCTTGGAAAGTTCAAGCTGCTGAAGCTGTGCTAAGAAAAAAAGTCCGTCACCGCCGCCCTGATGCAGTTCAAGGTCCAGTATAACGGCATCGGGAAGAAATTCCCTCATATATTCAATAGCAGTTGAAGCATTATTTGTAGATGCAACCAGTGTAACATCGTCTAACCGGCTGATATAATCATTTATTTCCATACATGAAGTGGCATCATCTTCCACTAAAAGAACACGAAGTGTATGCTCTGTCATCTGTAATTGTCCCCCTCGTTTATAACTCAATATTTAATATAATTATAGTATATAAACCAACGAAAAGCAACAAAAACCAACCAAAAATCACCAACGAAAACAAATGGAAACAGAGAAAGGAAATGGGTATAGTATAGACATAAGATAGGTAGAGGGGGAAGCTGTATATGCAGTTTTCTCGTTGCCGTTTATGATGGATTGTTTAGAAAGGATTGTTATGGAAAATAAAATTAGTTTAGCACGGACGATTAGTATAATAGGCACATTAATATTGTGTATCGCTTTAGTAGGTAATTCATTTGAAGTGTTATCTGTAACAGCATTTCGTATAATAATAGCATTTGGAATTCTGATACAGATTATATCATTGATTTGCAGCGTAAAGAAAAGAGAATTTTAAGTTTTTTTGGTTCTAATCAGGCCAAAATTATTACAGATGAGCAGATGTATTAAGATATGTGCTGAATAAGATTGATTTGATTGATTAGGAAATAAGGCATGTTAAGAGGCAAAAAGGTTTGGTATGAAGAAGGTTAAATTTTATTTTGTATTCAGTTTGATAGTAGTTTTTCTTTCAGTGATAGGAATATTACTGGGTATGGTTCTAGTTACTATTGAACAGAAGCATCCGGAGTATCTTTCGGCAGGAATATTTAAAGGAATAATTATATTTTTCATGGCATTGCTGGTTACAGTATGCGTCCATGAGCTGGCGCATGCGATTGCTTTTAAATTACAGAGAATAGATATTCGTATGATTGCTATATTTCCAATATGTTTAATAAGAGAAAAAGAAGGTTTAAAGTTTCATATAGCTATAAGTATGGAGATTGGATTTGGAGGAATTGTCATACCGGAGATACCAACAATTAGCAACCAAACAGAATATGAATCATTTCAGGGTAAAATGAGGGTGTCTTTAGTGTCTGCACCGCTATGTTCGGCATTTATTGGATTGATTTCATTGATATTAGTGTTGTGTACGACAAAGTATATAGGCAACGATTTTTGCTCGTATTATTTTTTGTTTTTCTCAGCGGTATTTTTATGGTCTGTATATATTAACTTGATCTCTATGCTTGATTTAGGCAGTATCGTAGGGGATTATTCCGCTGTTAAAAAAATAAAAGACAATAACGGCTACGCAGTATTACAGATTTATAACTATTTTCTTCTTCAGGAAAATGAAAAGAAATTTGAAATGAGAGAGAACCAGAGATATTTCATAGAAAAGCTATATGAAGCAGGAAATAATTTATCTTTGGATAAAGAGGATAATTCAATCAATGTTTTGCTAATAAATGCAGTATTGTATGAAAGTCTTATGCGAATAAATAGAGATAATACAGAAATAATAAATTTCGACACAGACTTATGGAAAAGGAATATACATAATATTTTAAACAGACTACAATTTGAAGCATATTTTCAAACGTTTTCCCATGCTGTCATTTGCATGCATTACAATGGAAAATCAGAAGAAGCACGTGAGTTATGGGAGAATTATAAAGATAAAATGCCAAGTACAAATGTTGGAAAATATAACAGTAAACAAGTTGAGTTGTGCCTCTGTGGGGAAAATATTGAAGAATTAAAGGAAAAAGAAAATATTAAGATCTCCTCTTTGGATTCTTTATTATCAAATATAAACAACTATTATGATGATGAAATTTATTTGAATAAGTTAATTATCGGGGAAATCGCATTATAATAATGAATAAAATTTTATAAGTAGAAAGGGTTATAAAATGCGGGGAACAAAATATTATAAAAGACTTATTGTTGGAAGTGTTCTTTTTGGAATGATTGTATTTGGAAATGAAGTATATAATAATGGCTTATGGAATTTATCGGGATTGTTATGGGTTGCTTATGGTGCAATAGGATTTGGTGTGTTGTATCACATACTGTTTTCATGTTTTATTAAAAATAAGGTGAAGCATCAATGAACAAAAACAGTAAAACACAGCTGATTGTAATTATAGGAATTTTAGTTATAATAAATATTTCTGTTTTGATAATAAATGGTTACAAGGGAGAATCGATATTTAAGGACACTTTTATTTATGTGATAGATATATTGGCAACAATTTGGATAATAAAAGAGGATAGAAAGAAAAAATAATGTGAGGAAGATAGTGATGTGGTACTTTTTAATATTTCCCGTGATATTTGTACTATGGCGGGTATACCGGTTTGGTGGGGTGTGGCAGATTATTAGCAGTCTGGCATATATTGCGGTCAGCGGAGGCATTAGTATTGGGATATTTAAAACGGTGATGAAGCAGAATCTGCTGAAAAAGAAGAAAAGATTAATTGTATATGTAGTGTTTGCGGTATTGGCAGACCAGCTTATAAAGGTAATAATATACCAGTATCAGCCGGACATAAATCTTATCGGAAAAGCACTGCGTATACAAATGGTATTAAATCGGGAGCAGTCGGCGTTATATAGTTTTTTTAATATCCATATGCAGACGGCGGTGATAATTGTACAGAAAATATTGATATTTGGTGCTGTCACCGTTGTTTATATAAAATGGAAACAAAAAAATCAATACTATGCCTATGCGTATATAATGTTTTTAACAGCAATGACAGCATCAGTGATAGATTCTGCTTTGTGGGGATTTACGGTAGATTATTTGAATTTCTATCAATTATTCTGTCATGATTTAAAAGATTTATATGTAGATACGGCAGTAGGATTTTTATTGTTAGGCATGAGAGAAGATAGAAAGTGTGAATAAGATGAATAAAAGGATATATGCAGGGACTACGTTAATGATAATTATTTCATCAATCTTAATTGAGATAAAAAGTTATAATATAGTTTTTATCAGAATTAAAATAGCAATTATATTGCTTACCTTTATATTGGTGGGCATATCCTCATATATAAAGTTAAAAAGCTACAAGTCGTAAAATATGTGAAAATATGCAAAGTACGTCGGAATATCGACAAAGTACGTCATGTGTCTTGAAAAACAGGTTGTTTTTGTGATACATATTGTTGTATTAGAAATAATTTGAAGGGGATAGTAGGTGGGATGAATAAAAAATAAAGCTTATGTGGATAGTTGATGAAATAAAATGAAAGAAGCAGGGGAAATTTAAGCGTGGCTGCCAATATTGTGCTGATTATTTTAAAATTTGTATTGAAAGAGGACGTTCAAAATGGTGCATTGATTATCAATTTGGTTATTATGATAATTGCTTTAATATTTGGGTACAGCGGTATTTTGAAAGCGGATAATTGCTGATTTGAAAATTTTTGATATATGGAGTGTTATTTAAGGTAATGTTGCAGCAGCAGATAAATGGGTATAAATCATGAAAAAGAATCATTATAAAAAGTATTATGGATATTATAAGAAAAATAAACGGGACCTGCTTATATGTGGAATATTGGCTTTGCTGACACTTGTTATTGTATATAAGATGCATTTTATTATTGCGATACATGAGAATAGGGGATTTTATGCGTCACTCATGGAATTCATAGGTTCGTGGTATTATATTTTTGAGGTTATTGATATTATTCGGCTTCAAGACAATGCAATAGTAAATGAATATGGTCAAAAATGTATTTTTTATCATAGATATCTGTCTTTAGCAGCCCTTCTGGTTTCCGCATTTTTTATCATATTCAGTTTGTTTTATGAGCTTGACTATAATGTTGCATTGCTCATATGGGGCGCATTAACTGTTGGTCATATGTCATATTTTATAATGCTATTTATGTTTGATGAAGATTATTACTATTCCGGTGGATTTAAGATTTGTTATTCTGAAATAAATCATATTGAAGTTGAAGATGAAGTATATACTTCAAAAGCACTTGTTGTTGTATGTAAATTGATGAAAGAAGAAAAGGTTATTGGCTATGATCGTATGGTGGCACAGGATTTTATCTGTTTGAAGGCTAAAATTGATGAGAAGACGAAAATAGTAAAAAAGTTATGAGGGGGAAAATGCAAATGAAAAATATGTTTAAATACTACTTATCAAATAAACGGCGGGGGATTTCTTTAATCTTTGTTATGGCACTTACGGTGTTTTCAATCTATTTTGTGACATCGCTGGTGCAGTCTATTTTTTCAACAGTCGAATATTCCAATATTGCCTGTCTGAATGACTTTTCATTTGTATATCCGGTAGGTGGGTCTTCATTTTTGCAGAATGAAACGGTAGAAAAAATTAAAAATGATGACAGCGTGGAAAATGCGTATCCGGTACTGCTGGAGTATACGGTCATTAACAATATTTTCGGAACAACGAGCGGTTATGTCGCATTTATGGACGAAGCGGATATTAGAGAAATATTTGATGATTTTTCGCTGACGGTAACAGAGGGCAGACTGCCGAAGGAAAACAGTTACGAACTGATTATGCACGAAGACATGTTGAAAAATAAAGGTTTATCCGTTGGGGATACATTTGGCAGTGCAGTCGATGAAGGAGAACAGATTGACGGAAAATATATGATTACAGGGGCATTTTCAGGGGACAGCTATATGGCTTTTGGAACAAAAAGCTACAGGCAGAAAGAATTGGAAGAACTGGGACTGGATTTTCAAAATACCACTTTCGGACTGCTTGTTACACCGAAAACAGATTTAGATACAATGAATACCATGCTGGATGCGATGAGTCACGATGAAACAGCGGCGATGACATTGTCGTATGCAAAAAAAACGCTTCAAGAGAATATAAGCAGTATCAAATTTTTAATGTTTGTCATCGTCATTGTAATCGCTGTGAGCATTTCTGCTGCGGTCTGTATTGTTCTTGAAACTACATATAATGACAGAATGGAGGAATTTGGAATTTTATATGCCATTGGGTATAAAAAGAGCTGGTTATTTAAAAATATTATTGCAGAAATTATGGCGCTGGTTTTTGTTTCATGGATACTGGGGCTTGTGATTTCGTATGGATTTTTGACACTGGTTGCAAAATCAGTCTTTGAACCAATGGGACAGATACTGTCCATTTTTTCGATTCAATCACTGTTTTATACAATCATTGTTATGGCGGTATTTGTAGTTGTAACCATTTTGGTGACAATATTGAAATTTGCAAAAAAAGATTTGATAGCCATTATAGAAATGAGGTAGGGAAATGCTGGGTGTAAAGAATATTGATTTAGAATATATTGACGGGAGAACCAAAAGAACCATTTTTTCAAATGTGTCATTTGATATACAGAGTGGGGAGTTCGTATCTTTACTGGGACCTTCCGGGTCGGGAAAAAGCTCTTTATTATATATCGTTTCCTTATTAAAGACACCGACAGCGGGAGAAATATATTTAGATGATGTGTTGATTTCCGGGGCGAAAAATAAAAATGAAATCCGGTATGAAAATTTTGGATTTGTTTTTCAACATCATTTTTTGATTCCGCATCTTACGGTGCTTGAAAATGTCTGTACGGCAAGTTATGAAAAAAATGTTGAAAAGCAGGCAAAAGATTTATTGGAGCGGCTCGGATTAAAAGATTTGATAAATCAGAAGCCGTATAGATTATCCGGCGGGGAGCGCCAGCGAGTTGCAATCGCAAGGGCAGTTGTAAAAAAGCCGCGGATATTATTTGCAGATGAGCCGACAGCATCACTGGATCACTACACAGCACAGGAAATTATGAAAATTTTTTCGGAATTACAGGAAAATACGACCATTGTCTGCGCAACACACGATTACGGCATTTTGCCGCAGACGGCAAGAATATTAAGAATTAAACACGGAAAAGTTGTAGAAGATGAAACAGAGGAAAATGAATAATGTCAGTTCGGGAACTTGTACTGCTGATTTTTTGGGGCATATCGTGTATTTTAATCACTGTACAGATTATAAAAATAAGGAAAGAAAAGGCAAAAATTCCTGATAAGGATAAAAATTTAGCAAAATTTATGGTAGGTATGATTGCAGTATACAGTATTTTTGTATTAATCATGTGTAGTGGGATGAAAGATTTTATGACAATGATGATTCCGACGGTGGTAGCTTTATCGAGGACATTGAATCTGTACAAATAGGGGCAGAAAGGAGAATGTGATGAAAAAACAGCATTTTCAGACAATATTTAAAACAGGCACGGCAATTCTTTTATGCGGTATGGTATTAACAGGCTGTGGAACAAAGAAACAGCAAAATGTAACAACCAATATTACTACGGTGGGAAATACAGCATTGGAACAGCCGATGCAGTTAGAAGCATTAAAAAATGACGGAACGGATTATCAGGCATATTGGGGAACAAAGATACAGTGCATTACGAGAGGGGAACACGGATATTATTATCTGACACCGGAAGAACCGCTGTATTTGATGTACTGGGACGATGATACGCAGGAGAGCATAAAGCTGTGTGCAAAAGCAGACTGTAACCATGATAATGCGGCGTGTAATGCGTATTTCGGAGATGTGCGTTATTATGACAGAACGGCGCAGGCGGCAGAATACGCTTCGGGATTTCAGATTTATTATTATAATGGTTTTCTTTATCTGCTGGGGACAGAAGGAAATCTGATTCAGGTCAGCCCGGACGGAAGTGAACGAAAAAGAATTACCAAAGTCTATGACTATGACGGAACGTCCAATACAAAGCTGGTATTTTATGAAAATGCCGTTTATGTGTATAACAGTGCGGGAAATCAGGGAAGCAGTGAAGAACATACCGAAACAATTACAAGATACACATTAGACGGTAAATCACAGGAGCGTGTTGTAGAGTGGAATAGTGTAAGCGGTGCAATTCACAGTGTAAAAAATTACGGAAATACGATGTTCTTTTTATTATCCGGTCTGACAATTAATAAAAATGAGTCGGGGCAGGAATGGACCTATACCTATCAGGGACTGTATGCGTACAATCATCAGACCGGACAATCCGGAAAAGTAATAGATGCAGAAATTACGGCATATGCAGTCGATGAGGAACAGGAACAAATCTATTATTTTGTATATGCTGACGGCTTGTATGTGTATGATATAAAAACAGAGCAGACCCGGAAACTCTATGATGCAGGAAAAGAAATGGGTATTGCAGAAATGTCTTATGACGGAAAATATTTGTATCTGTATAATGGCGAATGGGTATCCTATGCAAAATCGAATGAAAAAACAGAAATTACGCGTAAATGTATTGTTCTTGCAACAGACGGAAATGTATTATATGAACTTCCGATTAACAAAGCGGGATATATGCTGTTTGGAAATGGGGATTATATTTTTGCCGAACAGATTGTAGCAGATGAACAACAGCAGGCAATGAAGCTGACATATATGAAGAAAACAGAATTTGCGCAGGGACAGTGGCAGGTACTAGAGTAAAAATGCCTGCGAAACGGAGAGGTGTATGAAAAATAAAAAAATTGTTGAATTAATGCTGATTTTAGGGGTAACAGCGGGGCTGGCAGGAGGCTGTACGCAGAAAACAAAAGAACAGTCCTATGTAAATATAACTAAAACGGCGGCAGAAAATAGTACAGAACAGTCACAGGAATATTTATATGATGAAAACGGAAATCAGTATCATTATATTAAAACCGAAGGATATGAGGTGAAAGAAATCTGTAATGACAGGCAGTTTCAAGAAGAAAAAGCACTTTATGACGGAAAAAGTATACAGACAGACGTGTATTCTATAGCCAATTCATTTGGTGAAAATAAATATCAGGTGACATATCTGAGTATGCAGAAGCTTTTTATGGAAGAAGAAAATGTAAAAGAGATTTCATATACGGTTGAAAATACACCGGGGTCATTGTATGCAAAAGGTGAGGACGAAAAACTGCCGACGTCATATCGTGAAATTATTTATGATGACAATGCCGCAGTAAAGCTTCTGCCGGAAAGTACGGAAACTTTATATTTACGTTTATACTCAGAAGCAAAAAATCAGAGTGCATCGGAAGAACAGCAGTCGTTGATAGAAGACTTGGAAAAGGTGATTTTACGTGCGGATATTACATATGAAGACGGTACAACGGTTACAAAGTATGCAAAGATAAAGTCGTCAAGTGCGTACAGTGTGGGGTATCTTATCTTTTATGAAATACAGCCGGTATAACCGGATTGAATCCCGGCAGAAGACAAGTATACATATAGTGGTTAGGTGCAAAAATTTTATTGTTAAATTCAAAGGTGGTATATAAATGAATAAGATAACTGATATTTTTGGTTATATATCAAGCAAACAAATGAATCTTGAATACATAGAAAAAATATTGCTACAGGCATTAGACAAAAAGCAAGATATGTACAAAGTTCCGGATACTGATATTGTAGTATATATAGGAATACCTAATGATTCAATATTAGATGAATATAAAAAAGGTGCAATTCAAGACTTGTTGATTTGTAATAGAAATATAGGATATATTATGAAAAATGATGAGGTAATTGTTATCGCAGGCTACGTTATGGTAAATTGATGCATTTTAATAGGAAGAAAAAAGCATATACAAGCCACACAGAAAGAATCCTTAAATCTAAGATTCTTCACACAGATATTTGTGCCGCAGGTAGCACAAATATCTTTTTATCGCAGAGCCAAATAAGATTTGGCTCGCGATTCCTCCGGCATTAAAATGCCTGCGGAATGGGGATTAGAATATGATAAGTAATAAAACGGCGAAAAAGAGAATTGTTCTGATGATATTTTCAGTACTTGTGCTTGTTATTATGACCGTCTGCGTGGTTCAGGTAAGGCAAAAAGTATTGTATGACAGCGTTGTTGGAGCGTGTAGTAATCAGGAACTGACTGACCGGTGGCAAAGCAGGGGCGAGGCATATGATATTGGGGTTAATTCAAAGGGAATGGTGATATTTAAGGATAGAAAAGCAGCGTTAAAGCAGGCGCTAAAGGACTATGAGCTGGGATTTGAATATTTACAGGCATATCAGCATTTGCCGAAGGTTTCAGGAAGTCCAAAGGTATGCAGAAAATATGCCTTGACAGCTTCCCAGCAGACAAGTGTTCCAATGACGGTAGAAAACTATGAGAAGATCGGACAGCAGTGTATACAGATAGCGGCTTTTATGAAAATATATCTTAATAGTTTTGGGGAATAATGTTTTTTAATTTGTTATATAAATGAATTAGGTAACAGATATTTTCGGTTATATATCAAGGAAACAAATGAGCCTTGAATAATCATGAAAAATGATGAGGTAATTGTTATCACAGTCTATGTTATTGTAAACTCATGCATTTAAATTGTCAGAATAGAAGCAGAAAAAGACCACACAAAAAGTGTAAAACTTTTTTATGTGGCTTGTGTAACTAAAGGGAACAGATTTGTGTATAAAAAGTTCATTTTTTAGCATTTATGAAAAGATTGTCGATTGTCTGATAGTGCTTTTAATTATTCGGTAAATTGTATGTATTTTGTTGAAAAATGATAATGGTATGAAATGTGGAATTAGAATTGTCATAATAAATATTATAGTTACCATTATATTTATCAATAGTATGTTGTATGCTTTTAATTCCATAACCATGATGACGGGAATCGGTTTTTGTAGTACGTTTTAGTTGCCCGTTATTGTCAAAAGGATTATTTAAACAGGAATTAATGAGTGTTATAACAATTATGGAGTGAGTTGTATTATAACCGATATTTAATTCGATAAATGAATCGGGTGTATTTTTAGTGGCTTCAAATGCATTATCCAATAGATTGCAGAATAATGAAGTGCAATCATCATTTGATAGAAAATCAGTGGAATGATGGCGGATATCAGATTTAAAATCAATTTTATAATCATTACACAAATTTATATATCGACCAATAATAGCGTTTAACAGCGGATTATCACATACCTTTTTTGGAGTGGAAAGCTTGGATGAGTTGATTAAACTCGAAATATAAGCTTCAATTTGAGAGTTATTATTATCGGCATTTAAAACCTGAATAGATTGTAGGTGTTTTCGTATATCATGAAGAAGAATATTTTTATCTTCTTCATGTTCAATAATTGTTTTATAGTGTTCAATAGTAAGAGATTCGCTTTGTAATTGAAGTTGAAGCGAGGTAGTCTGTTCGTTTTGCTTTTCTATAAAATTATATAACACTATAATAAGTACATTAATCAGTAGTAATGCAATGGAACTTATGATAATCATTACATTTATATAAAAAGGCAAAGAGATAGAGAGGCATATTTCAAGCATTGTTATTAAAGTAAATGCTGTAATTAAAGAAATAAAAAAAGGAATAATAATTTTAGTATTACGAATTTGGTTGTATTTCTTACTGCTATGTGAAAGTAAATATGCAACTCCTGTCATAGCAATAAAATAGAAAATTTTACTAATAAAATAAATCAAGATTTGTAGCTGAAAATTGTATATAAAATTATAAACCATATGCCTGTAATTTGGCACAAGTAACAATATAAGCATTTCGGTTATAATCATCATAAATGTAGCAATTATAGCGTGAAAAAGACTTTTTCCCCATGTGACCTTACAGGTTAATTTTATAATAAGCATAGTGTTAAAAAAGAATAAAATGCTATTTATCACCGGTATGCTTAATATAGAGAAAACAACAGAAACAGAATATAATGCAAGATAAATAGCACAGCATTTTTTAATATTATATCTGCGTACAAATAAAAGTGACGAGTATCGCCATAAAATGCAGCCTTCACATAGGTATGTAATAAAAGAAAGTATTATTATGTGATATAATTTCATATGGTACCTCATTTCTATATAAGTTATCTTGTGTTTTCCATAAATAGCAGGTAAGCTGTTTTAAAATTTTGATATATATTGCGTGAAATTGGTACAAGCAAAGCAGCATTATCGGTGTAAAGTGTAGTTTTGTCAAAAGAAATAATATGATTCATATTAACAATATAGCTACGATGAGGTTGGAAAAAGCAGGGATTTGTTAATTGCTCTTTCCAAAAAAGCATATTCTTTTTGGAAACGTACATTTCTGTAGGCGTATAAATATTAACATTGCGCAACTGAGCTTCTGCACAAACAATATCTTTTTTGGATAATGTTATAAATTTTGAATTGATTTCAAATGTAATTTTTCCAGAAATATCTGTAAGGCGTTTAATTGCATAATCCAGACTGGAAAATAATCTTTTTTTGTTAATTGGTTTATCTAAATAGCGAAATACGTGAATATCCATGGCAGCATCAAGATATTCTGAATATGAAGTGACTATCATGATTATGCAGTCATGATACATCGAGTATAGTTTTTTTGCTATTTCAATTCCGTTTATTTCAGGCATTTCAATGTCTAAAAATACAATGTCAGGAATAACAGAAGATGAAAGTAAGGGAAAAGCAGTATTAAATGTAAAAATTTTAATAGTATTCATTTTTATATTAGAAAAGTATTCAGTTAGATATTCAGACAATTGTTTAATGATTAAGCAATCATCATCGCATAAAAATATATTCATAAGAAAATCCCCTCAATCTGTAATAATACTATTATTGTAAAAGATAAAGAAGCGAATTTCAAGAAAATTACTACATTTCATTACAAAAAAAGAACATTTGAGGAAAAAATATGGAATATACAATAAATAAAAGATAAAATAATAAAAAATTAATATAAACGGAGGAAAAATAAATGATAAAAAATAATCTGGCAAATTTTACAAAGCGAGTATTGGAAACAGCTCTTAAAGTAGAGGCTAATACAACTTCAAGCTACATACTATATCAACCAACTGTACCAGTTAAAATTAAGAAGTTTGCAATTAGAAGACAGAAATAAATATCTAGTAGTAATTAAATCAATTTAATAAAATTTGTGAATATAAGGAGAAGACAATAGTGAGTGAAGAATATAAGTAAAAAAATAGTTCAATGGCTGGTTGAATATGGAGTAATTCTGAAAGAAGATGCGGAATTATATGAGTATGCGGTGTTTACGGTATATATTCTGATTTTTACATTAGGTGTTTCAGTAATCATAGGCAAAATAATGGGACATACTATGGAAAGTATTGTGTTTATTATTACGTTTATGATATTTAGAAAATTTTGTGGTGGATATCATGCAAAACATATACAGAGTTGTTTAATGTTGTCGGTAATAATGATAGCAATATCAGTTTATATGATATGTATGATGATAGATTTATCAATAATGGTAGTAGGTATAACGTTATCATTAATCAGCATATTTGTATTTAGTCCTGTAGATTCCGAAAATTACCGTTTGAGTCAAATGGAAAAGAAAGATTTTCGTAGAGTTGTAGTGATATTAATTATTATTTGCATAAGTGCAGAAATCGTATTATTAGCAACTACGGAACTCAGGTGCTTTTATTGCATAGGTTTTGGGGTAATAATGACAGCAATACTTCAGCTGATACAGGTAGTCCGAAATATTAGATATAATAGACCATAAAAGATGGTCTTTATATAATAATAAAAAGCCATATGGACGTTAGGAGAAGCAGGGAAGAAAAGGCAGCATACGGATAGGGGCAGAAAGGAGGGATTGTAAAGGATAGCCGGAAGAACCAAAGAAACTGAAAAGAGTAAGTAGAATTAATAAACAGAAGAATTAGGAGGAATTTTTATGAAGTTAAGAAAATTACAAAAAAAAAGATGACGTTAGGGATAGCAACAGTTATGTTGATAACAGGAAGCAATGCAGTTTTTGCGTATAGTGAATCGACAGAAGAACATACGTATGCAGGGTCAACTCGTATGGATTGTTACTTGGAAATGGACAATTTTTCTGCTAAAGCATCATTAGAAACTAGTGATGATAGTGAATTGTATTTGTGGGGATATGTAGAAGATGCATTGGGGGATGAATTATCTAACAGATATACATTCTCGGCAGGAGATGAATGGGGACGAGAAATTTCAAGTGGCAGAGAAACTGCATTTTTAACGACATATTCTTATACATCATATAGGGTAGATTCATCTGATGGAGGAACACAGACAAGCCTTCATTTACAAGAATAGAACTTATTGTAGAATTATATAAACTTGGTTTGGATTATTAAATGCAATTGTTTGCAAAATAAATATCTATTAAGACTGTGAAATTTTAAAACAGTTCGTTTGATTTGAAATTTCATAGTCTAATGGAAAGGGGTTGATTTTATGCCAAAAGGAAAAATAAGCTATATTATCGGTGGTATCTGCATAGCAGCCTGTGTTGTTGTAGCAGGAATATGGTTTCTGAACCGGAACAAAGTTAAAAATGATGCGGTAACGGTGGATATCAGGACAGATATGGTGTCAACTGGTGAGAATGATGAGAGCAGTTGGAATACAGATGTACACGGTATTGCTAAAGCGGAGGGCGGATATTACTTTTTGCAGATGAAATCAAAAGGAATGTGCTTATATTTTTATGATGAGAGTGTGCATAAGTCTATTCCTGTGTGCAGTAAGGCAGAATGTAATCATGACAATGTGCAGTGCAATGCATTTTTTCTGACATCAGAATATTTATCATCGCCAGTTCATTATTATCAGGGGAATATTTATCTGGTAAAAGTAAAAAACGGAATGGGGGTGTTGACAAAAATTCAGCCTGACGGCAATGAAAGAGAGGAAATCTGTGAACTGTTTCCAAATGCAAATGTGACATCTGTCAGTCTGGTTTTTCATGATAATGCAGCATATGTATATGACCATACAGGACATATGGGCAGCGAGCAGGAACAGGACGAAACGATTAAAAAAGTTCAACTTGACACAAAGAAAAGTGAAGATATATACACTTACCGCGGTACGGGAAGTGCAATTTCCGGGGCAAGAAGCTTTGGCAATAAATTATTTTTTAAAGTCAGAACATATGAAATTAACAAAGATACGTTGAAGCAGTCGTTTCAGTATCAACTGTATGCGTATGATTATGACACAGGAACGGTACAGACAGTAGCAGAGGGCAAAAACATATCGGATTACTATGTGGATTTGCAGAATAACATTTTATATTACTATGTTATCGGAGAGGGGTTGTATCAGTGCAGACTGGATTCATCAGAGCAGAAACTGATATATAAGGCAGATGCCACGATTGCCGTTGCTTCATTGTCATTTGACGGCAGCTATCTGTATATGGGAAATGGCGGCATCGGCAGTGCCACGGATGCCAAAAGTGCGATAGACAGAGTGGTTTACGTATTGGACACGAACGGAACTGTACGCAACAAAATCAATATGCAGAGCAATATGAAGCTGTACTACGGTGATGCGGATTATCTATTTGCAGAAAGCGGCGACAAGGTGTTTTATATTTCCAAAGCTGACATTCTGACAGCGCAGGAGTGGAAAGAACTGGAGTAAACACACAAAAAAGGTGCAGTTGAAGACTTGTTGATTTGTAATAGAAATATAGAATATATCATCAAAAATAATCAGGTAATTGTTATAGCAGGCTATGTTATTGTAAATTAATGTATTTAAATTAAGGCGAAAATCAGCCGCTCACGTCAAAAAAAGGCGTTTCATGCAAAAGGGGTTCTAATTGGTAAAAAATGTAGTTATACTGAAATCAGGAAATACATAAGAGGAGGGGAAAGCGGTGCAGCTGACAAAATACAGGGCATTTGGGAAATTCCGGGTTATACAAATGGCGGTTTCGTTATTGAGTATGCTCATATATTGGGGATTTTCATCAGGAATATTTGAAATTTTGTTTAATTATAATGAAAGTTCCATTGATTATAATGCCCAAAAGGCAGAACAGGTACGTCACGATATGTTGGAGAGCAGTATGTATCTGAGCGAATATATGAATATACAGGGATATACAACAACGATTATGTTCATTCTGATGCTTGCTGTGCTGATTTTGTTTTATCAGGAAAAGAACGGATTATTTACGTTTCGTTATGTCCGGGGAGAAAGCCAAAAGAAGGTAATTCTTTCAACGATTTTTCAGTATTCGTGGATTAATGCGGTGTGGTATTACATTATTTATATCATCTATCTGAGTATCGGGTACTGCATTATGGGAAACCGCATGGAATATATACCGAGAAATACATTTGACGGCATTTTTGGTGAGGGTTTTAGTGCGGCAAGTCCGTATTTGTATTATATGGTTCAGGGGATTCCTTCTATATTAATAGGAACTTTTGTTTATACATTGTTTGGCTGTGTGATCGCACTGTATTGTAAGAAAAGCTATCAGGCACTGCTTTGGATGCTGGGATATTTTTGGGGTACGCAGATTCTATTGGAATTTTTCCGGTGCACATTTTTAAAGCAGCAGGCAGGACTTGCATGGTTTATCGGAAAATTTGAACCGACATTTCTGTACGGATTTTACGGCTATGTATATCATAATCCAACGATAAGAACAGCATTACAGACAATGGATTCACTTATTTTACCGGTTTTGTTATCCTGCGGTCTGCTGATTATTTTCTTTAGAAAAGAGGAAAAAATAAATGCGTAACAAAAAATATTTCATTGTACTGTTTATTTTTATAGTATATGCCGTTTATGACTTTGGTGGAATGGCATTTACAGATGGACTGTATTCTCCGCTAGTTCTGTATGGGTGCTATATATTTTTAATGGCAGATAAAATGAATGAATTAACGGCAATGTCTATTTACCGGTATCATTCTGTTAAAAATCTATATATTCAATATATGAAAGAACAGATTCTGGCGGCAAGCGTCTATCTGGCAGCATTTTTTGTGGCAGGAATGATTACAGGCGCTGCCTCAGCGGTACTTGACCGGGGATTTTTTGTATCATGCGGTGCAATGATAAAATTTCTGATTACCAGTTATGTGAATCTGCTTATCATCGGATTTTTGCAGCTGGTTTTAAGAATTTTGCTGGGGAAAAAAGGCGCAGCAGGGGCATTAGTGCTGTATTTGTTTATCTGTGTATTAAAATTTATGGCAGGCAGACCGTTTATCCAGCCATTTATACTGGATACGGCATACTATAGGTGGAAATGGATTGCAGCGCCAAGAACCGTGATAAATTACGGATTGTGCGTTCTTATTGTCATAGGACTGTCATATCTGCCCTATAGACAGGATAGGAAGATTCGGTAATGAAAAAATATTTATCAAAAAAATATATTAAATACATAGGAAGCCTGTGTGCGGTGTGGGCGGCGCTTTGGAATGTATTTCTGCTTGGAGTGTTACTGGAAAACTCCGGTCCGGCAGCAGACAGTACATTGTTACAATGTATTTTGGGCAGTGAAAATTATGCACACGACTTTTTTACGCGGCAGTTCTGGTTCATCAGTGTGTTTGTATTTTATATGGCAGTTTATTTTGTCGTATTTTTATTTCTACAGCATGAATCCGGAAAATACCGTTCAATGAAACTGCATCGGTATGGGAAAATGGGATATCTGAAGCACTGTGAAAGCAAAGTCCTGCATGGCAGTCTGTATGCGGTACTGCTTGTTGCTGCGGGGCTGGCGGGGATTGTTTTGTTCGGACACATTACAGGAGCGGTTATCCGGACAGGCAATGAAGACATGACAGCAGCAGTGCTGCTGCTTGCAAAGATATTTTTGTGCATGGTTTTATACGGAAAAATTACGGTATATCAAATATTAAGGAAAAGCAGCGATTTTGCGGCATTTTTTATGCTTGTGGTTTTATTTGTACATCTGGCGGCAGAGGTGTACACACAAAAAATACATTTTTTAACGTATACAGGTGCGGTGGAAAGTCTGTGCGGTATTTTAATATTAATCGTGTTGAATACGGTAACAGAACTTGTTGTGAGAAAAAAGATAAAAACAATGGATTTGTGCTAAGACAGAAATGAGGGTATATATGGGCGAAGTGATTTTAAAGATAGAAAATGGAACAAAGAAATTTAAAAATGAGCTGATATTTCAAAATGTAAGCATGGAGTTTGAAAAGGGCAATAGTTATGGATTTGTAGGACCAAACGGCTGTGGAAAAAGTGTCTTTTTTAAGACGTTATGCGGATACTCCCTTTTGACAGAAGGGCAGGTCATTTACCGGGGAAAAATTATCGGAAAAGAGCAGGATTTTATTGATGATGCCGGAATTGTCATCGAAGAACCGGAGTTTATAAACAGTTTGTCCGGTCTTGAAAATTTAAAAATTCTTGCGGAAATTCAAAAGAAAATTTCAGAACCGGAGATTATAGAGGTTTTAAAACAATTTGATTTATATGAAGACAGAAATAAAAAGGTTGGAAAATATTCTGTCGGAATGAAGCAGAAGTTAAGACTTGCGCAGGCAGTGATGGAAAAGCCGCAGGTGTTGATTTTAGACGAGCCGATGAACGGACTGGATAAAAAGTCAGTAAAAAGGGTCGAAGACATTTTAAAAGCATTTGTTGAAAACGGCGGAACACTGCTGATGACCAGCCATATAGAACAGCAGGTGGAAGCGTGCTGTAAAATTGTGTATGAAATTGACGGCGGAGAGATTTTGCGGGTGACGGATTGATGTTAAAGCTGATATTTTCGGCGCAGGAGTGGAAAGAGCTGGAATAAAAAATATGAAAAAGAAAAAAATAGCGGTTATAGCAGCCATTGTGGCGGCGGTAGTAATTTTAGGGGGAATTGCCACATATGTATATGTATTTAAAAACAATCATTCAGCACCGGAAATTAAAGACGGTGTGACGGACATGCAAAGCAGCTGGAATACAGATATACATCACATTGCGGCTGGAAATGGAGGATATTATTATACACAATATGATGCAGACGGAAAGATAAGATTGTATTATACACAGGTAGAAAATGAAAATGGAGTTGTATTATGTGCATTGCCGGAATGTACCCATAAAACGGACGAGTGCAGAGCGGTACTTTCAGGAGAGGCATATCAATTTGGAACGGTATATTACTATAAAGATTTTTTATATGTAATCCATAATAAAGAGGGGATGGGCTATTTGTGTAAAATAGATTCAGACGGAAGCGGAAGGGAAGATGTATGCGCTTTATTTGCAATGGACAAATTTTCGTCTGTTTCATTGGTTTTTCATGAAAATGATATTTATGCGTATGATAGCGTGGGAAATGCCGGAGGAAGTGAAAATCATGTTCAGGAAATAAAGAAAATATCAATAGGGGATTATGCAGTGTCAACAGTCTATGAATACAGTGGAGTTGGTGCGGCGATTACAGGAGCAAGAGATTTTGGCGGTTATCTGTATTTTATTATAATGGAATATCGGCTGGATATGGATAGTAAAACGCATTATGCCGATGAACGGTTATACAGATATGATTACGGAAATGGCATAGCGGAAAAAGTAATTGACAAGCAGGTATCGGATTATTTTGTGTTGGGAGATACATTGGTTTATTTTGAAAGTGGTACGGGATTGTATGTTTATGATTTTAAAACACAAAAAGAAACTTTAGAAGTACAGGCAGATAAAAATATACTTGTTGCCGGTATTTCTTATGACGGTCAGTATTTTTATTTGGATAATGCCGGAATGGGAAGTATGATAGACGCAGCAAGCCGAATAGAAAGAGTAATCTACGTGTATGACAGGAATTTTAATTTAATCAGGGAAATAGACTGTGGAAAGGACTGTACGGGAGTTTATTTTGGAGATGAAAAGTATCTTTTTATAAAACAGCTGGATACAATCTGTTATATAAAGAAAGAAGATATTTTAAATGGGGAATGGGTACAGCTTAAATAATACGACCTGTACCAAGAGGATTTTAATTGATAAAAAGAGAGAAAAGTAATGCTTAATAATAAAACAGCTAAAAAGAGAATTATTTTAGCCCTGTTTTCAGTGATTCTGGTAGTTATAATGACAGTCTGTGCGGTTCAGGTAAGGCGAAAAGTATTGTATGACAGTGTTGTTGGAGAGTGTAGTAATCAGGAACTAACTGACCGCTGGCGAAGTAAGGGCGAGGCATATGATATTGGGGTTAATTCAAAGGGAATGGTTATATTTAAAGATAGAAAAGCAGCGTTAAAGCAGGCATTGGAAGATTATCAGCCGTTCACGTCAAAAAACGTCGTTTCATGCCAAAGGGGTTCTAATTGGTAAAAAATGCAGTTATACTGAAATCAAGGAATACACAAAGGTGTATACAAAGCAAAGATATAACAGGCTGTAAACAAACAGTCTTTATATAGAATAAACAGCCGTCTTGATGTTCAGATAAAGCGGGGGAAGAATGACAGCAGGCAAAGAGGGGGCAGAAAGGAGAATTTTATGAAAAAGACAGTTTTAAAATTAGCAGCAAAGGCAGCATATGCAACTGCTAAAAAAGCCGGTAATTCAGCTTCCATTTATGGAATGTATCAGCCGAAAGAGCCGAAGACACTGAAAAAGAGCAAGTAAACTAAAATTGAAGGAATTTTATAGAAGGAAAGTGTATGCTAAGGATAAAAAATAGTTTGATTAAAAAGGCAATAGCTGCCGGTTTAATGATAGCTACGGTAATGGGGACAAGTATACCAACGTTTGCAAGTGAATGGCATAATGGCTATTTGAGTCATGGGGATATCATATCATTCAAAACACGAATGAATGGCATTCTAATGCAAGCGGACATGCAGAGTACGACATTTATCAAGACGGACGCTTTGATGAAAGTATTTCTGTAATTACATCATTAGACGAATATGGAAATATTAGTGATTATATCTACTAATCATTATTCAAAGACAGCAGACGAAGTATAATACCGGACGAATTGTTTTTGAGCGAAAACAGTCAGCCGGAATGGCGGATGAGAAATCACCAGGGAGGGATTTCTCATCGCTGCTTCGTGATTAAATTGTTCAGAAATGGGGGCTATTATGAAAAAAGTATATGTTGGAATACTCATTTGTCTGGTGATAGTGATAGTCAGTGCAGGCTGTGGAAAGAAATATATGCAGGAAGCAGATGATACGGACTGGGAGCAGGGAACGGTACAAAATATTACAGATGCACAGTCATGTTACGTCAATAATAAGGTGGCAGATGATGGATATGGATATTATTTTACAGACGGAACGAAGGGGAAATATTACAGAATTTACTATTATGATGCTGGCTGTGAGCAGGCAGTGCCTTTATGCAGTAAGGTGAATTGCAGTCATAAAGGGGAAGATTGTGATGCTTATTATACAGCAGACCAGTGCTATAACGGGTATATCTGGTATCAGAACGGTCATTTATTCCGGCTTGAATATGATACAAAGACAGGGGATATGAAGCTGATATATTTTGATAAGGACGGAAGCAATGAAAAGAGTGCCGGAGTATTGTGGAATGGTGAAAATGTTGTAATAAACAAAGTATCCGATTATGAGAAAAATATGATACTTCACAAAGGATATATTTATTATTGCTATGAAACTGATATGCAGGAGGAAACGACCGTATATAGATTGAAAATTGACGGTTCAGGAGAAAAAGAACAGATTGGAATAGTAGAAAAGCCGGAGATTGAAGTGAAGAATCAAACCATAGCGGTGCGGAATAATCAGAATCGTGTTTATATTACAGTAGATTATTCTGTTAAAGATACTGCGCAGCATTATATGGAATTATATGAGTACAGACTTGAAAATGGAGGATTTTCCCGGAAAATGACAGAACAGGCGGAGTTAGACTATGCCTATCAATATGATGAAAGCGGAGAGCATATTATAGGTGTAACCGGTGAAGGATATGGGGCAGTGGATTTAAGAAATATTGCATTCGATGATGACGGAAATATGTATGTCTATCAGTCCATTACTGGGAAAGTTTTGAAATGTAATATAGATACGGGAGAAAATGTGCAGATTTATCAGGATGACGGATATGGGATTATAGAATGTGCCGGAGACTGTCTATATCTGAATCAGAAAGATACCGGGTCATTTGATAAACAGTATAAAATTACGGTGATAGATTTATCCGGAAATTATATAAAACAAATAGACTGTCAGACGGCGGCGAATAGTTATCCAAGCGGAAAAAATGATATCTTTATGAAGAAAAGAGTCAGCTCAGAGCAAAGGGTCAACAGTGAAGGAAAGAATATCATGGTTGAGTATCTGCTCTATGATATGGCAACAGGGGAAAGCAAAGTGATACTTGAGGGGACAGCATAAGATAGCAAATGTACTGCCGGACAAAGGGGGAAAAAGGATATGATGGAATTTAAAAGAGTCTGGAATATCAAAGTAATCATTACTTTACTTTGTCTGGCAGCGGTAAGTGTGATTTTGTTTTATAATGAGCAGATTCAAAATGGAACAAATGAAATTATAAGGTATGATGAAGGCTATAATCAGAACAGTTACAGTATTTTTGATGTAAATCAAATGGAACTGGATATGATAAGTCAATACAATACCGGGAAGTGGAAAGAAACACAGGATGGACAGACAGATGATATCAAAGCATTTATAAATTGGTATTATGTTACATATATCGGAAAAAATTCTCCTAAAAGAGATGTCTTTATGGTAACAAAAGAACTATTTTATAATAAAGCAGTTTATGTTGAAGGGTATGCTCAAAGAATTGCCGGAATGTATGAAAATGCGAAAGCAATGGTACGTATCGGGGCATTTTCTGATAAAAATTCTTTTTCATACAAAAATATATTAAAGACAAGTTATGATTTATCCCAGAATGCACAAATAAAAACAGAACTGAGTGGAATGCGTGCGTGGGAAAGTGTTTACCAGTATAAAATCATCGGTTATTTTCATATTGCTTTTATGATGATAATTGTTTTTAGTTTTTTATCTGAAAGAAAAAAAGGCTTGTGGAGCATTATATTTTTATCAACGGGCGGCAGGTGGAAACTGGCGGCAAAAAGGCTCATGATAATTGCTGTATCTGCGGTTATATCTGCAGTAGTATTATATGGAACAATCTGGGGGGAAAGCTTATTTTTATACCATGGAGGTCAGAGCTTAACTGTGCCGGTTCAAAGCAGTTGTATTTTTTCGGATGTATTACTGCATATAAATAAAATTCAGTATATAGGATTAAATATTCTATTGTGTGCATGTGCCGCAATGACTGTCGCAGTTATTGTGTGGGGAATTATTTCCGTATGTAAAAGCCAGACGGGGTATATGGCTGTGCTGTTGTGTGTGTTTGTACCGGAATACATTTTTTATACAGTAATTTCCCAAAGAAATGCGCTCGCAGTATTGAAATACTTTAACATCTTTCAATTATTTGTACCAATGAACAGCGTGGTTGAATATGCAAACTGTGAAATCGGAACACTGCTATTTGGCAGAATAGAGCTTATTGCAGGTCTGGTATTGGCATTGTTTTTAGCGGGGGCATTTTTATCAATCCGGGCGGCACAGACAAATTATCCAATACATCATTTCTCTAAAATGAAAAAGACAGCGGACAGAATTAGTGAAAAATATCACAGCTTAATAGCAAAACTGCCGCCGTCTGGTCTGGAAGTCTATAAACTGCTTGTAATACAAAAAGGATTTATTATTTTATTAATACTTATCGTTTTGATGTCAAATGTAAAAATTTATGGAGGAGTTTCGTATGACGAAGAAAGAATCATTTTGCGGGAATATTATGAAAAGACACAGGGAATGACGACTGGGGCAGCGGTAAATGTGGAAATTAGCAGCTATCGTGACAGGCTTGAAAGGATGCAGGAGCAGTATGCAGAATTAAAGTTGGCGGCTAAAGAAGAAAAAGAAGCAGACGGAGCGGTGCTGGATGAGCTGATAAAGGATATAACCGTATTGTCAACAGCAGTGGAGTATATGGAGCATCAGACGGAATATCTTGAAAATATGAAAGAAACACGGAGAGTAAATCCGGTTATTATAGCACCTTACATTTATGAAAATATGCTTGGAGGACGTTTGGATTACAGTATGAATATAGTGAGTCTGTATGTTTTTGTGACATTAATTCTGCTTATGAACGGAGCATTTGCTTATGAAAAAAAGGATAATATGACAATGGTCATACGAAGCGGTGCAAAGGGACGGACTTTTTTCGCTGTAAGAAAACTGTTGATTGAAAGTGTGCTTACGATATTAATAGGAGCTGGCGTATATGGATATTTTTATTATAAAGTATTATGTGTGTATCATCTGACTGGCATTGACAACAGTATTTTGTGTCTGGAAATGATGAAAGATTTTCCCATTGATATTACAATAAGGCAGTATTTAATTTGGGGTGTATTATGGAAGATTTTGTTTATGTGGACAGGAACAATGGTGATTACATTTATATCGCTGGTTTTACGGGAGCAGGCGGCATTACTGGTATCGCTGCTTATTTTAGTACCGCATGTGCTTTACCTGTTGAATTTTAAATTTTTTCAATATTTTTCTGTAATCATACCAATGAATACGTGGCAAATGTGGAGAATTTACCCAAAGAAAATAATTTATGCGGTATATTTGTGGGCATTTTTTATCGGAGGATTTGCAGCTTATGGTATTATAAAAAAATGGAGCATAAATACAAAATTACGATAGTGGTTATAGATATCAAAAAAATAATAAACGGGGAAATTAAAAATGCAGGAAACAGCGGTAAGATTTGCAATATGTGATGATGATAAAGTGTATGCGGAAAAAATGAAAGCATTGATATTACAGACCTTTCATCTGCCGCAGCCGGTTGAGTGTGTCATTTATCTGAATCAGGAACAGATTTTAAAATGTTATCGTGAAGATAAAATTGATATTGTTTTTATGGATATTGAGTTTGGCGATACCATAGGATTTCAGGTGGCACGACGGTTAAGTATGCAGGATTCACAACTGGCGGTTGTATACATGACCAATTATGAGCATTATATCACAGAAGCCTTTGTATGCAGACCGCTGGGGTTTATCAGAAAAAGCCATGCAGAGGACGATTTGCAAATTGCAGGGCAGGAAATCCGGCGCTTCATCGGGCAGAAATACAGCCGGTTTGTGTTTGGCGGCGGGATGGCAGTTGTGGAAGTTCCGTTGTATAAAGTCTATGCGGTGGAAATTTACGGACATGATATGGTGATACTGCTGGCGGACGAAAATATCCGCGTGCGGGATAAGCTAATGCGGGTTGAAGATGAGCTGGAAGCACATGATTTTGTAAAAATAAGCCGAGGAAGAATGGTGCATTTAAAATATGTTACAGCGATTGAGGGGAAAACGGTACGGCTGCATGAGAACTACGAATTTGCAGTAAGTGCAGACAAAATCAGTATGCTCAAAAGCCGGTGGCTTGCATACAAAATGCTGCATTAGAAGGGAAAATTATGACAGTCTTTGATTCATTTATTAATTTACTGCAAAGTGGAATGATAACGGCATTTCTGATACACTGCCTCGGAATTAAGAGAAAATTCCAGAAAAAAGCAGCAATTCTCGTTTTTGTGACGGTATTTTTCGTATATCTTGAAATACAGACATTTTTCACATCATTTGAAAATTACGGAGTGTTATTAACGCTGCTGGTAACAGGGGTACTCAGCTTCGTATTTTGTGAAAAAGGTTGGATTGAAAAGTGTATCTGCAATGTGGTCATTCTGATGTTTTCAGTGGCTGCGGCGATTATTAGCGGAAGCATCGCAGGACTGATATGGAATGTGGGATATGTAGAACTCGTAGAGGGTGCTTCGGCACAGAAAATGGCGGCAATGCTTTTCACCCAGCTGCTTTTAGGCATTTTTATAGGGACATTTATCCGGTTTCAGGATATTTTGATAGATACTTACGATTTAAAATTTACACTGGGTGTATTGAGTGTCCCATTAATTTCCATTGTGGTTGTTACGGCAATACTCAGCCAGCCGGTTACAGGGCGGCGCGACATTTTACAGGCGGGACTAATCACCGGTGGAATGATTGTGGTGAATCTGATTGTGTTTATCATGATGAAATATGAAAATAAGCAGTATCGTGAAAGATTGAAAAGTGAATTGCTGATAAGAAGTTATGAACAGCAGAAGGCAGATATTGAAGAAATTAACCAGCGTTACCGGATGACACAGAAAAACCGTCATGAAATGAAAAGGGTACTCAATCTGATACAGGACTATTTGCAAAACGGTGAGCAGGAAAAGGCGCTTTCCTATTTATCGGAACTAAATGTAGAGGAGCATATCATGTCAGAACAGATACTGTATACAAAAAATTCGGTATTAAATTATATGTTAAACCGGAATATCAGCAGGTGTAAAGAAAAAGGAATTGATGTCAAATGTATGGTTACAGGCAGTATTGACGGCATACCGGACAGGGACGTTTATATCCTGGCAGGTAATTTATTTGAAAATGCGGTGGAAGCGGCATGTCAGGCGGAAAATCCGTATATCAGCATTACAATCTGCGGAAACGATACCTGTCTGTATTTTGAATTTTACAATTCCACCAAAGAAAATGTCATGCAGACCAATCCGCAGTTAAAGACGACCAAAACAGAAAAGGCAGTGCATGGGTACGGCATTGAAAATGTACGGGAAATAGTAAAAAAATATCATGGCACAATCGAATACCGGAGTGAAGGGGATTCCTTGTTTGTATGCAAAACTGTGCTGATTAAGGAAAATGTAGAATTATAAAGTATAAAATTTATATTAATAGAATAAAGAAGGAGAGGGAGAATGATACATAAAATTGCGCAGAAAACAGCAGATATTTTTTGTATACAAAATGTGGCTGATAAAGAGAAGAAGGAAATTTATGTATATGGGATAGAACTTTTGATTTCAAGTCTGATAGGTATTGTACTGGTTCTGGGACTAAGTATAGGACTTGGAAAAGTATGGAGTGGAGTGGTGTTTCTTGCGGTATTTATATTGGTGCGCCAGTATACAGGCGGCTATCATGCAGATACATATGTGCGGTGTAATATGGCATTTTTGCTGACTTATCTGCTGTCTGTTGGTATATGGACATTTTGCAGACAGCGAGATGTAAAAGTAGCTGTCTGGCTGATACTGCTTGGGGCATATATTGCCATGGCAGCCATTGCGCCGGTTGAAAATAAGAATAAGCCTTTGACCGGTGAAGAAATGCAACGGTATAAATGGAAAAGTATTCTTATTTATTCGGCATTTATTATGGCATTTCTTGTAATGGATATTTCCGGTGTCTTTTATGGCGTGTGTTTATACATCAAGATTATTTTAATCATGATTACAGTACTGATGTTTTTAGGAAAATTGAAGCAGACTTTACAGTGATAGCAAAAACAATAAAAAAATTCCGGCAGCATCACAGATATATTTTCAACAATGAATTATGAAAAAAGATATATCTGAAAATGCTGCCGGTAATCTTTAATGCGAAGCGGCATTGCCGTAAAACATAGCCTGAAAGTGTGATTTATTTGAGCAAATCGGCAGTTGTGGCAGTAGAGCCGTTTTCCTTAAACCAATTGTCAAATTTATCCATAATAGCGCTGTGTGTATCGCTTGAAATAGAAGGCAGCTCCTGACCCCATGATTTGGTAGCAAGGGAGAATCCTTTTTCCACAGCCTTTACCATTTTTTCCATCTGCTTTTCATCGCCGTTAGAAAGAGCAAGGGCGAAAGAGAAAATACGGTCTGAAGTCTGATTAACACCCCAGTAGCCGTCTTCGGAAATGTCTTCCTTTGCCTGGGCAATCGTATCAGCATCGGCAGTAAATTTGCCGCTTGCAAGGACTTTCCACATATCATCGGCTGTACCAATAGCAATACCCTGTTTTTTAAACATCTGTGTAACAAGGGACTGCATCTGTGCAGAACGTTTTTCTGAATCAGCTTTTAACTGGGCAACCAGTGCGGCATTTTTTGTCTGTTTAGAAGAAGCACTGACGGTTGTTTCGTAGGTAGCACCGGCTTCGGATTTGTAAGCGGATTCTTTAGAAGAAGCTGTTGCCTTATCTGCTTTCTGAACCTTTTCAATCGCTGTTGCAGCAGTAGCTGCATAACCTGCATTAATTCCATTTAAACTCATTATAAACCTCATTTCTGCACACCTTTTCGCTGCTCAAATTCATACCGGGTGTGCGTGGTATAAATTTTACTGCCCTCCGTGGCGACGCATTTGCAGTATTTTTGCTTCTATTTAATATATCGGACAGGACAGGAAAAAAATCAAGCGGATAGAGAGAATATGTAATAATTTATTAAAGCTTGCGTATTTTGATTCAAAATGAATTAATAAATGAAATCAAGGGAATACTTGAAATGCCTGTGGACATATGCTATAATGCCAGCAGGCAAACGAAATAATAGTCCAATCGGACAAGTGAAATCCCCGGAGCGGCAACTCCGGGGATTTCTTTAGGCTAGTTGTCACGGTTGTTTCTATCCAGCCATTTGCAAATGCAGTGGCAACCTACACCTGCCATAATAGAAACAAAAAACGAAATAATAATATCCAACCGGTACACCCCCTTTCTGTTGCCAGAATGGGTGTGACAACATTCGTATTATAGCATAGGTATGATTAATATAAAAAGCATTTTGTCATAATCCGTTTACTTTCCCGCATAGTATTGGTAAAATACAGTTGTTTACAAATTTACAAAATCAAAGATGTCAGAACGGCAGAAATGGAGGAATTATGAAGGTTTTATTAATCAACGGAAGTCCGAAGAAAGAAGGATGTACATATACGGCTTTAAAAGAGGTAGCAGATGAACTTGAAAGAAACGGTGTGGAAACAGAAATTTTTCATATCGGAACAGCGCCGGTAAAGGGCTGCATGGGCTGTGGTTACTGCGCAAAGACAGGAAACCACCAGTGTGTATATAATGATGATACAGTAAACGAGGCTATTTTAAAGGCAAAAGATGCAGATGGCTTTGTATTTGGTTCGCCGGTACATTATGCAGCGGCATCAGGCGCAATCACATCATTTCTTGACAGATTGTTTTATGCCGGTTATCCGATGGCACATAAGCCGGGTGCGGCAGTTGTCAGCTGCAGACGAGGTGGCGCAACGGCAGCGCTTGACCAGTTAAATAAGTATTTTACAATTGCACAGATGCCGGTCGTTTCATCGAATTACTGGAATATGGTTCATGGCAATACACCGGAAGAAGTCTGTCAGGATAAAGAAGGTTTACAGACGATGCGCCTTTTAGGTCGGAATATGGCATGGCTGTTAAAATGCATCGAAGCTGGAAAGAATAACGGTGTGGCAGTGCCGGAGGCAGAGGCGAAGGTGAAGACGAATTATATACGGTAAGGGATATTTTTGTATCCGTGTCCCTCAACGTGCTACTTGACTTCGGTCCACGGATACAAAAATATCTGTGAGGGTGTGGCAGCCCGGTAGGGGAGTAGGAGGTACGCCCCTAGGGGGCTGCCTCCTGCGTTTTGTATTTGTGGTACAGGTCTATTTTGGGATATATAAGTACAAAAAGAATCCCCGCCGGCGCTGAGGGGGGATGCGCTGACGGGGATATATCGAAATAGGGGAAACTGGCTAATTAAGTTGTAGACGGGTCCGGCTCTGCACTTTTTTCAATCTTTACAGTGCGGTGTTTCCAAATACCTGTCCAATATAAAATGTAGAGTATCAATGCGGAAGTCGCATTACTTACTACTACGGCATACCAGATACTTTCAACGCCCATATGCAGGAGTGTTGCACACACCCACAGGGTAAGAAAACGAAATACCCAGATACGGGACGCATCAACCATCATTGTTATCATCGTATGCCCGCAACCCTGAAATAATCCCTGGGTTACGTTATAAAATGCGTTTGTCCAGCAGCAGAGTGCCATGATAGATAAGAAATCCGTGGCAAGCGGGACAACTGCATCGTCCGAAGTAAAGAAGCGGACGATTGGCTCGGCAATGAAACGTCTGGATAAAATCATGCCGCATACAAATAAGAAAACGGCTCCAATCCGTAATGCGATGTGATAAGATTTATCGGTACGTTTAATATTACCGGCTCCGAAATTCTGCCCGACAATGGTCGATATGGCTGAGCCGATACCGTTGGCAGGCATGGTAATAATGCTGTTTATTTTATTGCCGATTCCATAAGCAGTTGTAGCGGTTGTTCCGTATGCATTGACATTTTTTGTCATCAGCAGAAAACCAAACTGCATTGTACTTCCACCGATTGCCGTTGGAAGACCGATTTTCAGAATCGAAAGCATTTTTGTCTTTTCAAAACGGAATCCTTTAAAATTAATCTGAATCAGCTGACCCTTGCGGGTTAATACATACAGTGCCAGAACAGCACTCGGAATCTTTGCAAGCAGTGTAGCCAGTGCTGCACCACTGATTCCCCAGCCGAATTTCATCAGAAATAACGGATCCAGTATCAAATTTACGGATACACCCAGTACATTTAAAAGCATTGGATGAACCGTGTCACCCTGCGATTGTTTAACCGCTGTATATATATTTATCATAAAAAGGAATGGTAAGTCAAGTATTACAATGCGTAAATATGAAATTCCGTACAAAAAAATATTTCCTTCGGCACCTAACCAGCCGACAATACCCGGTGTAATACACCAGCAGACGGCGGCGCAGACCAGTGAAAACAGCAGGGAACACAAGCATACGTGGTTTGCCATGCTGTTTGCCTGACGGTCTTCTTTTGCACCGAGATACTGTGAAATTAAAATTGCACCTGCGGTTGTAAGCCCGGTACCAAAATTTATTAAAATATTCTGAATCGGGGAGACAAGCGTGATTGCTGCCTGTGATTCTGTTCCGATTCTTCCAAGCCAGAACGTATCCGTTAAGTTATACATTGACTGGATAAAGCTGTTTATCATGACCGGAATGGCAAGCATTAAAATTGCCTGTATCAGATTTCCGCTCAGAATCATATTGCGCCTGTCCGCGCTTAAAGGTTTTGACATAAGCCCCTCCTTTGTCCTAAAAACATAAAAATCATCTTGACAACGCAAAGATAATTTGTGACTATATAAATAGTAACATAAAAAACAGTAATTTCTACAAAAATATCGTTTAAAAATACAATAAATACAGAAAATTTGTTTTAAAGGAGCGGATTGTATGAAAAAAAACAAATCAGAGAACATTCCGGTGGATTTTAGTATTTTAAATGACATGCCGACTGATTTTAAAATTGACAGAATTACAAGAGAAGCAGGATCTCAGATGAAAACCTCGCATGTACATCCGTTTTATGATATTACCTATCTGATCAGCGGGGAGTGTACCTGTTTTGTAAATCACAGTATTTATAAGCTTTCAAGGGGCGATTTGATTATTATTCCGCCGGGGGATATCCATCGCAGCACTTTTCATGGAAAGATACCGGTGGAACGTTTTGTGTTAAGCTTCCGCGAGGAGGAATTAAACTGGATACGAAGTCTTATTGGCGATGAGATTGTGTCAAAGAGTTTAAAAACCGGTGTGATTTCAATTCCAAGCAAGCGGCGTGATTACATTGAAACCCTCTTAAATAAGCTGCTTTTTGAAAATGAAGGACAGGATATTTTATCGCCTGCATTTATCCAGGCGGGACTGCTCGAGCTTTTGCTGTTTATGATACGTTGTCAGCAGTACGAGAATAATGTCTATAAGGAAATTGATGTGGATAATCAGCTGATGCAGGAGATTGCCACCTATATTTATGAGCATTACGATAAGAAAATAACGCTTGATGATATGGCAGAGCGGTTTCATATCAGCCGTTCCTATCTGTCAAAGAAATTTAAGCAGGCAACCGGCTTTGGGTTTAAAGAATATCTTGTGAATGTCCGTATTAAAAATGCGTGCCGTCTGTTACTTGAAACCAATCATTCTATTACGGATATTGCATTTGAGTGCGGTTTTAACGACAGCAATTATTTCGGGGATGCGTTCCGCAGAATTAAGGGCATAGCACCTAATAAATACCGCAGAAACAAAGAAGCAATCTGATAAATATTACTTGCATTTAAAAAGTTGATTTTATATAATAAAACTGTGTATACAACATACAAGAAACAATTTGGAGAAAATCATGGATAGTATTAGATTGAAGGCAAGAGCAAAGATTAACTTAGGGCTGGATGTTTTGGGAAAACGCGAAGACGGTTATCATGAAGTGCGCATGGTCATGCAGACGATTGGCATTTACGACAGGCTGATTCTGACAAAGATTCCCGAAGAGGAAATCCGTATCACGTCCAATCTTGCATTTTTGCCGGTCAACGAAAATAACTTGATTTATAAAGCAATCAAATTATTAAAAGATGAATACCACTTTCCGGGTGGCGTTTCCGTGGATTTGAATAAGTTTATTCCGGTTGCGGCAGGCATGGCGGGCGGCAGTACGGATGCGGCATCGACGATGTTTGGTGTGAACAGGCTGTTTGGACTGAATCTTTCTATGGGAAAGATGATGGAACTGGGGGTGCGCTTAGGCGCAGATGTTCCGTATTGTGTCATGAGGGGAACGGCACTGGCAGAAGGCATCGGAGAAAAGCTTACACGAATCACACCCGTACCGCATATGTGGATTTTAATTGCAAAACCGCAGATTAATGTATCCACCAGGCTGGTTTATGAACAGCTCGATATGGGCGGTATACAAAAGCACCCTGATATTGACGGAATTATCCGGGCAATTGAAGCACAGGACGTTGTGCGGATTGCGCAGTCTATGGGCAATGTCCTTGAAAATGTAACCGTGCCGTTATATCCGGTGATTGAAACAATTAAGCAGGACATGCTCTCCCACGGGGCAATTAACGCAATGATGAGCGGAAGCGGACCGACTGTATTTGGCATTTTCCCGGATGAGCAGACCACGCTTGCGTGCCAGGCATTTTTAAAGGAAAAAGGCGATGCCAGACAGGTATATATTACAGAGAACTTTAATTAATCATTATATAAAGAACGGAGGATCAGACAGATGAAAGGCGAATTAAAGATGGATGTCAACGATTATCTTCCTTTAAGAGATGTTGTCTTTAATACATTAAGACAGGCGATTTTACGAGGTGAAATGGAGCCGGGAGAACGTCTTATGGAAATTCAGCTGGCACAAAAGCTGGGGGTCAGCAGAACACCGATCCGTGAAGCCATCCGCAAGCTTGAACTGGAAGGACTGGTTATCATGATTCCGCGAAAGGGTGCTGAGGTTGCCCACATCACGGAAAAGGATATGAAGGATGTACTGGAAGTGCGCTCTACATTAGAGGAACTGGTCGTAGAACTTGCCATTAAAAATGTAACCGATGAAAAGATTGAAGAATTAAAGTGTGCCAATAAGGTCTTTGAATCTGCAATCGTATCAAAGGATGCCGTGAATATTGTAGAAGCGGATGTGAAGTTCCATGATATTTTATATTCTATGACAAATAACGCGCGTCTGATACAGATTATCAATAATCTGCGGGAACAGATGTACCGTTACCGTCTGGAATATGTAAAAGATGCGAGAACACATTCTATTATTATCAGTGAACATAATGATATTATCAAGCAGATCCGTGATAAGAATGTACCGGTTGCAAAGACCGTGATTCATCAGCATATCAGCAATCAGGAAAAGGGAATCAGCAGGCTGCTGAATCATTAAAAATTAAAAATAAATGTATAGTCTGTGTTTTTACGGTAATACTCCATTTAGAACGAAAACGCCGGAATAAAAGATTTTTCACACGTCAAATGTAACCTGACGTTGGCAGCTTTGTGCCGCAGGCGCCACAAAGCTGCGCTTATCGCAGAACTTAAATAAATTCAGTTCGCGGTTTCTTCGGCATTAAAGTGCTTGTGGAATGGGGGAGTATTATGAGAAAGAAAAAACGCAGACTATCTGTATTTATAATGGTGATTTTAATTTTAACGGTTGGAATGGCAGGGATACGCACGGCAGAAGGATATGCGGCATGGCAGCAGGACAGTGCGGGCATTGCACAGGGGATTGCTACAGAGATTATCCGGTTTCATGTGCGGGCAAACAGTGATTCGGAAGCAGACCAGCAGTTAAAGCTTCAGGTGAAAGACCGTGTCGTTACATATATGGAGCCGTTGTTAAGGGAATCACAGGATATTGAACAGTCCAGACAGATTTTAGAGGAACAGACGGAAAATATCCGTACCCTTGCGTTAGATACCCTGCGGGAAGCGGGTAGTGATTATGATGTGGCAGTTTATTTTGAAAATAGTTATTTTCCGATGAAGTCATACGGCGATGTGACATTTCCGCCCGGAGAATATGAGGCATTCCGTATTGACATTGGAGCTCACGACGGAAAAAACTGGTGGTGCGTGTTATACCCGCCGCTCTGCTTTGTGGATACGTCTTACGGCGTGCTTCCGGATACCTCAAAAGATACTTTAAAGAATATTTTGACAGAAGATGAATATAATGCTATAACTAATACCCGGGTTGAGTACCGGTGTAAGTATTTAACCTTTTTAAACCGCCTGTTTGCGGAGGAAAAGTGAAAACGTTCATATGGTTTTACGGCTGCGAGGCGGATTATTTGAAATTATGAATGAAAAGTAAAATAAAGATAGAGAAAAGCCGCCTTGTGCGGCAGAATGGAGAAGAAATCCTATGGGAAGACAGGAGCCAATCGGCGTATTTGACTCAGGAGTAGGCGGACTTACCGTGGCGCGGGAAATTATGCGTCAGATTCCGAATGAACGGATTGTATATTTCGGCGATACGGCAAGAGTTCCTTACGGCAGTAAATCAAAAGAAACCGTGACAAAGTATTCCAGACAGATTATACGGTTTTTGCAGACAGAAAATGTAAAAGCAATTGTCATTGCGTGTAATACAGCCAGTGCATTTGCGCTGGATACCATGCAGAAGGAGTTTGATCTGCCGATTATCGGGGTGGTAAAGCCGGGTGCAAAAATGGCGGCACAGACCACAAAAAATGGTAAAGTCGGTCTGATTGGGACGGAAGGTACAATCCGCAGCGGCGTTTATGCGGAATTTATCAAATCCTTCAAACCGGATGTAGAAGTTATTGGAAAAGCATGTCCGTTGTTTGTACCGCTGGTTGAGGAAGGTATGTGGCATGATACAATTACGGATCAGATGGCACAGCGGTACCTGGAAGGCTTAAAACAGCAGGATATTGACACGCTGATTATGGGCTGCACCCATTATCCGCTGTTACGTTCCACGATTCAGAAGACGATGGGTGAGCATGTCAATCTGGTTAATCCGGCATATGAAACGGCGATTGAATTAAAAAATGTGTTAGAACGGGAAAGTCTTGCCAATATTTGTGAGGTAGACAGTCCGTCTTCAATGTACCGTTTTTATGTCAGTGATGCAGCAGACAAGTTTAAGGCATTTGCCAATGCAATTCTGCCGTTTGACATTACCATGACACAGCAGATTAACATCGAACAGTATTAGGAGAAACCATGAAAGAAAAAGTATATATCAATATCAAGGGACTGCAGCTTGCTGCGCAGAATGTACCGCGCGATTATGAAGAGGATGAGGATGACCCGGTTGAAGTGATTAATGTCGGCCGTTACCGGATTATCAATGGCAAAGAATACATAAAATACGATGAGGTCTTAGAAGGAACGACAAAAAAATGTACAAGTACCATTAAAATTGCGGGAAATTCGGTTGAGGTTACGAAAAAAGGTCCTGTAACCGCACACCTGTCTTTTGTGCCGGGCGAAAAAACGATGACCTTTTACGAAACACCGTATGGTAATATCTATCTTGGCATTTTTTCGAGAAGCGTTGATATGCAGCGCACAGAGGATAAGCTGACAATCAGTATTGATTACGCGCTGGAGTTAAATTACGAACAGGTATCAGACTGTAAGGTAGATATTGAAATCAGTTCCAAAGGAAAATTTTCGCTGCTTTCATAGCGTTTTGCGGGAGGAATTACAAATGTTATTCAGTAAAAAAGATTTACAAAAGCTCATCATTCCACTGATGTTTGAACAGCTGCTTGCAGTCAGTGTCGGCATGGTGGATACATTAATGGTCAGTCAGGCAGGAGAAGCTGCGATTTCAGGCGTGGCACTGGTGGATAATATTAACAGACTGATTATTCAGGTCATGGCAGCACTGGCAACAGGTGGTGCTGTTGTATGCAGTCAGTTTGTCGGAAAAGGAAAAGAAGAAGGCGCGAAGAAATCGGGCGCACAGTTAGAAACTGTGCTGCTCGTTTTTTCTGTCTGTATGACACTGCTTTCTTTAATCGGAACGAGAGGGCTGCTGCATGCGGTATTCGGGAATGTGTCAGAAGATGTTATGGACAGTGCAGTGCTTTATTTTACGGTAACATCGCTGTCGTTCCCGTTTTTAGGCATTTACAATGCGGGGGCTGCGATATTTAGAAGCATCGGCAACAGTAAAATCAGCATGCAGATCAGTCTGCTGATGAATGTGATTAATATTGTGGGAAATGCCATATTTGTATTTGGTTTTCACTGGGCAGTATTTGGCGTGGCACTGGCAACGCTGCTTAGCCGGATCGTGGCAGGCATAGTGATTACTCTGCTTGTCTGCGGAAAGACCAATCCAATCCGCATTGACAAATGGTCGGAATTAAAGCCGGATGGCAGTATTATTAAGAAAATTCTTGCAATCGGTATTCCAAGCGGCGTCGAAAACGGAATGTTCCAGATTGGAAAGCTTGCTGTAACCAGTATGGTTGCAACGTTTGGCACGGCATCAATTGCCGCTAATTCTGTAGGCTATACGGTGATTGATTTTGCCAATATTCCGGGAAATGCAATGGGACTGGCACTGATTACGGTTGTCGGACAGTGTATTGGTGCCGGTGAAAAAAAGCAGGCAAAGCAGTATACGAAAAAGCTCGTCGGACTGGCATATCTGGGTGACTGGATATGCAATATTGTGTTGTTTTTACTGGCGGGAACGATTGCAAAGTGTTTTCACTTATCACCGGAAGCCGTGCGGATTGCTGAGCAGATATTACACTGCTTTGCCGTTACATCCCTGTTTATCTGGCCGCTGTCCTTTACCCTGTCAAATGCGCTGAGAGCAGCGGGAGATGCAACCTTTACCATGATTGTAAGCATCGCTTCAATGTGGATATTCCGTGTTGGCAGTTCGTATTTCTTTGGCATCGTGCTGCAGATGGGTGTACTTGGTATATGGATTGGCATGTTTGTAGACTGGGGTGCAAGATCAGCACTGTTTGGCTGGCGGTTTTTAAGCGGAAAATGGCTTCAGAGGAAAGCATTGGCATAGGAAAATAGTCCGAAAAAAAGCTTCTGTTACTTGTTTTTTAATCCAGATTGTAATAAAATATAAATATTAATAGTCAGGATAAACGAAGGAGGACTTTGAGATGGACGACAGGGTATTGGAGAAGAAAAAGGGACTGAATCTGATGACAAAGATTCTTATTACGGCATTAATACCGCTGATTTTGATTGTAGTGATTGCAGGTGTGTCAATTCATTCGGTCGGTTCAGTGGTTGCCAGAAAACTGGTAAAGCATGAAATGCAGACAGCATCCTATGCATTGGAGATGACACTCGACAGCTTAGGCAGTGGTGATTACCACAGTGATGGTACAAATCTTTATAAGGGAAACTATAATCTGAACTCAAATAATCAGACAATTGACGATTTTAAGAAGAAGACCAATGTGGATGTAACCGTATGTTGGAAGAAGACACGTATGGTAACAAGCGTTATTGACAAAGATGGGAAGCGTGTTACAGGGACTGCCATTTCGGACAGTGTTTATGATAAAGTAATGCAGGATGGAAAGTATTTCTCCGATAATACGGATATTGAAGGTACAGAGTATTACGGTTATTATGAGGCTCTAAAAAATGCAGATGGCAGCAGTCAGGCAATTATTTTTACAGGAATGCCTTCAAGTGATGTAAAAGCAATTTATAAAAAACGTCTGGTTAATACAACGGTATTTATGATTATAATTGCGCTGATGGCCTGTGCACTGCTTGCTATGGTTATAACATTTATCGTGAAAGCAATTACAAAGGTAATCGGACATCTGGATGAAGTGGCAGATGGGAAACTGGATTTTAAAATCAGTGAAAAGCTTTTACAAAGAAGTGATGAAATTGGTAATATTGCGCGTTCAGTCCATACCCTGATAGGAGGGCTGGCTTCTATTGTCGTAAATATCCATCACTCAACAGGAGAATTGGCTGAATTTAAAGATGATTTCCAGAAAAAATTTGAAACGATTAATAATTCTATTTCAAATGTAAATGTGGCTGTGGATGAAATTGCAAATGGAGCAACAAGCCAGGCGGATGAAACGCAGAAAGTAAACAGCCAGATTAATGATATGGGTGATGCCATTACAAAGACCTCACAGAATGTTGATTCACTGACACAGAGTACGGAACAGATGAAGGAACATAATGAACAGCTGGATACAACCATTCAGGAACTGATGGAAATCAGTGACAGAAATAAAGAATCTTTAGCTGCAGTTTATAATCAGACCAATGAAACCAATCAGTCTGTTATGCACATTGGTAATGCCGTAGATATGATTACGGATATTGCAGGTCAGACTAATCTGCTTTCATTAAATGCGAGCATTGAAGCCGCAAGAGCAGGTGAATACGGAAAAGGCTTTGCCGTTGTTGCAGACCAGATCAGACAGTTAGCAGACCAGTCTGCCAATACTGCAAAAGAAATCGGTGAGATTGTTGCAGAACTGATTGAAAATTCCAATACCAGTGTGGAAACCATGGGGGTTGTCCGACAGGAAATGACCGGACAGTATGAAAAGTTAAATACAACAAAAGACATATTTGAGCAGTTGAATGAAGAGGTTAACAATGTAGTAACAGCCATTGAAAGTATTTCTACGGAAGTGGAATCCTTAGATAAATTAAAGGGAGAGGTACTCGGCAGTGCAGAAAGTCTGGCAGCGATTGCCCAGGAAAATGCGGCAAGCACCGAAGAAACATCTGCATCTATGGTGGAACTCGGTGAAATTGTCAACGACTGTAACACAAAGACCCAGCAGCTGGTTGACATTGCAGACAGCATGGAAGAAAACGTACATAAATTCCATGTCGCAAGCATCATCAAAGGTTAGCTGATGTTTTATAATACCGTGAGGAAATGACGATTAGAAAATGTTGGATTTTTTGTGAAGAGTGTGCTATGATAGCCAAAGAAATGGAAGGAATGGTGATAGGGCATGAGTGAGTTTAGTACCGCTGAGATTCATACCAATGAACGTCTGCTTCGTTCAGATGTGACGTTGGAAGAATGCAAAAAAATAGAAAAAGTGTTGCGCAAGAATAATATTTCTTATTTTGAAAAGTGGAAATTTCACACAGGGCTGTTTCATGTAATCAGCAGCCGTAAAAATTCCAAGTGTGATATATACATTCATTCAGATTCCATCGAAAGGGCAAAGCAGGCACTGGGAATCCAGACAACAAAGTAGTTTGTAGTACAATGATGTGCGGCAGTTTTGAAAGAGGATAACCTTTTAAAAACTGCCGCATTTTGATTATTGGAAAAGAATTCCGTAAGGTAAAATGCGGTACAAGAGCCGATTTAGCAGCCGGGCATGCCTGCTGTGAAGATAAAGACAAAAAGGGATTGGAGAAACAAAATGAAAAGGCAGATTTTAAAAGCACTTACAGTATTGCTGATAATATCGGCATTGACAGGCGGCATGGCAGCCTGTGGCAAAAAGGAAAAAGCGCAGATGTCAGACGGAACCTTTACGATTGGCTTTGATGCGGAATTTCCGCCGTATGGTTACAAAGATGAAAGCGGCGAATATGTCGGTTTTGACTTGGACCTTGCACAGGAAGTCTGTAATCGCAACGGCTGGACACTTGTAAAGCAGCCGATTGACTGGGATTCAAAGGACATGGAGTTAAATTCGGGAACCATCAGCTGTATCTGGAACGGATTTACAATGGACGGCAGGGAAGATGAATATACATGGTCTTCTGCCTATGTGGATAATTCACAGGTAGTTGTTGTAAGAGCCGACTCTGGCATTACAAAGCTTTCCGACCTTGCGGGAAAAGTTGTTGTTGTACAGGCGGATTCCTCTGCATTGGCAGCATTTACGGGAGAAGATGCAGAAGAAGCAAACCGTGCGCTTGCGGCAAGTTTTCAGTCCTTACAGCAGGTGTCTGATTATAACAGTGCATTTATGAATCTGGAATCCGGTTCGGTCGATGCGGTCTGCATGGATATCGGTGTCGCAAAGTACGAATTAGAAGCCCGAGGCAGCAAATATGTGATGTTAAATGAACACATATCTTCCGAGCAGTATGCCATCGGTTTTAAAAAGGGCAATACCGAATTAAGAAATCAGGTACAGGAAGCGTTAAATGAAATGCTGGCAGATGGTACATTTAACGAAGTCGCACAGAAGTGGAAGCTGGAAGAAAGCGTATGTCTGGGACAGAGTGGTGCTGATGAAGTGATGCTTGCCGAAAACGGACAGACACAGAAGAAAAATTCTGTTGCACAGCTGGGAGAAATCATTGTGCAGTTAAAAAACGGCATGTTTGCCACACTTGGTATTTTTATTCTCACACTGGTGTTCTCACTGCCGCTCGGACTTGTGATTACGTTTATCCGTATGAGTAAAGTAAAGCTTTTACAGTGGATTGCGAAGATTTATATTTCAATTATGCGTGGTACGCCGTTGATGCTGCAGCTTCTGGTTGTATTTTTCGGACCATATTACCTGTTTGGCATTTCACTGTCATACTCTTATCGTTTCTATGCAGTTATTATTGGTTTTGCATTAAATTATGCGGCATATTTTGCAGAAATTTACCGCGCCGGTATCGAAGCTGTTCCGGCAGGACAATATGAAGCCGCCGAGGTGCTGGGATATTCAAAGACACAGACCTTTGTACGTATTATATTCCCGCAGATGGTAAAGCGGGTGATGCCGCCTGTAACCAATGAAGTGATTACTCTGGTAAAGGATACATCGCTTGCCTTTGCACTGGCATACACAGAAATGTTTACGCTCGCAAAACAGGTTGCGGCAACGAATGCAAGCATTATGCCGCTGTTTGTAGCCGGTGTATTTTACTACATTTTCAACTTCTTAGTTGCATGGATTATGGAACAGATTGAAAAGAGCATGCAGTATTACAGATAAATTATAGATAACGTATCTGCGGATTGCCAAAAAGGCAGGCGGCAGGAAGCGTCTGCGGAAATGAGGAATTAAGATGAAATTATTAGAGATGAAGCATGTCGGCAAAAGTTTTGGCGAGCTTGAAGTATTAAAAGATATATCAATGGAAGTGGAAGAAGGCGAGGTTGTAGCAATTATCGGACCATCCGGCTCCGGAAAATCAACCCTGCTTCGCTGTGCAACCCTGCTTGAAACAATGGATAAGGGTGTTTTGAAATACTGTGGGGAAGCGGCAACGGATAATGCGGAGGGAGAAGCCACCCATTACGTATCCAGACAACAGCTGGCACAGTTAAAGAATAATTTTGGACTGGTTTTCCAGAATTTTAATCTGTTCCCGCATTATTCGGTTTTAAAAAATGTGACGGATGCGCCGATACATGTGCAGAAGCGTGACAGGGATGAAGTCTATAAAGAGGCAAGGGAGCTGCTTAGAAAAGTAGGACTTGCAGAAAAAGAAAACAGCTATCCGGGACAGTTATCCGGTGGACAGCAGCAGCGTGTGGCGATTGCCAGAGCGCTTGCCATGAATCCGAAAATGCTCTTTTTTGATGAGCCGACTTCGGCACTGGATCCGGAAATTACAGCCGGTATCTTAAAGGTACTGCGTGAGCTGGCACAGGAAAAAATGACGATGGTGATTGTAACGCATGAAATCGCATTTGCAAGGAAAGTGGCAGACCGTGTTATTTTTATGGACAGCGGTGTGATTGTCGAGCAGGGAAAGCCGGAAGATGTCATTGATAATCCGGATAATGAAAGAACAAAAGCATTTTTACAGAAGCTATCCTAATATGAATCGGAGGAATTATGGGTACAAAACCGGTAAGAATAGATAACAGAAAACGTCAAAAGGCACGCAGGCGCAGACAGACTGCCGCGACGCGGGCGGCAGTGCTTGCAGCAGCGCTTGTGCTTGTGGCAGTGCTTGTAGTGGCTGGCATTATAAGACATCATAAAAAGACACAGACGGTGCAGAATGATACTTCTGCACAGACGGTATCACAGACAGAAAACGGTACAGATACTGTGCAGGGTCAGCAGACATCTCAGACAGAAGCAGCCGGAGAAACACTTGCAGGCACACAGGTACAGAGTGTGACGGCAAAGGGCTATGCCATTCAGGTGGTAGACGGTGTGACGTATATCGGCGGCGTGATGATTGCCAATAAGTCTTATTCCCTGCCGGAAAGCTATGCACCGGGTGATTTGTTGCCGGAAGTCAAAGAAGCCTTTGCAGTCATGCAGAAAGCCGCTGCCGCGCAGGGCTTAAATATTTACATTTCTTCAGGTTACCGCTCATACAACCGTCAGCAGACACTGTATAACAATTATGTAAAGAGTGATGGAAAGGCACTGGCAGATACGTATTCGTCAAGACCGGGATATTCAGAACATCAGACGGGACTCTGCTTTGATTTAAATACGATTGATGATTCCTTTGGCAATACGAAGGAAAGTGCATGGCTGGAACAGCATGCACAGGAGTACGGATTTATTATCCGTTTTCCAAAGGGAAAAGATGCACAGACCGGCTATCAGTATGAGCCGTGGCACCTGCGTTACTTAGGTATTGACATGGCAACAAAGGTGTATAACAGTGGACTTTCACTGGAAGAATATTTAGGAATTACGTCAGAGTATGCCGATTAGTGTGAAAAATCCATAAATGAAAGATTTTTCACACAGCAATTTGTTTCCGAGTGAAAACAAATTGCCTAATGGCAGATGAGAAATCGCTCAGAATAGGAGTAGTATAATGAAGCTTTTTGTATACAGTATGAGAGAATATGATGAACTGGCCTTTTTTGAGAAGTTCTGTGGGGAATACGGTGTGGAATTCGGGTATACGACACAGACACCGTGCCTTGAAAATGTAGAGCTTGCAAAGGGCTATGATGTTGTGGATATTATCACGACAATTATGGATAAGCCGATGATTGATGCGTTTCATGCGGCGGGAATCCGCTGTATTTCATCAAGAACGATTGGGTATGACCATATAGATACGGAATATGCCCATACGCTTGGCATGGGGGTGACTCATGTAACTTACAATCCGGCGAGTGTGGCGGATTATACCATTATGTTAATGCTGATGGGGTGCCGTAAGGCAAAGCACATTATGGAACGTGCCGCGATTCAGGATTATACGCTCAAAGGAAAAATCGGCAGGGAGTTCAGCGACTGTACGGTTGGTGTAATTGGTACGGGACGCATCGGAAAAACGGTGATTGACCATCTTGGCGGTTTTGGCTGTAAAATGCTTGCTTATGATATTTATGAGCAGGAAGCAGTAAGGGAAAAGGCAGAATACGTAAGCCTTGACAGACTGATTCGGGAAAGTGATATTATTACACTGCACGCACCGGCAACAGATGATAATTATCACATGATTGATACGCAGGCAATTCAGAAAATGAAGGACGGTGTCATTATAATCAATTGTGCGAGAGGTGCGCTGATTGACACGGATGCTTTAATTGAAGGCATTGAAAATGGAAAAGTCGGCTTTGCGGGGTTAGATGTTGTGGAACATGAGAGCGGACTGTATTATTTTAACCGTATGGGTGAACCGCTTGGCAATCCAAAGCTTGCAATCCTGCGTTCCTATTCCAATGTCGTTGTAACACCACATACCGCATTTTACACGGATGAAGCCGTATCCAATATGGCAGAAAATTCGATTATCGGAGCAATGAAATTTATCAGCGGGGAACACAGCAGTTTTGAAGTCAGGTGATGGCAGATGAGAAATTGCCTGCGCTTGGCATATTTTCATAAAATACGGCTTGAGTACCGGTGTCGAATATTGTATACTAAAGTAAATTGTAAAAAATGGAGGATATAAAGAAAATGCAGGAATTTAAACCATTCAAAGAAGGAAAAGTAAGAGAAGTTTATGATATCGGAGAGAATCTTATTCTTGTGGCAACAGACAGAATATCAGCATTCGACCACATTTTAAAGAATAAGATTACAGATAAGGGTGCAATCTTAACACAGATGTCAAAGTTCTGGTTTGATTACACAAAGGATATTGTAAAGAATCATATGGTTTCTGTAGATGTAAAAGATATGCCAGAATTTTTCCAGTCAGAAAAATACAACGGAAACAGCATGCTGTGCAAGAAGCTGGAAATGCTCCCGATTGAATGTATCGTGCGTGGATACATTACAGGCAGTGGCTGGGAAAGCTACAAGAAGAACGGTACTGTTTGTGGCATCAGCCTTCCGGAAGGTTTAAAGGAATCAGAAAAACTGCCTGAACCGATTTATACTCCAAGTACAAAGGCTGAATTAGGCGACCATGATGAAAATATTTCTTTCGAGCAGAGCGTAGAAGTGTTAGAAAAGCTTTATCCGGGCAAGGGCAGAGATTATGCAACACAGATTAAGGACTGTACAATCAAGCTTTACAAGAAGTGCGCAGAATACGCATTAAGCAAGGGAATTATCATTGCAGATACAAAGTTTGAATTTGGTCTGGATGAGAACGGCAACGTTGTTATCGGTGATGAAATGCTCACACCGGACAGCTCAAGATTCTGGCCGTTAGAAGGATACGAAGCAGGAAAGTCACAGCCGTCATATGACAAGCAGTTCGTAAGAGACTGGTTAAAAGCAAATCCGGACAGCGACTACCTCCTCCCGGACGATGTAATCGATAAGACAATTGCAAAATATAAAGAAGCATTTGAATTATTAACAGGTAGAAAATTCGCTTAACTGTAAATGATGGAGCCAAGGCGTAAATAAAAGCAGGGAAGAACCCAAATAAGCCGAAGTCAAGTAACACGGTAAATTTTTGCCTATAATGTTCCGACTGCCACGCTCTCCCCTCATGGAGCCAAAGCGTAAATAAAAGCAGTGCAGTACCAAAATAAGCCGAAGTCAAGTAACACGTTGAGGCGTTTTTGGTACTGCACTGCTTTTCCATTCTACACTTTACGCGGAATCTTTACGCGAAATGAAACGTATCCTTCAATCCCTTCCACAGCTGATCCTTATCGCTGAGTAACAGCTTCGTGCCGTCATCAAGGCTGTAGCCGTCTCCGGACGGGGTGCCGTTATAGGAGCCGGTAAGCTTGGGCCATACAATTCCGATTTCCGGGTCATTCCATGCGAGACCGCCCTCGTCATTCGGGTGGTAGAAGTCCGTACATTTATAGCAGAATTCTGCGGTATCGCTTAATACTAAAAATCCGTGTGCAAAGCCTTCCGGGATATAAAACTGTTTTTTATTTTCTTCAGAAAGCTCCACACCGAACCACTTGCCGTATGTCTGGCTGTTTTCACGTAAATCCACGGCAACATCAAAAACGCAGCCTTTGATGACACGTACCAGTTTGCCCTGTGGGTACTGCTTCTGAAAATGTAAACCGCGCAGAACACCCTTTGAAGAAGCAGACTGGTTGTCCTGTACGAACTGCATTGTAAGTCCGGCTTCCTCCATATCCTTTTGATTGTAAGTTTCCATAAAATATCCGCGTGAATCGCCGTGAACGGTTGGTGTAATCACGCACAGGCCTTCAATTCCGCCTGCATTTTTTTCAACCTGAATCTGTCCCATATTATACTCCATTCCGCAGGCATCTTGATGCCCTGCATATTACAAAATTTCTTTCAAATATCGTTTTAGTGCATCCTGCCATGTCGGAAGCGGAGTGAATCCGTTTTCAACAAGCTTGTGCTTATCCAGACGGCTGTTAAACGGTCTTGCGGCTTTTGAAATGCCGTATTCCGCCGTAGTAACAGGAGCAACCGTTAAATGCCCGCTGTCATATTCACTGTGTCCTAAAGCCACAGCTTCGGAAAAAATAGCCGTTGCGAAGTCATACCAGCTGATAAAGCCGCCTTCGTTGGTTGCGTGGTAGTAACCGTATTTGTCGGTTTCAATCATATCGACAAGCAGTCGTGCCAAATCAAATGTATAAGTCGGTGTGCCAATCTGGTCATTGACAACCGTCAGTTTATCGTGGTTTGCACCGACCTTTAACATCGTTTTGATAAAGTTATTGCCGTTTAGACCGAATACCCATGCAATGCGGACGATAAAATACTTGGAAAGCAGACCGGAAACGGCGAGTTCTCCGTCTAATTTGCTCTGCCCGTACACATTTAACGGTGCATAGTCCTTACAGTCCGGTTTCCAGCTGTTAGTTCCCTGACCGTTAAATACATAGTCAGTTGAAATATACATGCAGGCAATATCCAGATGTTTACACATTTTAGCAATATTTTCCGTACCGACAGCGTTGACAAGATGGACTTTTTCCTGATTTTCGGTATCTTCTGCGGCATCGACAGCTGTCCATGCCGCACAGTGAATGACCGCTTCCGGAGAAACCGCTGTCAGTGTCTTTTTAACACTGGTAAAGTCTGTAATGTCCATTTCTTCAATATCAACACCGACAGCAGTATGTCCGCGTTTTTCAAGTTCATTTACAACGTCATGTCCGAGCTGCCCTTTGACACCGGTAACAAGCACTTTCATAAATTCATGTCCTTTCTATTAGCGGTTTTTATACATTTTTTCATAGTAATCCTGATATTCGCCGGAAATAATGGTTTTCCACCAGTCCTGATTGTCCAGGTACCACTGGATGGTTTTCTTAATGCCGTCAGCAAATTTCGTTTCCGGCAGCCAGCCCAGTTCATTGTGAATCTTTGTCGGGTCAATGGCATAGCGCATATCGTGTCCTTTACGGTCGGTTACATAAGTAATCAGGCTTTCCGGTTTGCCAAGCTCCTTGCAGATAATCTTTACGATATCTATATTTTTCATTTCGTTGTGGCCGCCGATATTATAAACCTCACCGACACGTCCCTTGTGAATAATTAAATCAATCGCCTTACAATGGTCTTCCACATAGAGCCAGTCACGCACATTTTCACCTTTTCCGTAAACAGGAAGCGGCTTGTCGTTTAAAGCATTTGCAATCATTAACGGAATCAGCTTTTCCGGGAAATGATACGGACCGTAGTTGTTGGAACAGCGGCTGATTGTTACCGGAAGACCGTAAGTTCTGTGGTAGGCAAGCACCAGTAAATCTGCACCGGCCTTTGAGGAACTGTAAGGACTGCTGGTGTGAATCGGCGTTTCTTCCGTGAAGAATAAATCCGGTCTGTCAAGCGGCAGGTCGCCGTATACTTCATCGGTAGAAACCTGATGATAACGTGTAATGCCGTATTTGCGGCAGGCGTCCATTAAAACGGCAGTACCTTTGATGTTCGTATCCAGAAAGATTTCCGGGTTTTCAATAGAGCGGTCAACATGGCTTTCAGCGGCGAAGTTGACAACAATATCCGGCTTTTCTTCTTCAAAAAGACGGTAAACGGCCTCACGGTCCGTAATGCTTTCCTTTACAAAACGGAAATTCGGGTTGTCCATAACAGGCTCTAACGTTGATAAATTTCCGGCATAGGTTAGGCAGTCTAAGCAGACAATCCTGTAATCCGGGTATTTGTTTAACATATGAAAAATAAAGTTGCTTCCGATAAATCCGGCACCGCCGGTTACAATAATAGTCATAAATCCTCCTTTAGTGCAGTACATCCATATATTTGCCGTCTAAGACATCTTTTAAATACTGTCCGTACTGGTTTTTCTTTAACAGTTCATAAACCTTTAATACATCTTCCTTTGAAATCCAGCCGTTTAAATAAGCGATTTCTTCAAGGCAGGCAATCTTTCTGTGCTGGTGCTGTTCAATTGTTTTTACAAAATTGGTAGCTTCGACAAGGCTTTCGTGTGTTCCGGTATCCAGCCATGTAAAGCCTTGTCCTAAAAGCTCGACATTTAACTGGTTTTCTTCCAGATAAATGCGGTTTAAATCTGTAATTTCAAGCTCGCCGCGCGCACTTGGTTTTAAATTTTTAGCGTATTTAACAACGCGGTTGTCATAAAAATACAGGCCGGTAACACAGTAATTGCTCTTTGGCTTTGCCGGTTTTTCTTCAATGGATACAGCTTTGCCATTTTTGTCAAATTCTACAATACCGAACCGCTCCGGGTCGTCTACGTAGTAGCCAAAAACGGTGGCACCTCTGCCACTTTCGGCATTTTCAATCGCGGCTTTTAAACGTTTTTTTAAACCGTGTCCGGCAAAAATGTTATCGCCGAGTACCATGGCAACACTGTCATCACCGATAAATTCTTCACCGATAATAAATGCCTGTGCCAGTCCGTCCGGGCTTGGCTGTTCTTTGTAAGATAAGCGGACACCAAACTGGCTGCCGTCGCGCAGCAGTTCCTGAAAACGCGGTAAATCCTGTGGCGTTGAAATAATTAAAATGTCGCGGATGCCGGCATTCATGAGTACGGACAGCGGATAGTAAATCATCGGCTTGTCGTAAACCGGCAACAGCTGTTTCGAAGTGACCATTGTCAGCGGATAAAGACGTGTGCCTGAACCGCCTGCTAAAATAATTCCTTTCATAAAACCTCCAGTCTTTTGTAGAAACAGTAAATGCTTTGTTCTAAAATCGAGCAAATAAATTTTGTCAATATACCCAGTATAAAAGATGACGTTACGTCACCTTCAAGCTTTTTCTGAAAAATTTTATAAAAGAATTTCTATATTTTATTCCGGCAGATAAAAAGCCCTGCCGATTTTGTAATATGAAAGCCTTTGCAGGTTTTCTTTTCTACAAAGCGGCGGAAATCCTGATAACGTTCCAATAAGTACTGGTTCTGGTTGCCGTGGCAGGAGAGAATATATTCAATCAGTGGTGCCGCATCCGTGACATAGAGTGCATCGTCATAGAGCCGCGTTGAAATATCCGAAAAATACGGGGCAAGAATTTTCGCACCGTTTTCAAGCCCAAACCTTGCATACAGGGCATCACCGGATAACTGGATACGGCTGTCAAATTCCTGGACGAGTGCCGTGATTTCCTGCATATGGGAAGCACCGTAGGTACTGCATAGAAACCTTCCTCCGGGAACTAATATGCGGGATACCTCACGACAGACTTTTGAAATATCCTTACAGTAAAACAGCACATGATTGGCAATCACAAGGTCAAAGCTGTCTGAGGCGAATGGAATCCGGTGGCAGTCAAATGCCTGAAAAGCAAAGCGGGAATCATTGCCAATGCGCCTTCTGACATCACGCAGCATGCCTTCCGAAATATCGGATAAGACAACGGAAATATTTTGCGGGAGTTTTGCCATATTTTCACTCCAAAGCGTTCCGTCCCCGCAGCCGATTTCTAAAATGCGCATACCGTCTGTGATTTTACAGTTGTGGTAAACCCATGGAAACCATCCCGTCTGGTTTTTGGAATACATTTCATGCAGACGAATCCGTGCCGAGATATTACTGGCATTCTGATATTGCGTTTTTAAACTCTTTTCCATGCCGGTCAGGTGAATCAGGTGCAGCATCTGACTCCAGTTGACCGTGTGGTTCTGCTCAATTGCATGGGAAGTATCCTGAATTGCCTGTTTGACAAGCTGCATCTGCTCAATTTTATCGTCAATCAGTTTTAATTGAAGATTTAAGGCATTCTGCATCAGGTGATAATCGGTATCGTTAATTGTCATTTCACGGATATCTTCCAGAGAAAAACCCAGATATTTTAACAGCAGAATCTGCTGAAGCCGCACAAAGTCCTCATCAGTATAAAAACGCGCACCGGCTTCATTTATATAGGAAGGTTTTAAAATATTCTGCTGGTCGTAATAGCGGATTGTCCGTACTGATACTTCTGCCATATGGGCAAACTGACCGGACGTATAATAACCTGGAAGCTTCATAATTGATACTCCTTTCCACAGGTATTTTAATGCATACACTTTTTCCTAGACACTATCACATTTTTATAAAAAAAGCAAAGACCTGTGCACCAGCACAAAAAACTTTGTTTTTCAAGACATTGTGAATGGATACAGGAGGTGCTAAACTTTCAATCAGATTCAAACAAACAAAAGCACAACACCGCAGGAAGCGGTAGAAAAGGAGGGGCATTATGGTAATGATTCGGGCGATTATCAGACCGGAGAAAGTAGATGAAACCTTAAAGACACTGGCAGATGCAGGATATCCGGCGGTAACTAAAATTGAGGTATATGGACGAGGCAAGCAAAAGGGCTTACAGGTCGGTTCCGTATTCTATGATGAACTTCCGAAGGAAATGCTGATGATTGTTGTAGACGATGAAGTAGAAGAAAAGGTTTGTTCTTTGATTATCGGAACGGCAAGAACCGGTGAAGGCAATTTCGGTGACGGACGAATTTTTGTAACACCGATTAAGAAAGCCTATACAATCAGTTCAAAGACAGAAGGGCTGTAGAAAGGCAGGGAATGTTATGGTAGAAATTATCGCAATTGTGCGGCCAAACAAAACGGCAGAAACCAAACAGGCACTGCTTGACATCGGAAAGCCGGGATTCACATGCGTGAGAGTCAGCGGCAGAGGAAAACAGGCAGTGGTACGGACCTTTATGGACGGTTCGGTCATTACAACAGGATTAAACAATAAGCGGATGTTTATTATAGAAGCAGAAAATGATGATGAACAGCTTATCGTTGATAAATTAATGGCAGTCAACTGCACCGGAGAACACGGTGATGGCAGAATCTTCACGGTAGATTTGCAAAGCTCTTACAGTGTAAGAGAAGGAAAGGTCATGACAATTTAATACATGAATAAAGGAAGCAAAGGGGCTTGACAGGAATAAATCCGTCAGGCTCCTTTTGGTCTATACAGCATTATAAAAGGAAGGGAAAGGATTATGAAGAAAAAGAAAAAAATTTCAACAGAACGGATTATTTCCGTCTGTGCAGTCATTTTATTTTTTGCCGCATGGTATCTGGTAACGGCACTGGAACTGGTTGACCCGAAGCTGATTCCGACACCGAAGGCAACATGGGATTCATTTGTAGAAGTTTTAACACAAGGATATAAGGGACACACCTTATTACAGCATTTGGGAACCAGTATGGAACGACTTTTAAAAGCCTTCCTGCTTTCCGTAGTAACGGCTGTACCGCTTGGACTTTTAAGTGGTTTTAGTTCCAAAATCAAGGCATTTGTCGAACCGTTTATCGAATTTTACAGACCACTGCCGCCGCTGGCTTACTACACGCTGCTGACACTGGCACTCGGTATCGGTAACAGTTCAAAGATTGCACTGTTATTCTTAGCCTGCTTTGCACCGATTTATGTGGCATGTGTATCGGCAGTCGCAAGAATTAAGGAAGATTATATCAATGCCGCCTATACGGTCGGCGCAACCCGGATGCAGGTGTTCTGGAGTGTGATTTTACCTTCCTGTGCAGCTGAAATCTTTGTTGGATTAAGAACTGCTATTGGTGTAGCATATTCCACACTGGTAGCCGCCGAAATGGTAGCCGCATCTTCCGGTATCGGCTGGATGGTTGTTGATGCGGGCAACTGGTTTAGAAATGACATTATCTTTGTCGGTATTTTCGTTATGGGCTTTACGGGCCTTTTCATTGACTGGCTTTTAAAATTCCTTGAAAAGAAGCTGGTTCCGTGGAGCGGCAAGGATTGATAAAAATAGATGACAGAAGCAAAAAACAGGGATTAAAGAAAGGAGAAAACATTATGAGAGTAAAGAGATTGGTAAGTCTGGCACTGGCAGGTATGCTTGCGGCGTCTGTTGCATTAACGGGCTGCGGCAGTAAAAAGGAAGCAACGACATCGGATGGTAAAACCATTGTAAAAATCGGTACACAGCAGATGCCAAACGATGAAGGCATTGCAAAGGCAATGAATTATTTCCAGGAGGAAATGGGTGACAGCGTCAGCGTGGAAATCGTGGAATTTAGTTCCGGCAAAGACGTAAACACCGCCCTGGCGGCAGGAAGCATTGACTTTGGACTGGAGGGTTCTTGTCCGGCTTCGCTTGCAATCGCACAGGATTTAGGCGTGGAATTAATCTGGATTCATGAAGTTTTGGGTGATGTGGAATCCCTTGTTGCAACAGGCACATCAGGGATTAATACCGTAGCGGATTTAAAGGGTAAAAAGGTGGCGGTTCCGTTTGCATCCACAGCCCATTTCTCACTCTTAAAGGCAATGGAAAATGCCGGACTAAGTGCATCGGATGTAACGGTACTGGATATGCAGCCGGATAAAATCTACGCTTCATGGAACAGTGGCGATATTGACGCGGCTTATATCTGGGAGCCGACATTATCCCAGTTATCCAATAAGAAAACTGTAATAACGAGCGGTGAGCTTGCAAAAGCCGGATATATGACCTCCAATGTTGAAGTGGTCCGTACAAAGTTTGCAGAAGCACACCCGGATATTGTAGCCGCTTATATAAAGGCACTTGATAAATCCGTATCCATGTATAAGAACGATGAAAGCACCGCAATCAAGACGATTGCAGAAGCAATGGAACTGACAGAAGACAATGCAAAATTCCAGATGAGCGGTTCGACATGGCTGACAGGCAGTGAACAGATTTCCTCAACGTATCTTGGAACAAGCAGTGCAAAGGGTGCTGTGGTACAGAACCTTTACGACACGGCAGAATTTTTAAAGACACAGGGCAGTATTACAAAAGTACCGGACAAGTCCGTATTTGAAAAGGCAGTGAATCCGAAGTACATTGAAACCGCATTGGGTAAGTAATGTCAGACAGGCAGAGAGAGGTGAAGGTTATGGCAAGTGAAATCAAAAGGGAAACGGTCGTTTCCATAAAAAATGCGTATTTAAGATACGCCAGTGAAAAGGGAAGTGTGACAGCACTTGAAAATGTCAATCTGGAAATTGAAAAGGGTGAGTTTATCTGTGTATTAGGCCCGTCCGGCTGTGGCAAGAGTACACTGCTTAAAATCATAGCAGGATTTCATCAGCCGACAGAAGGAACGGCAATGATGGGTGATACGCCGATTACAGGACCGTCTGCAGACCGCGGAGTTGTTTTCCAGACACCGACATTGTATCCATGGTTAAATATTTATCAAAATGTGGAATACGGACCGAAAATGCGTAAAGTTCCAAAAGATGAGCGCGAAGCTGGTGTTAAAAAGTATCTGGAGCTGGTCGGCTTAAAGGATTTTGCAAAGCAGAAGCCGTATGAATTATCCGGCGGCATGAAGCAGAGAGCCTCTCTTGCAAGGGTGCTGGTAAACCAGCCGAAGATGATTCTGATGGACGAGCCGTTTGGCGCGCTTGATGCCTTAACCAGACAGAACATGCAGACGTTAATCCGTGAAATCTGGAATAAGACCGGCAATACGATTTTCCTGATTACACACGATGTCGATGAAGCGCTGGCACTGGCAACAAGAGTAATTGTCATGTCTTCAAGACCGGGACGGATTGTCAAAGAATTTCATACGGATTTTACCTACGATATCGTAGGCACGAATCAGGAAAGTGCAAAATATACACAGGAATATATGCATATCCGTGAGGAAATATTAAGCATTATTAATACGCAGAATGCGGCATTGACGGCAGATGCCATTTAAAACACAAAGCAAAGCGGGCAGAAAATTATTTTTGTCCGCTTATTTGTGCGTATTAAAAAAATATAAAAAGTCTAAAAAAATCCGAAATAAAGCGTTACAAATTCTTATTTTTATGATAAATTATAGTATATATATGCAACCACGGGTGTATTGTAGTGACAAAGGGGAGATTCATATGAATAAGAAAGTGTATTGTAAGCGTACAAAAGCGTTTTACAGAATCTTTGCGGCAGCAGCGTGCAGTCTGCTGCTGGCAGGGTGTCAGGCACAGAAGCCGGACGATTATGCAACCAATCAGGGTTATTCTGACAACAGTACCGTATCGGTACAAAATACCACAGGCATTACAAAAGAAAATATCAAAGTCGGGGTCATTCATTTGTCTGATCCGGCAGAGGGAAGCGGCTATACCTATACACATGATTTAGGAATTCAGGGGATGCAGCAAAACCTCGGACTTTCAGATGACCAGATTATACGCAAAATCAATGTCGATGACAGTGATGCACAAAAGACACGCACTGCGATTCAGGAGTGTATTGATGCGGGCTGTAATATCATATTTTCCACAAGCTGGGGCTATATGCAGACAACCGCAGAAATAGCGGAACAGTATCCGTCTGTGTATTTTTCACACGGCACGGGTTATTTAAGCAACGGTAAAAATTTTAACAACTATTTCGGAAAAATCTATCAGCCGCGGTACTTAAGCGGAATTGTGGCAGGCATGAACACCAAAACTAATAAAATCGGCTATGTTGCCGCAATGGATTCTTCCAATTCAGAGGTTACGGGCGGTATTGATGCTTTCGCACTGGGTGTATATTCTGTCAATCCGGATGCACAGATTTACGTTAAGGTAACAAACAGCTGGTACAGTCCGGAAGCGGAAAAAGCCGCTGCAGCGACATTGCTTGATATGAACTGTGATGTAATTACACAGCACTGTGACACGCTTTATCCTCAGACACTGGCGCAGGAACGGGGCGTATACAGTATCGGTTATAATTCGGATATGAGTAAAGATGCGCCAAATGCATGTTTGTGTAGTGTTATCTGGAACTGGAGTGCTTATTACACCTCTGCGGTACAGAGTGTTCTGGACGGAACGTGGGACGGCAGTAATTATTACGGCGGCATGAATGAAAATCTGGTCAGCATTACGGAACTGGCAGATTTTTGTGCGGCAGGGACCAAACAGAAGGTGGACGAAGCCAAACAGCAGATTGTATCCGGCAAAAACGGTGTGTTTGACGGTGTCATTGAAACCAATACGGGAGAAACCGTAGGCGAACAGGGTAAAACACTTGATGCCGCAACGATTACCGGCAAAATCAACTGGTACTTTAAAACCGTTCACGTTGTCGAATAGGGGGAATTACAGATGAGTATTAAAAAGAAAATTTTATCCATTACCATTATACCGGTGCTGCTTTTAGGCATTGTATCCATTTTTTTAACCTTTACCACGGTAAAAGGTGCATTAATCAACCAGATTGAGGAAGCGTTAAAAGGCACGGCGGCGGCGACACTGGCGGCATATGACCAGAATACGGGCGATTACATACAGACCAGCAATGGCGATATCTGGAAGGGCAGCTATAACATTTCCAAGTCGGAAAGTCTGGTAGACCGTATCAAAAAGAACACGGATATGGATGTGACATTTTTCTACGGAAACGAACGCATTATGACTTCGGCTGCGGACTCGGATGGAAACCGTATTTTAGGTTCACCGGCGGGCGATGTGATTATTACAAAGGTTCTGCAAAACGGCGAAGAATATTTCAGCGAAAACGTATCATTAGAAGGAAATATAAATTATGGCTATTACATGCCGGTTTATCAGAATGGTTCGGACCGCGAGATTATCGGCATGGTCTTTGTCGGTACGAATAAGGCGCAAAAAGATGCGGTCATCAACAGGATTCTTGGCAGTATTGTTATGGCGGTGATTGTGATTATGCTTGTGTGTATTGCATTTGCCATGAAAATAGCATTGTCTATGAGCAGTAATATCCAAAGCAGTATACAGGTTGTTGAGGAGCTGGCACAGGGCAACTTAAAAGTATGGGTAGATGAAAAGCTGCTTGCAAGAAAGGACGAAATCGGTGCATTGTCAAAGGTTACGATTACGCTCAGAGATGCCATGCAGTCTGTTATCCGTGAAATTTCAGAAAATGCAAAGCATCTGTCAACGGCATCGGATGTGCTGGGGATGGCAGCAGACACCACCAACGGCACGATGACACAGGTTAAAGATACAGTGGCAATGATTGTGGACAATTCCACACAGCAGGCAGAAACCTCTAAGAATACGTCTGAGCAGATGAAGCTGATGGGTGAAAATATAACGCAGACAGCGCAGGAGGTCGGCATATTAGATGAAAATGCACAGCAGATGCAGCAGTCCGGCAGCAGAGCCGCAGAAACGCTGATGAAGCTGATGAAAATTAACGGAGAAGTGGAACATACGATTAAAGAAGTGCAGGAGCAGACGAACAGAACGAATGACTCCGTCAATAAAATTTACGAAGCAACAGCACTGATTACATCAATTGCGGAAGAAACCAATCTGTTAAGCCTGAATGCTTCAATTGAGGCGGCAAGGGCAGGAGAAAGCGGCAGGGGCTTTGCCGTGGTTGCTGATCAGATTAAAAAGCTGGCAGACCAGTCCAACGAATCGAGCCGTGAAATCGGTGAAACTACGCAGGTACTTATGGAGGATTCTGCAAAAGCCGTGGAAAATATGCAGCAGATGCAGCAGATTCTACAGAATCAGAGTGAAAGCATGCAGGCAACTCAAAATATTGTTGAAGAAGTCCTGTCGGGAATCCGCAGTTCAATGTCTGGTATCGGGCAGATTAAGACAAGTACAAAGCGGCTGGACGATTCACGCAGTGAAGTTGTTGAAGCAGTGTCCGCACTTTCAGAAATTGCCGGCAATAATGTTGAAGGCACAAAAAAGACATACGATGAAACAGAAGCAGTTGCAGGCACTTTCAAACAGGTGTATGAAAGTGCCGAACAGCTCCGTCAGATTGCCGAACAGCTTGTACAGAGCATTGATTATTTTAAAATGTAAAAAAGAGATTGAATTTCACACAGCAATGTGCTAAACTCAGCAATAAATAAAAAAGACAAACCGTTGAATAAGAGTAGTAGCATGAGCGTAAGAGATTACAGAGAACTGCATGTGGTGAGAAAGCAGTATTTCCGGTTCATGTGAATGGACTTATGAGGGCAGCCTGAAATGATAGTAGGAGCTGACGGAAACTCTAACCGTTATGATGAGAGCATATCGTCTGACTGTAGTAATCGCCGTTTTGACGGACTATAGAAAGACCGTATGTGAGATTTCCATACAGGTGGCGTGCAGAAAAGATTTCTGTTCCTTTAGGGAACGGAAATCTTTTTTTTATTTCGGTTTGTAACAAAAAGAAAAGAGGAAAGACCATGAAGGAAAAGACACAAAACGCAGGCAGAGGCGCATCCCTTGCAATGGGTGTTGCATTTGTCGGATTCACAACACAGTTTGGCTTAATTCCGCTGGTTAAGACGGGTTATTCTTATATCGGTTATGCAACGCTGATTGTGATTGTGATACCGTTTATTGTCCATATGATTGTAGGCTGCGTGAAAAAACAGCCGGTCATGGGCAGCGAAGCAGCTGAAAATTAAAAAACTGATACGTGTTTTGCGGGCATGAAAATGTCTGCGGAAAGGATAGAATCATGAAATTAGAAAATTATGAATTACATTTACCGAGTTATTCTGTAGGAAAAGAGGTCTATAACCAGATTGGAAAAATCTGTAAACCATACGGCACAAAGGTGCTTGTAATCGGCGGTAAAAAGGCGCTTTCTGCGGCATTTGACAAAATCAGTAAAAATGCGGCGGACGGCGGGCTGGATATTATCGGAAAAGAAATTTACGGAACAGACTGCACGTATGAGGCAGTAGAACGTCTTGCCGCACTGACGTCATTTCAAGAAGCCGATATGGTGTTTGCCGTGGGCGGTGGAAAGGCAATTGATACCTGCAAATGTCTGTGTATCGAGTGTGAAAAGCCGGTGTTTACATTCCCGACAATCGCTTCCAACTGTGCGGCATGTACTTCTGTTTCAATTATGTATCATGAAGACGGCACATTTTTCAAACCACATTTCTTTACACATCCGGCAGCTCACGCATTTATCGACACACAGATTATTGCCGCAGCACCGTACCGTTATCTGTGGGCGGGTATCGGCGACACGTATGCGAAAAATTACGAAGCTGAGATTTCTTCACGCGGTGAAAAACTGCCGCATTATACGGAGGTCGGTGTTGGATTTTCCAAAATGTGCCTGACACCGATGCTTGAATACGGCAGACAGGCATTGGAGGATAATAAAAAGGGTGTTGCAACCGAAGCACTGGAGCAGGTAGCTTTAGCGATTGTGGTTACGACAGCGATTGTATCCATTTTCCTTACAAGGGACTTTACACCGGATTACAACAGTGGTCTGGCACATGCCTGCTTTTATGCGCTGACGGCGTATCCGGTCATTGAAAAAGAACATCTGCACGGCGAGGTTGTCGGATTCGGTGTACTGTATGCCCTGCTTGTAGACGGACAACAGGAGGAATTTGAAAAAATTTATGCCTTAAATAAAGAGCTGGGACTTCCGGTGCGCATTGCCGATATCGGCATTACCGAGGAGCAGTTCTTTGAAACCATGGACAGGATTCCGCAGATGTCCGATATCCGCCATTATCCGTATGCAGTGACAAAGGAAATGCTGATGCAGGCATATGAAACGATAGAACAGCTGTCAGTATAAAATGTCAGAATATTCATAATAAAATATACAATTTATAGAAAAGAATGAAAATAATTAAAATTTATTTGAAAAAAGTATTGACAAATAATAACCTGCGTGTTAATATACAATCACAAACAAACAAGAACTTCAAAACATAAGAGTTCTTAAAAGGAGGTTGATTCCAATGCAGAACGAAGGAATACACCTACAATATGAGAGTGGTAAGGCATAGCAGTTCCCTCGCAAGAATACCTTTACCGATATAACAAATGGAAGATTCCTATAAAGAGATAGGAAAAGAAGGAAAAGGTAATACAGGCTGGCACTCATATTGAAGATTTACCACAACAATAATATGAAAGATTTCAGATTTGTGTAAAGAAACAAATACTGAAAAGGTATCAAAAATATACGACCGGAACACTTCTGATACCAGTAAAAGATTTTGAAAGAAGAATCAAGAGATTTTTCTTGAAATTGATAAAAAGATTGTCAAGTCTTCTTATCAACGGAAACAAAGTCAATGAAGATGCAGAAGTAAAAGGAAACTATATTTCAGATATCTTGAAACTGTCAGAACCCGTGAAAGATGACAGAAAGAAGCTTCATATTATCCGAATGAAACAGATTCAATGAAAGCAATTTCAAGGAATCAGGTATCATTCAAAAAATGTATCAATGTTCTAAGTAAGAAAACAAAAAGGAAGATTTTTTAAAGAAAAGATTCCAAAAAGAAAACTTACGAGCAGGGAATAAAAAGGTGATGTTACCTTTGTACAATCAGAACAGATTTCATCGAAGAAATTGAAAAATGAAGTAAAATTCATAAAATCAATGAAGAATCGAAGAAAAAGGAGTTTAAAATTGGATAACGCAGAGTCTTAGAACGGCCGTTGTATCAAACATTCGTAGTTGGTATGACGGTCGTTCATTTTGCTCATTTTGCATTAAAAAGCATGAAAAAGGAATAGTGCCAAAACGGCGGGAATATAGTATATAGCGTGAAAAAATGCCGGTGTAAGTATTTTTTGCATTGGAATTTGGTTCTTATGAAACAAATCTGCGCGGTAAAAATCTATTATTTGTGGATTGGAGAGGTGTATGAAACTGCTGTGGAGGTCGGGACGCAGGCGCGGTAAAGCTGATGGCAAAGAAAAGGAAAAAGACATTAGGGAAAGCAGGAAACCGTGGTTGGGGATAACGGCACAGAAAGTAAGTATCGTGGCAGTGCTGTTTTTAGTAATGTATGCGCTGGGAGCGCTGACAGCAAAAAAGGCGGAGAGTGTCGGTGTGTCGGCATTACTGCATGAAAAAAGTGAAAACTGGGGACTGGGTTTTGGCACGGAAGGAAAGCCGCCGACAGGAAATGCGAGTGCAGAGGAATTAAAAAAATACAATGCGTATTTTATCGGGGATACAACACAGAATACGATTTATCTGACATTTGACTGCGGCTATGAAAACGGCAATACAGAGCCGATTTTAGATGCGTTGAAAAAACATGATGTAAAGGCGACCTTTTTTGTGGTCGGAAATTTTCTGGAAACCAGCCCGGAGATAGTCAAACGGATGATTGCGGAGGGGCATACGGTCGGCAATCATACCTATCATCATCTGGATATGTCATCCATTTCAAGCATGGATGCCTTTAAAAAGGAAACGCAGGACGTTGAAAATCTGTTTGAGCAGATTACAGGGACACCGATAACAAAATTTTACCGTCCGCCGCAGGGCAAATACAATATTGAAAACTTAAAAATGGCGCAGGAGCTTGGCTACCACACGTTTTTCTGGAGTCTTGCTTATGTGGACTGGTATCAGGATAAACAGCCGACAAAAGACGAAGCGTTTGGCAAGCTGCTTAAAAGAATACACCCCGGCGCAATCGTGCTGTTACATTCCACGTCTTCGACAAATGCGCAGATTTTAGACGAATTGTTGACCAAGTGGGAAGAAATGGGATATACTATAAAACCGTTGACAGAACTGGCTGGCGCAGCAACATGACACATAATAAATGTATTGTTTGACAAAACTTTAGGAAAAATGTTTGGCGAAGCCGGGTGAAGCGTGTAAAGATATAGATTTATGCGTGTACAGACAAAGAAAGAGAGTAAGATGAAGAAAAATGGGAGGAAACAAAACGTGAATATGAAAGAGTATGAAACAAAGGAGCTGCTTTCACGGTTTGCACCGTATTATAAGCCGCATATGGGGACGCTCTGCATGGATTTATTCTGTGCGGCGCTGACAACAATCTGCGAGCTGGTGCTTCCGCTGATTATGCGTTATATTACCAACGAAGGAATCCGGGATCTTGCGGCGTTGTCCGTAAAGACAATTCTGATGTTGGGTGCATTGTATCTGGTACTGCGTATTATTGATGGTATTGCGAATTATTATATGGCATATACGGGGCATGTTATGGGTGCAAAGATTGAAACCGGTATGCGTAAAGATGCGTATGCGCATTTGCAGAAGCTGTCTGATACGTATTATAACAATACGAAAGTCGGTCAGATTATGGGGCGGATTACCAACGATTTATTTGATGTTACCGAATTTGCGCATCACTGTCCGGAGGAATTCTTTATTGCGGCGATTAAAGGCATTGCAGGCTTTGCAATTCTTGCAATGATTAATCTGTGGCTGACACTGATTATTTTTGTGATTGTGCCGGTTATGGTTCTATCCTGTATGAAGCTGAACCGCAAAATGAAAAAGGCATTTGCGGCACAGCGGTATCAGATTGGTGAATTAAATGCGCGTATTGAAGATACCTTGCTGGGTCAGAAGGTTGTGAAGGCTTTCACAAATGAAGATATGGAAAATCAGAAGTTTGATGCGGATAACCACAGCTTCTTTGGGATTAAAAAAGAAACGTATAAATATATGGGCGCATTCCAGACCACAACCAGAATGTTTGACGGTGTGATGTATCTGGCAGTTGTGGTTGCCGGCGGTATTTTTATGGTTAGAGGCATGATTCTGCCGGGCGATCTGGTTGCGTATATGCTGTATGTAACGACATTTATTGCAACAATCCGCAGAATCATTGAATTTGCCGAGCAGTTCCAGCGCGGCATGACGGGAATTGAACGCTTTTTACAGATTATGGACGCCAAAATCGACATTTTTGACGAGCCGGGTGCAGTCGAATTAAAAGATGTAACAGGAGATATTACATTTAAAGATGTAAGCTTTGAGTATCCGGATGACCACAATCAGGTCTTTGAAAATCTGAATCTGACGATTCGTCCGGGCGAAAAGGTTGCCATTGTCGGACCGTCAGGCGGTGGAAAGACGACACTTTGTAACCTGATTCCGCGTTTTTATGATATTGATTCCGGCGAAATCAGCATTGACGGTAAAAATATTAAATCATTTACGTTAAAGAGCCTGCGCCAGCAGATTGGCATTGTACAGCAGGACGTCTATCTGTTTTCGGGCACGGTGTATGACAATATTGTATACGGCAGCTTAAATGCGACAAAGGAACAGGTTATTGAAGCCGCAAAGCTTGCCGGGGCAGATGGATTTATCAGGGAACTAAAAGACGGCTATCAGACCTATATCGGAGAACGAGGTGTGAAGCTTTCCGGCGGACAAAAACAAAGAATCAGCATCGCAAGGGTATTTTTAAAGAACCCGGCGATACTGATTCTGGATGAAGCGACCTCGGCGCTGGACAATGAAAGCGAGTATGAGGTTGCTAAGTCGTTAGAGAAGCTGTCAAAGGGCAGAACAACGATTACCATTGCACACCGCTTATCCAGTATCCGCAATTCGGACAGAATCTTAGTGCTTACGCAGGAAGGCATTGCCGAAGAAGGAAACCACGAAGCACTTATGGAAAAGAAAGGCATTTACTACCAGTTCTATACCATGGCGGACCGGCTGAAATAGCGGCGATGTCAGAAGCGGAACCGGTCACTTCATTCTGCATAACGGATAAGCCTTCGGTTACGGTGGCGTTTGGTTCAAGCTGTTTTATCGTAGTTATCTTATATTTTACACATGTTTCGGATTTTCGCGCAGGGCACTTTCTACATATTCCATAATGTAGTAGTTGTCCTCCGGCATCTGGCAGCCGACGATATACGTGCCTTCATTTTCAGAAGAACGGATAATTCGGCCTTCCAGTACGGAATGGGCGGTCAGTGCAAAGTTATCAATGGCAATGGAAATGTCACGGCCCTTGGCAGAGGCAAAGAACGGGTCTTTTACCAGAAGGGCAAAACCGTTTGCACTGATATTGTCTAACTGACCCTTAAAGGTTTCACCGGAATTTTTCACGGTAATCGTACAGGTGTTGGAAATATCCATGCGTGGATATTTCCGGCGGTTTATAATCTGCGGACGGCTGGTAATCTGAATACGGTAAGTTTCTTCCGCAGCTGTTTTACCGCTGTCAGACTGAATCTTGGCATGGCTCCAGCAGTAAAGAACATTACCGACAGTAACCTGTACGGTACATGCTGCCGGTTTTGGCAGGCTGAGCTTCTTTTCAAGAGAGGCAAAAAGCGTATTTTCAACCTGTTCCAGTAATTCACCGTGGTATTCAATGTCTTTAGAAGAAGCATCATCATGAACGGTTACGGTCATCTTCATGCCGCGCTTTACATCATCAATGCCCATGAAACCGCCGATACCCAGTTCGCACATTAAATCCTGGATAACATCTTCAATGTTGTTGATATTCAGAGCCGTTTCTTCATATTTACTGCTCATGCGTTTGGTCGTTTCGTCAGAGTCGGAAATGCAGTTGGTCATGACATTTACAATATCAGTAACGTTTTCCATGTTGGAAACCAGCTGGCGGTTGGAATTTTCCACTTCTTTAATAGCGGTGTCAATAACCTGGATATGTTCACCCAGCTGTGAAGAATCCGCAGTAATTTTACCGACATTTTCGCCGGTTAAGGTTACTTTTTCAAGGGTCAGCTGAATCAGTTTCAAGGTCTGTTCGATAGAAGATGTCATTTTTTCTGAAATCTCATCCAGACGGGTTAAGGCATCCTGAATCTGACCGGATGAAGATTTGGTTTCGGTACTTAATGTGCGAATCTGTTCGGCAACGACCGCAAAGCCTTTTCCGGCTTCGCCGGCACGGGCAGCTTCAATGGAAGCATTTAAGGCAAGCAGATTGGTCTGGCTTGAAATGCTGTCAATCGTACCGGTTTCTTCTTTTACTTTTTCAAATTCTGATTTGAATTCCTGTAAAACATTTTCAACTTCGCCAGACAGTTCAGACATCGTTCCGGCAGTTTTTACCAGTTCGTCAAGGTCTGTGGAACTGGTCTGTGCATGTGTAACGGATTCAGCTGTTAAGGAAACCATTTCGTTGATTAATGCAACAACGTGTTCCACCTGTGCATTAATATCACCGGTCATATCGGTGGAGGAGGTGGTATGCTGCTGTAATTTTCCGTTGTTGTCAGTTAATTCATTCATGCTAAGTAAAACAACGTCAGAGCCGTGTTTGTTTTCAGAAGCCAGTTCACGGACAACGGTAATACCGTTCATAATGGTATTGCTGGCAGTTTTTACCTTTTCAACGGTTGAGATGACACGCTGTAAGTCAGCCTTGATACTGTCGGTTAAAGCCCCATCAGATTCGTTTAAATGGCGGATAGACAGCACGTAGCAGATATAACATAAAACAATGCAGGATACCTGTAGCTGGTAATTTTTTATATCAGCCGCAGAGTTGCAGCCAAGTACGACACCGCGGTATAAGGCGCTGCCGATGATGACAAGCGTATTGGCGATGCCGCAACGAATCATAAAGCTGCGGTTCTTGTAAAGAACCAGAAGGCTTGTGACAGGAAGCACATAGGTAAATGCAATTGGTGAAGCTGTTGTGCAGGATACAAAGGTATAAAAGATACCGTATCCGATAACAAGATCATATTTGTACAAATCAGTTGATTTTCCTTTTAGCCGCAGCAGAATATCGCCGATAAAGAAAGGAACCCAGCATAATACTACAAAAATAATGTAATTAGAAAACGGATACAGGCCGTTTGCGGCATCGGAACCATAGTTGGCTGTGAGCAAAAGTGCAAAGACCAGCCAGATTCTGCGGGCTTTGATGTTGGCTTTTTCTTTGAAAACATTTTCATCATAGTTCATAAGTGTCATCTCCTGTTCTAGTATTTTTGAAGGAAATCAATCATGGATTTCATTGTCTGTAAACTTTCGTCAAGTTCCGGTTCAAATACGCTGAAAGCGTGTGTAAGCTTCGGATTTTTCGGAAAATTCAGTAAATCATGCGGCACCTGGTAACGTGCCAGTGCTTTTTCAAATTGTAACGTGTAGCGTTTTAAGTAATCGTTGTGGCTGGTTACCAGAAAACACGGCGGAAGTGCCTTTATAATATCAGGGTGTTCGGGATTTACAAACGGCGCAAAGGCACTCTTTTTGTAATTCTTTCCGTAAAGATACTTTGGAAGAAACAACCCGATTTTATCCTTTTTTGTTGTATAAAACATGCCACTGATGAGTCCCAGCGCATTGATATGTAAAGAAGACGGAGTGACTTTGGCAGCTTTTGCTGCGGCAGGGGCATGCTGCAGGGCAGCAGTGTAGGTTAAAAGACACGCACCGCCACTGTCTCCGACTGCATATACATGGGACAGATCACCGTTATCGGAAGAAATCCGCGTTTTTAAAAAGTCCATGGCACAGGCTAAATCCTGACACTGGTCGAAAAATGAACAGTCCGGTATCAGACGGTATTCCACGCTGTAGACTAAAAAACCAAGTTCGCTTAACCGCATGCAAAATAACCGGTTAAATTCTTTGCTGCCAAGTAAAAGTCCGCCGCCATGCACATTTACAATTACCGGGAGAAGTTCGCCGTCCTGTTTTTTCGGGCGGTAACAGTCCAGACGGTGTGAATCGCAGATGTGTGATTTACTGCTTTGCAGTGGGAAGTCCGTGTCCAAAGAAGTGTTGTCTTTTGCGGCAGAGCCGTCTGTCATATAAGGAATGTTTTTTATCTCTGTGACAGTATCCGGGAAAGTAAGTGTTAAATTCCGTTCGGCAGACGATTTCTCAAAGTCTTTTCGCTGTTTATAAAAATTTCTTATCATAAAGTCACTCATAGCAGTCTCCTATCATGGCCAGGGGGTTTTACCATGGCATCATATCATTATTTTAAGATATTTTTGAGGGCTTTTCAACAAAATAATGAAAATGATATCTTTTCATGGTGTCTGCGGGAATTAGTAGTCTTTTTTGATAAATTATGGTATACTTCTTAATAAAGAACTATGGCTGACTTACTAAAAGGAGAAATGTTTATGGAAAATTATAATGAAGCCTTTTTCAGGGCGAAGACGAACAAAAGAGCAAGCATAACATGGGTGCTTCTGCTGATCGTTGCGTGCATTTATTATGGCATCAAAGTCGGCACCGGAACACTGACACCGGGCTATTACGCAGCATTTGCGATTGTGGGCTGGGCAGTCTATATTGTCGGACAGGCACTGTTGTTTATTAAAGGAATGGATTTTAAACCGTATAAATGGATTGTGGGACTGGGATATCTTGCATTTTATTCGGTCATTGCATGGACGGCACTCGACCAGATTTCATATGTGTTTATCCTGCCGTTAATTTCAATTCTGATTTTATACAAAGACCCGAAGTTTATCCGCACGATGATGTGGATTACACTTTTTGTACTGATTTCAAGTAATGCTTATAAGGGGCTGGCAAAGGGCATGATGGATTATATGGCAAGTCCTGAATGTGCATTACAGCTGGTCATTGTAATTGGTTGTTATGTTTGTACCAATATGGCAATCAAACATCTGGTAGAATCCGATGGGGCGCTTACGCAGTCTATTAAAAGCAACTTAGAGCGCGTTGTCCGTACCGTAGAACAGGTTAAGGATGCAAGTAATGCCGTTGTAGACGGTGTAACGGTTGTCCGTGAACTGGCAGACGAGAACAGAACGGGTGCCAATGATGTTATGAAGGATATGCAGAATCTCGATGCCAACAACGGTGTCTTAAATGAAAAGACCCTTTCTTCCATGGAGATGACAAAGGTCATTGATACACAGGTCAAAGGTGTGGCTGACCTGATGGAACAGGTAGTAGACCTGATCGGGGCATCGGTTGAACATGCCAATGTGAGTGCGGGTGAACTGGTAGAGGTTGTGGAAACAACCAATAAGATGGCAGACCTTTCAAAACAGGTTGAACAGATTCTGGAAGATTTCAAGAAAGAATTTGAAAATGTAAAAGAAGAAACCAGTACAATTGAGGGCATTACCTCAAAGACCAATTTACTGGCGTTAAATGCTTCTATCGAAGCGGCAAGAGCCGGAGAAGCCGGAAAGGGCTTTGCGGTTGTAGCTAATGAAATCCGTAATTTGAGCAGCGGCACACAGGCATCTTCTAACAGTATCATGGAAGCGCTTTCCCATCTGGAAGAAACATCCCAGAAGATGCTTGAATCCATTGCAGAAACCATTGAACTGATACAGGTTAATATTGAAAAGGTATCGAATGTCAATGTAAGTGTAACCAATATTACACAGGATGCGACAAGCCTTGGAGAAAATATCAAGGTTGTAGACAGTGCTGTTAAAGAGGTTGAAAGTTCAAACCGCACGCTGACGGAAAACATGAATCAGGTCGGTGAAGTCATGGAAGTCATGACACAGAGCATCAGCGGTGCAGAACTGACGACAAAGACAATGTTAAGCAAGTACGAAGCCAGCGCAAAGAGTGCCATGGATATTGAAGGTGTAGTTGGTAAGCTGATGCGTGAACTGGGTGTTGGCGGATTTATGGGTGTTCAGGATATTAAACAGGGCATGAAGATTTCTATTGCTTTTGGGGATGCCGGCGGTAAGAAAGATGAATATCTGGGTGAAGTCGTAGACTGTATGGATAAAGATATTTTTGTTGCACTGGATAGTAAGAGCGGACAGGCAGTTGATAAGCGTGACAGAAATGCGTTCTGCCGGTTAAATATTGTTGTGGATAATGTATTGTACTGCTGGGAGCACGTAGCAGTACACTATAGCAGACATGGCGAAAAGGGTCAGTATAAGTTAACCGTTGAAACCAATCCACAGGTATTTAACAGAAGAAAGTATCCGCGTATGCCGCTGGATAACAAATGTACAATCCGTATCAACGGACAGGATACAGCTTATGATGGCAAGATGGTCAATATCAGTGCCAACGGTTTTGCATTTTCAGTAAACGATTCCGTCTTTGAGCGTGCAAAGGGTGAAAATCTTACACTGGATGTACAGGGCTTTGATGTTTTAGGCGGTAAACCGCTGGAAGGCTGTGTTATCCGCTGTTCTAATAATGATGGAGAATATATTATCGGATGCAGAATGCCGGAAGACAGCGAAGCAATTAAGGATTATGTAAGTAAGAATTACTGCGAATAAGATGCAGTACAAGCAGGATAACCCTTTGTTTACAGATATTGGTTTATAAAAAACTAGTGTGAACAGATGGCTTAGGTTTGTATAAATATTCACATTTTCCACATACTAACTCCAAAGCTAATATATAGCAAAAAGAGCGGCTTTATTGATTTGAACAGACATAGATTAATAAAGCTGCCGGCCCAAATATAGCATTGGAGGAAAGCAGATTATGAAAGCGACAGGCATTGTAAGAAGAATCGATGATTTGGGGAGAATTGTCATTCCCAAAGAAATCAGAAGAACGCTTCGCATCCGGGAGACAGACCCGCTTGAAATATTTACCGATAAAGAGGGTGAGATTATCTTAAAAAAATATTCACCCATCGGAGAGCTGGGGGCTTTTGCCAAAGACTATGCGGAGTCGCTTGCGCAGACAACAGGGCATACCGTCTGCGTTTCGGACCGCGACCAGATTATTGCGGCAGCAGGTCCGGATAAAAAGGACATGATAAAAAAGAATATCACGAAAAAAATGGAGCAGCTTTTAGATAACAGAAGCACACTTGTTGCGGCAAGCGGGGACAGGGAGTTTGTGCCGGTTGCGGAGAATCTGGAGGAAGAATACAAGGAACAGGCATTAAGTCCGATTATCTGCGCCGGAGATGTACTCGGAGCGGTGATTATTACGACAAAAGACGGTAAAATACATTTTACGGATACTGAAAAAGCGCTGGCTGCAGCAGCAGCTGATTTTTTAGGCAGACAGATGGAGTCTTAAAGATAGCAGGAAGTAAAATGCAAAAGCAGCTGCGGCTGTCCGTGTCAGAAACGTATGAGAGAGAAAGGCAGAAAACACATGAAAAATCAGGAGTATTTAAAAGAAACGTATGAATGGAAGGACCTGCTGGCAATTGTGCATAAGCTGCGCCAGCCGGACGGCTGTCCGTGGGACAGCACGCAGACCTATGAGAGCATGAAAAAATGTGTCACCGATGAAGCCGCAGAGGTTGTGGAAGCCGTAGACAACGAGGATTTTATCAATCTGAGGGAAGAACTCGGCGATTTAATGCTTCAGGTGCTGATGTATGCAGAAATTGCGCAGGAACGGCAGGAATTTACACTGGATGATGTTATTGACGAGCTGGCAAAGAAACTGGTCAGAAGACATCCGAATGTATTTGGCGATGAAGAAATGTCAAGGACACCCGGTGAAGGATTAAGCGTGTGGAAACGCGTTAAAAAAGAAGAAAAGCTGGGACGGTTAAAAGAGTACGAAAAGATGTATGAACAGGGGAAAATCCCTTTGAAGGCACTTGAAAAACAGCGGGAGAAATGCCGCATTTTAGAGGCACAGGAAGGCGCAGAGTAGGCGTGCGTTGGCATTTTTACTAAATTTTTGACGGGATTTCATTACAAAACCCTTGAAATGCCGTGAAAATGCCTAAAATAGGCGGTTTGTATTGACAAAAGCTGTAAAAAAGTTTATAAATGATTTTGTTGGGGAAATCCAATAGAAATATACTGATTGAGGAGAGAAATTCACATGAATAAGACTGAGTTAGTTGCAGCAATTGCTGACAAGACTGAATTATCTAAAAAAGACAGCGAAAAGGCATTAAAGGCATTTATCGATGTTGTAGGCGAAGAATTAAAGAAGGGCGAAAAAATCCAGTTAGTTGGTTTCGGTACTTTTGAAGTAACTGAAAGAGCAGCAAGAACAGGTAAGAACCCACAGACAGGCAAGGAAATTAAGATTGCAGCCTGCAAGGCACCTAAGTTTAAGGCTGGTAAGGCTTTAAAGGATGCTGTAAACGCTTAATTTAAGGCAAAAGAGAATCTAAGGCTGCCGTGCCGCCGATTGTATAATCGCGGGTGCGGCAGTTTTTTCATATGTGCGCCTGGCGGGGCTGCCGCCGGGATACAGCAAAAAGGAGCAGCGATGAGATTAGATAAATATTTAAAGGTATCCAGACTGATTAAGCGCCGTACCGTGGCAAATGAGGCGTGTGATGCGGGCAGGGTTGTGATTAACGGAAAAGTGGCAAAAGCATCGGCAGATGTAAAAGCCGGTGATGTGATTGAAATCGCATTTGGCAATAAGTCTGTGAAAGTCCGTGTAACAGATGTAAAGGATACTGTCAAAAAAGAAGAAGCAGCAGATATGTTTGAATATCTGTAGGCGGTTCTGAAATCATGCGGGCAGACATATACTGATACAATCAAGTATCAGGATGGAGACCGTTATGGAAGAAAAAGTAAAACAGAAGCGTCTGCATAAAATGCACATGGAAAACCGCAATAAGCTGGAAATGACGGGTATCGTCGATGTCATTTCTTTTGATTTAAATAAAGTTATTCTGGAATCCGACTGCGGCATGATTACGATTAAAGGTGCAAATCTGCATGTCAGCCGGCTGTCCGTGGAAAAAGGAGAACTGGATATTGACGGTACGATTGAAAGCTATGCCTATTCCGAGGTAAATTCCTATGCCAAAAAGGGAGAATCCATGCTTGGAAGGCTGTTTCGATGATTGCAAAACTAATCTGGTGGGAGGGCAGGACATTATTGTCGGCACTCTTTTTAGGAATGGTGCTGGCATTAGAATATGACTGTATCCGTATCTTCAGACGCGTAATCCGTCATAAAAATATATGGGTGATGTCGGCAGAAGATATTTTGTACTGGATATATGCGGCAGTTACCGTATTTTGCATGACCTATGAAGTAAATGACGGTATTTTAAGAGGTTTTCTGGTGACAGGTTTTTTGGCAGGGGCGGTTTTATACCGGTATGCATTTGGCACATTTTTTGTAAAATACACTACAAAATTCATAAATTTATGTTTAAAGCCATTGAAAAAAGCACTCTGTTTGATTAAAATAGGAGTACATAAAATAACAGGCTGCATCAAAGCGGCGGCTGTAAGGAAAAGGGGGCAGGGCAATGAAGTTTGAAACACGCAGGGAAAGAGAAACAAGAAGAAAGCGGCAGAAACAGTCAGCAATTTTAGGCATGGTGCTTGCATTTGCCCTTGTCATGATTATGGGCGCTGTGATCTGGAGCGGCAAGCGGACACTGGAAAAGCAGAATAAAGAATATCAGGCACGCGTGGCACAGTTGCAGGAGCAGGTGGAAGAACAGCAGAACCGGTCTGATGAGATTGATGAATATAAAAAGTATATCCAGACCAAAAAATTTGCTGAAGAAGTTGCAAAGGATAAATTCGGCATGATTTATCCGGATGAACTGGTATTTAAACCGGAAAACTAATAAAATATTGTGACAGGTTACACTACCTGACAAAAACTGCACAAAACAGCGTCTATAATAGGCAGAAAAATGCCAGAAGCAGGAGGGGCTGTATGAGTGAAAGGGTGCAGGATTATGTAGTGGACTATTCCGTAACAAAGCTGGAGGAAACTGCCAGGACATTCAGACGTCTTGGCGAAGCGTATGAAAACGCTTCGGAACCGCAAAAAAGCGGTACCGGAATTTCCAAACAGCTTTTTTTAGTTGCGGATGTACTGGAAGAATGTATGACCATGTATGTGCATACGGAAGACGGAAAAAAAGATTTTGTCAGGGAACTGACACGCAAATGTTTCGTGAACGGGATACGCATAAAAAACGTACAGCATTTGTCAAAAAAAAATGGCAGAAATGCCATTGTGTTTCAGGCAAGGACTGTGGGCAGAAGCTGTGTGGCAGCAAAAAAAGTTGTTCCGGTGCTTACGGAAGTGCTGCGGAGCGGATATTATCCGGATGATTCCAACCGCCGGATTATCAATGAAGAATATCATCAGTACATTTTTATTCAGGAAGACCGGTTTAAACTGCTCAGTGGTGTGGCAAGAATGAATAAGGGGAAAAGTCATTTTAATGGGGATAACTTTCTGATTTCGCGGTTAGAATGTGGAAAAGCCATTGCGGCGATTGCAGACGGCATGGGCAGCGGAAAACGCGCTTACATTGAAAGCCGTATGGTCATTGAACTGATGGAAAACTGTATTGATGCCGGGTTTGATGAAAAAGCATCCATTGATCTGATTAATTCTGCGTATATTGCAGGCGGCGGAACGGGAAATCCGGTAACAATGGACATGAGTGTGATAGACTGCCAGTCGGGGTATATGCACTGTATGAAGCTGGGTGCGGTATCCACATTTATCAGGCGGGACAAGTGGGTGGAGATTATCCAGTCAACGACATTGCCGATGGGGGTGTTAGAACAGGTCGATTATGACTGCACGACAAAGAAACTCTATGACGGCGATTATATTGTTATGGTCAGTGACGGAGTACTGGATAATATTCCGTGTGTGAATAAAGAGGAACGCATGGCACAGATGATTCATGCCCTGACGATACGGGAACCGTCCGCAATGGCAGAGAAACTTCTGGAACAGTCGCTTGCCTATAATGATATGAAAGCATCGGATGACTGTACGGTTTTGGTACTGGGACTGTTTGACACCTATGAAAAATGAGAATATAATTGTTTTATGGTAAAGAAAATATACAAATATATACAGGAACACCGGATGTTAGAAAATACAGGCATCCTTGTTGCCGGCTTGTCCGGCGGTGCGGATTCGGTATGTCTGGTGGCTGTTTTAAAAGAAATTATAGAAAAAGAACAACTGGATATCCGTCTTCTGGCGGTGCATGTCAATCACGGAATCCGCGGAACAGAGGCAGAACGGGATGAGCAGTTTGCGAAGCAGCTTTGCAGACAGTTATCGGTGGAATATATAAGCCGCAGGGTGGATGTGCCGTCTGTGGCACACCAGGAGAAGCTGTCAGAGGAAGAGGCGGGAAGAATCCTGCGCTACCGCATTTTTAAGGAAATTGCCGCGCAGCAGGAAAAGCATACAGGCAGAAAAGTAAAAATCGCCGTGGCACACCATCAGAATGACCAGGCTGAAACCGTACTGATGAATCTGGTACGGGGCAGCAGCCTGCGCGGAATTTGTGGAATCCGTCCGGTGCGGGACAATATTATCCGTCCGCTCTTATGTGTGAGCCGTGCACAGATTGAGGAATATCTGACATTGCAAGGACTTTCTTATGTGACGGACAGCACCAATGAAGAACTGGTGTATACAAGAAATAAAATACGCCGGGAACTGATTCCGTATCTTGAGAAGAATCTGAATCCCAATGCCGTACAGAAGCTGACGGAACTGGCAGACAGCGTTTTGCAGGCGGAAGAATATATTGAACAGCAGGCGGCAGGGCTGTATGAAAAGGCGGTTATTTTACAGCCGCAGGAAAATCCGTCAAAACCGTCCGTAAAGTTGTCTGTAAAGGCGCTGGTTTCTGCACCGCCGGTTTTACAGCAGTATGTTATCCGGCAGGCAATAGAAGCGGAAGCCAATGGTGCAAAAGATATTTACAGGGTACATGTCGGGGCAGTGCAGGAGCTTCTTGAACATTCTGTCGGCAAATGTGTGAGCCTGCCGTATGGGCTGGTGGCGGTAAGGGGATATGATGAAATTACGATTGCGCGGAACAAAACGGCACACCTCGACAGCAGAAAGCAGTGTGGCGGTATACACGGCGGTACAGAGCAATGTGGAAGTATGCCGCAAAATCCGGCTGACAGTGCGGTGCAGATGCCGGATTTACTGGAATTTGAAAAAATATGGCGTGGGAAGAGAATAACTATTCCTGTCAATGAGCCGGTGTATTTTACACGGGTAAACGAATGCCGTAAGGCAGTGGTCATTTTAGAACAGGGCAGCTTATCAGAAATTTATGGAAATAACGACTATACGAAACTCTTTGATTATGATAAAATAGAGGATAATTTTTCTTTTCGTTTCCGGAAAACAGCAGATTTTATAAAGATTGACAGGAATGGCACGAAAAAGACCTTAAAAAAAGAACTGATTGATAAGAAAGTGCCAAGGCAGGTAAGAGATGCGGTTCTTCTGCTTGCCGTATCCGATGAGATACTGTGGGCGGCAGGTGTCAGACGAAGCAGTGCCGGGCTGGTTATGGATTCGACCCAAAGGATATTAAAAATAAGCGTAGTAATGCAGGAGGATAAATGAAATGGAACAGCACCATATCAGTGTGATGATATCAGAGGAAGAAATTGAAAAGAGAGTGTGTGAACTGGCAGCCCAGATCAGCAGTGATTTTGCAGGGGAAACCGTAAAACTGATCTGCATTTTAAAGGGCAGTGCTTTTTTTGCGTGTGAACTTGCAAAAAGAATTACCGTGCCGGTAATGATTGATTTTATGCAGGTATCCAGCTATGGAAGCGGCACGGTATCAAGCGGAACAGTTCAGATTAAAAAAGACCTGGACGAGCCGTTAAAAGATGAAAATGTTATCATTGTTGAAGATATCATTGATTCCGGAAATACATTGTCAAGACTTGTTCCGATGTTACAGGAACGCGGACCGAAAGATTTACGGATCTGTACACTGCTTAGCAAGCCGGAACGCCGCGAAGTAGAAATAGATGTTGCTTATAACGGATTTGAAATTCCGGATAAATTTGTAGTCGGATATGGACTCGATTATGACCAGCATTACAGAAATCTGCCATATGTCGGTGTAATCGAAAGTGAATAAAGAATCAGGAGGCAAATTCCTCTCCTCGCCTTAGAGGCTCGGATTTTGCTTCGCAAAACAAGGAGGAATATATGAATACAAACAGAAATAAAATGGGAGGAGTTGGCATCTATCTGGTGGTTATAGCGGTGATTGCCGTGCTTTATTTTGCACTGGCAAGACTTTCACCATCGTCATCATCATACAGCTACAGCAATTTCCTGTGGGATGTCCAGAACGGATATGTATCCAGCGTGTTAATCAAGCAGAATTCAGAAGTGCCGACCGGTGTACTATCTATTACCAAGACGGACAACGGCGAGGAACTGTTAAATGTTTCTGATGTGCATGAAATTGAACAGTTACTGCTGGATAACAATATCCGGTACACGTTAAAAGATGTGACAAGAGACAGCGTATGGATTACAACGATTCTTCCGTTTGGTATTTGTCTGGTGATTATTATTATAATTATGATGATGACCAACAGACAGGCAGGCGGCGGTGGCGGCGCGAAGATGATGAACTTCGGAAAAAGCCGTGCCAAGCTGATGAACGGTACACAAAACCCTGTTACATTTAAAGACGTTGCCGGTCTTCAGGAAGAAAAAGAAGAACTTGAAGAAATTGTGGATTTCTTAAAAAATCCGGTGAAATATACAGAACTGGGCGCAAGAATCCCGAAAGGTGTGATTTTAACAGGTCCTCCGGGAACCGGTAAGACACTGCTTGCAAAGGCAGTAGCAGGAGAAGCGGGTGTGCCTTTCTTTAGCATTTCCGGTTCGGATTTCGTGGAAATGTTTGTCGGTGTCGGTGCTTCCCGTGTGCGTGACTTATTTGAAGAAGCCAAGAAAAACGCACCGTGTATCGTATTTATCGATGAAATCGATGCTGTGGCAAGACGCCGTGGTACCGGTATGGGCGGCGGACATGACGAGCGCGAGCAGACGTTAAACCAGATGCTTGTTGAGATGGACGGTTTTGGTATCAACGAAGGTATTATCGTGATGGCGGCAACAAACCGTATTGATATTTTAGACCCGGCGATTTTAAGACCGGGACGTTTTGATAGAAAAGTTGTTGTCGGACGGCCGGATGTACAGGGACGTCTTGAAATTTTAAATGTCCATGCGGCAAAGAAACCGCTCGGTGATGATGTGGATTTAGAAAGTCTTGCAAGAACCACAGCCGGATTTACCGGTGCGGATTTGGAAAATCTGTTAAATGAGGCGGCAATTAACGCAGCCAAGCGAAAAGAAAAATATATTACCAATGCAGATGTGAATTACGCATTTGTAAAGGTTGGCATCGGTGTGGAAAAACGCAGTAAGATTATTTCTGAAAAAGAAAAGAAGATTACGGCATACCACGAATCCGGGCATGCAATTTTATTTCATCTGCTTCCGGATGTCGGTCCGGTGCATACGATTTCCATTATTCCGACGGGAATGGGGGCAGCAGGTTATACTATGCCGTTGCCGGAACGAGATGAAATGTTTAACACACGCGGCAAAATGCTTCAGAATATTATCGTCAGCTTAGGCGGACGTATTGCGGAAGAACTGGTATTTGATGATATTACCACCGGGGCATCACAGGATATCAAACAGGCCACGGAAACTGCCCGGTCAATGGTTACAAAATACGGCTTCTCATCAAAGCTGGGGCTGATTAATTATGACAACGACAGTGATGAAGTCTTTATCGGCAGGGATCTGGCACATACCAGACCATATGGCGAAGAGGTGGCTTCCCAGATTGATATGGAAGTAAAGAACATCATTGACGAGTGCTATGGCAAAGCCAAAAAGATGATTGAGGAGCATATGGACGTGCTTGAAAAGAGCGCACAGCTGCTTCTGGAAAAAGAAAAAGTAACCCGTGAGGAGTTTGAGGCGTTGTTTGAAAATTAGATTGTATTCAAAGGGTGGGGAAACGGTTGTGAAATATGCACAAAAAAAATCGACAAAATTCGTCAAGATTGTGAACACTTCACTTTGCGTTCATGATACTATAATTAACGTAAAAACCCCCCAATACATTATATATTTTTTGCTACACCCCATAATAAGTGAAATACCTTCTCCAAAAAGGACAGCCTTCCTCGGCTGTCCTTTTTACTGCTTATAGGGAGATTCAGGGGCAAAATGATGATGTTGTTGAAATCTATTGAATTTCGTTATATAATAAAGAATGTGAAATTAAAAAGAGGAGTCTGTCCATGAGAATTGTAAAAGCCATTGAAAATATGACAGCCAGCAATCGGAAGCTGATGTATATGTGTAATACACGTCCGGTATTAAAGACAGGGGCGTTATTCAGTGACGTTACAGAAGAATATAGAATACCGGCAGAACCGCAGCCGGGGGATACGGTAAAGCTTCGCTTAAGAACAGGAAGGTATAATGTGGATACGGCATACCTGTATGTAAACAATCAGGAGTATGAGATGTACCGTGTTGCCAATAATACACTGTTTGATTACTACGAGGCATCGGTGGAAGTGGCGGAAGAAAAGCTTTATTACTATTTTAAAGTCGTGTCCGGCAAAAATGTCTGTTTTTATAATCAGATTGGCGCGGCAAAAGAATTAAATCCTTTTTATAATTTTCAGATTATGCCGGGCTTTCAGACCCCGGAGTGGGCAAAGGGTGCGGTGATGTATCAGATTTTTACAGACCGCTTCTGCAATGGGGATAAAAGCAATGATGTATTAAATGATGAATACAGCTATATCGGAGAGCATGTCTGTCAGGTGGACGACTGGAACCGGTATCCGGCGCAGATGGATGTGCGTAATTTCTACGGCGGCGACTTAAAAGGCGTATGGGACAAGCTGGATTATTTACAGGACTTAGGGGTAGAGGTTATTTACTTTAACCCGCTGTTTGTATCGCCGTCCAATCATAAATATGATATACAGGACTACGATTATATAGACCCGCATTTTGGTGTGATTGTATCGGATGAGGGAAAACTGCTCAGTGAGGGAGATCAGTGTAATACACATGCAACCCGGTATATGGACAGGGTAACGAATAAAAAGAATCTGGAAGCCAGCAATGAATTTTTTGCAAAGCTGGTGGAAGAAATTCACAAAAGAGGCATGAAGGTCATTATTGACGGCGTATTTAACCACTGCGGTTCGTTTAATAAATGGCTTGACAGGGAGCATATTTACAGTACAAGCCCGGAACAGTATGCATCCGGTGCGTATGAGAGCTTTAACAGTCCGTATCATACCTTTTTTAAATTCTACAGTAACCAGTGGCCGGATAACAACTCGTATGACGGCTGGTGGGGCAATGACACCCTGCCGAAACTTAACTACGAGGAAGCGGATACACTGGAGCAGTATATTTTAGGTATTGGTAAAAAATGGGTATCCGAGCCGTACTGCGTAGACGGCTGGCGACTGGATGTTGCGGCAGATCTGGGCAACAGCCGGGAATACAACCACCAGTTCTGGAAAAAGTTCAGAAAGGCAGTCAAGGAAGCAAATCCGGAAGCTGTCATTCTTGCAGAAAATTACGGCGATTCCTATGACTGGCTCCAGGGGGATGAATGGGATACCATTATGAACTATGATGCGTTTATGGAACCGGTGACGTGGTTTTTAACCGGTATGCAGAAGCACAGTGATGAGTTCCGTCAGGATATGCTTGGCAATGCGGGCAATTTTTTCGGGGCGATGCATCACAATATGTCCCGTATGGGTGGACAGGCAGTTGCGATTTCCATGAATGAACTTTCAAATCACGACCACTCGCGTTTTCTGACCAGAACGAACCACCGTGTCGGCAGAACGGCATCTGTCGGAGCAGAAGCTGCGAACGAAGGTATCAATAAAGCGGTCTTTATGGAAGCTGTCATCATTCAGATGACATGGCCCGGAGCGCCGACTATTTATTATGGTGATGAAGCAGGCGTGTGCGGCTGGACAGACCCGGATAACAGAAGAACGTATCCGTGGGGCAGTGAAGACCGGGAACTGATTGCATTTCATAAGGCGGCAATTGCCATGCATAAGTCACAGGAAGTTTTAAAGACCGGTTCTTATAAACCGCTTGTCGGAGAGTATAATCTGATTGCTTATGGCAGATTTAATCAGAAGGATGCAGTTGTAGTCATTGTCAATAATTCTGAAGATGAAAGAAGGGTCAGGGTTCCGGTCTGGGAACTTGGCATTACGGATAAAGATGAGATGGAACAGATATTTGTGACATTTGACGGCGGTTTCGGTGAGGAGCAGCTTTGGTATACAGTAAACGGCGGCTGGTTAGACATCGGTCTTAGAAAGACTTCGGTAGTCGTGTTAAAACGTGTAAAATGGTAGAAAAACAATAGTTAGAAAGGCTGGTAACAGGAAATGGATAACAATGGAAAAGATACAAAAAGTTCAGTGAAACTGAACCGGAAAATGAGAATGTGGCATAAATACAGAAATTACTGCTTCGGAGCGGCAGGTGTGCTTGTGGCACTGGTTATCTGCGTGGCAGTTATCCGATTTATGGGAAGATCATCTTCCGACAATAAGCAGCAGGCGGCAGTACCGCCGACAACGGCACAGCAGACAACACAGAATGAAACACAGCCGGTAACACAGGCACCGACAGTGGCAGCAACAGAAGCACCGACAACACAGCCTGCAACAGAAGCTACAACGGCAGCACCGTCAAACAGCGGCATTCTTGCGATTGACGGACCTGCCGGAGAAGCAGATTTTACAACACAGGATTATTACAGTGATGCTGTATTGTTCGGGGATTCTATTATCGGCGGTATTCAGGAATACGGTTTCTTAAACAGCGCACATGTAGTTGCCGGAAATAACCTGACAACGACAAAGGCAGTTGCAGAAGTAGACAGCGTGGCACAGTTAAATCCGTCCAAGGTATTTATCATGGTCGGCTTAAATGATGTCAATTTCGGAAGCAAGAGCGCTGAAGCGATAGCAGAAGATTTAATTACACTGGCAGGAGCCGTAAAGGATAGCTGTCCGTCCGCAAAGGTATATATTTTATCCCTGCTTCCTGTAACAAGCGGATTTGAAGCACGTGATACGAATAAAATCACACAGTCTGCAATTGATGATGTAAATGATACGGTAAGTGTTCTTGCAGCTTCTGCCGGATACACCTATATTGATGTGGCTTCTGCATATAAAAACGGTGCCGGATACTTAAATCCGGATTACAGCACCAACGGTATGAACCTGCATCATGATTACTATGCATTCCTGTTAAATTCAATCGCAGAGGTAGCAAAATAATGAGATTTCACGTACTGACCCTGTTTCCGCAGATGATTCTGGACGGACTGAATACAAGTATTACAGGACGCGCAATCCAGAACGGAATTTTATCGGTAGATGCGGTAAATATCCGTGATTTTGCAGAAAATAAATATATGAAGGTGGACGATTATCCGTATGGCGGCGGTGCCGGACTGGTTATGCAGCCGGGACCTGTCTGCTCCGCGTATAAAAGCGTGACAGAGCGGATTGGAAAGAAGCCGAGAGTGGTGTATATGACACCGCAGGGGTATCCGTTTACACAGCAGATGGCACAGGAATTTGCACAGGAAGAAGATTTGTGTATTCTGTGCGGGCATTATGAGGGCATTGATGAGCGTGCGCTGGAAAAGATTGTAACCGATTATGTGTCCATCGGAGATTATGTGCTGACAGGCGGAGAACTGCCGGCAATGGTTGTGATTGATGCGGTGTCCAGACTGGTGCCGGGTGTTTTAAATAACAAAGAATCGGCAGAAACCGAAAGCTTTGAAAACGGACTGCTTGAATATCCGCAGTATACCCGTCCGGTGGAATTTGAAGGAATGCGAGTACCCGACATTCTTTTATCGGGACACCACGGCAATGTAGACGCATGGCGTCTTGAAAAGTCTGTTGAGCGGACAAAGAAGTACCGCCCCGATTTGTATGAAGCTTATGTAAAGGAACAGGAATCCCTGCAGGATAAAAAGAAGCATAAAAAATAAATTTTGGGGATTGACTGAAAAAAAATATTATTGTATAATTATCACTGTGCTTGTCGTGTAAAGGCGGCACAGTGATAATAAAAGATAAGAAATCTTAGATTTCTGCCTAGATAGCTCAGTCGGTAGAGCAGAGGACTGAAAATCCTCGTGTCACTGGTTCGATTCCGGTTCTAGGCACTTTTGCGGGTGTAGTTCAATGGTAGAACACTAGCCTTCCAAGCTAGATACGTGGGTTCGATTCCCATCACCCGCTTTTTGTGTACCCAAAAACAAATAGCTTTTATCGCAGAGCCAAATCTGATATTTGGCTCGCGATTCCTTTGGCATTAAAATGCCTGCGGAATGGAGATTAGTGAGATTATGACAAAAAGAACGAAAAGCATTTTAGAACGGTTAGATGAGCGGTATACGACAGAATTCCGGTGTAGTTTAAATTACACGACACCGTGGGAGCTGCTTGCGGCAACGATGCTGTCGGCGCAGTGTACCGACGAGCGGGTCAATATTGTGACAAAGGATTTATTCGTAAAGTACCCGGACGTATCGGCAGTTGCACATGCAGATGTAAAGGAAATGGAGCAGGATATCCGCTCAATCGGGTTTTACCACAGTAAGGCAAAGAACCTGATTGAAACGGCAAGAAGAATCTGCGTGGATTTCGGCGGGGAAGTGCCGTCTTCATTAGAGGAGCTTACAAGTCTTCCGGGGGTCGGCAGAAAGACGGCGAATGTCATCCGCGGCAATATTTTTCATGAACCGAGTATCGTAGTGGATACCCATGTCAAGCGTATTTCCCAAAGACTGGGTTTTACAAAGGAAACTGAACCGGAAAAGATTGAATATGATTTAATGAAGGCCCTGCCGAAAGACCACTGGATTGTATACAATATACAGATTATTACATTTGGACGGGAAATCTGTACGGCGCGTGCGCCAAAGTGCAGTGAGTGTTTTTTGCAGGATATCTGTAAATCAAAGGATAAGAGATAGAAAGTAAACGGGAAACGAGGATTGGTTATGATAAGGGACTATGTGGCACTGGATTTGGAAACTTCGGGGCTGAATCCGTCAGAAAATCAGATTATTGAAATTGGCATGGCAAAGGTCTGTGACGGCGAGATTACAGAAACCTACAGCCGTCTGTTAAATCCGAAGGAGAAGCTGCCGCAGCGGATTGTGGAACTGACCGGCATTACTGATGAAATGGTGGCAGGGCAGCCGCATGTTTCGGAAGTAATTGATGAAATTGTAAGTTTTATCGGGGATATGCCGCTTTTGGGACATAATATTATATTTGACTATTCATTTTTGAAAAAAGTGTGTGTGAATCATGGGATTCCTTTTGAAAAGAACGGAATTGATACCTTAAAGCTTGCAAGAAGACTGCTTCCTGAGGTGGAACATAAAAATCTGGATGTGCTTTGCGCATATTTTCAGATTAATCCGGGTAATTCGCACCGCGCCTTAGACGATGCGGTCAGCGCCCATCAGCTTTATTATAAGCTGTATGCGGTAAAGCCGGACGATGAAGGGTTTAGAGAAACCCTGCCGCTTAATTACACGGTCAAGAAAGATACACCGGTTACGGCGGCGCAGAAACGATATCTGGCAGCACTGGTTTCCTATCACGGACTGACACTGGAGCAGGACATTGACAGCCTGACAAAAAGCCGGGCTTCTAAAATCATTGATGGCATTATTTCGGAACATGGGAAACTGCCGTATAAAAAATAAAAAGTCTGTTTAATCGTAAGCGCAGTAAAAAGTTAGGCAGGTGAAGCCTCTCCGCGCTGGATGGCTTTTAACCGGGCAATAATCGGGTCTTTGGAAAGCGAGGAAAGCTGTTCTGCCTGTGCGATTAAAAAGTCGATTTTTTCAGGCTTTCCATATTCCATGTAATATCCGGCAAGCAGGGTATAGTTTTTACCGATGTCGGTATGGGTTGCGATGCCGAATTCCAAAAATGCGGCAGCCTCTTTTTTCAACCCCTGTTCTGTCAGTAGTTCAGCAATTCTTGCAAGGGAGCGGCTCAGTGTGACATAGTTGTTGTCATAATCGGTCAGCTCGGTTAAGTTGCCGACACCGTATTCCAATTTTAAATCGGTGTTGGTAAAACCTGACAGATTTAAAATCTTTTTTTCTTTTAAAGCTTCAATTGTATGCCACTCCTTTAAGATACGTTCATCCTGCGTATCCGGACAGGTCAGTGTATCCGGAATCCGGATGTAATCCAGTCCGGAAATATCTTTTTTCCGCACAGAATTGGCTTCCGCCTCCCGTTTCCAGAAGGTTTCATTGTTAATTTTCTCTTTTTTTGAATTTTTTTTCATATTATGTTGAAGCAGAAATAATATTAGTATAAAATAAGGCAGTATCAGTTTCATAATTTATCCTTTACATTGGGATAATCACAGAAATGGAGCAAGTATGAAAAATAATGCTGATGCGATTATTTTTCATACAGATAGTTGTTTCTGAGCGAAAACAACTATCCCTGATGTCAATCGCCGCTTCGCGACAAAGTCGCTCAGAAATGAGGTAAGCATGATTAATTTTAACAATAAAAAAAACAAGCAAATTTTTTCTGCAATTATCATTATTATTTTAGTATTGGCAATGGTTGTGCCGATGGTGGCATCAGCCCTGCTTTACTAATCATAACCTAAATAAGGCAAAGTGGCAAGTTTTACTTAAAGACCTGTTGGAATGGAGAGTATATGAATCCGGGAAAAGTATCAAATTCGATTTTGAAGCGTTCTGTTTTAAAGCAGATAAAAAAACGTGAAGAATATGCGGCGAAACCGGCGATTGGTGTAGACTGTGCGTATATCAGCCTGCAAAAGAAAGACAAGCCTGCGGTGGTGAGTGCGGCAGCGGCTGCAACGGGGGACATTGCAGCGAAGAATCCGGTACAGCGAGCCGCCAATAATATTTATGCAGGCGGCGGAATTCCCGTGGCGGCGGAGTGTACGGTGCTTTTACCGCTGTCCGCAGAGGAGGCGAAGCTGCGGGAAATCATGGAAACGCTCCAAAAGCAGTGCGAACCGCTGGGTATCCAGATTTCCGGCGGACATACGCAGGGCAGTGCAGCGGTTTTAGAACCGGTTGTAACGGTGACGGTAATCGGGCTGTGTGACGGGAAAAATTTATCGGCGAAAAATATTCATCCGGGACAGGACGTGATTCTGACAAAGTGGATTGGTATCAGCGGCATCCGGCAGATTATTGCAAAGAACCGCCCGGAAATTTTACGGTTTTACAGAGAAGACGTGATTGAAAAGGCACAGGGAAATGCACAGGATATGTCCGTTGGGGAAGAAGCGTTTCTTGCTGCACAGGCAGGCGTGACCGGTATGCACGATGTTTCTGAGGGCGGCATTTTTGCAGCACTGTGGGATATGGCAGAAGCCGGAAAAGTCGGACTGGATATTGATTTTAAAAAGATTCCGGTCAGACAGGAGATTATTGAAATTTGTGAAATTTTTGACGTAAATCCATATGAATTGGAATCTTGTGGTGCTTTGTTAATGACAGCGGATAACGGACATGATATAATAAAAATATTGTCTGATGCAGGAATTAAGGCATCTGTCATTGGAAGGACAACGGCAGATCACAATAAAATTTTGCGCAATGACGATGAGGTACGGTATTTGGACACACCGAACCGGGACGAGGTATATCGTTTTATATAAGTCTTGGATTACAGCGAAAGGCGGATGAATGTATGAGAGAAAAGATATTAAATATGCTGGAAAAAAACAGCAGAATCGATTTAAAAGACATGGCGGTTATGCTTGGCATGACAGAGGTGGAAGTCGCCAATGAAATCGCGGATATGGAAAAAGAGCATGTCATCTGCGGTTATAATACCCTGATTAACTGGGACAAGACAAGTGAAGAAAAAGTAACAGCCCTGATTGAAGTGAAAGTCACACCGCAGCGCGGATTGGGATTTGACAGCATTGCAGAGCGCATTTATAAATATGATGAGATTACATCGGTTTATTTAATGTCCGGTGGATTTGACTTTACGGTCATTATTGAAGGCAAGACAATGAAATCAGTCGCACAGTTTGTAGCCAATAAGCTTTCACCGCTGGATTCGGTACTCAGCACATCCACACATTTTGTACTGAAAAAATATAAGGATTACGGCAGGGTGCTGGATGCAGAAGAAAAAGATGAAAGGATGCTGGTGACACCATGAGAAATCCATTGTCAAAGAAAATAATCGGTATTGAACCATCAGGAATCCGTAAATTTTTTGATATTGTCAGTGAAATGCCGGATGCGATTTCTTTAGGTGTTGGAGAACCGGATTTTGATACACCGTGGAATGTCCGCGAAGAAGGCATTTATACGCTGGAAAAGGGAAGAACATTTTATACATCCAATGCAGGTTTAAAAGAACTGCGTGAAGAAATCAGCCGGTATGTAAACCGCAAATATGATCTGCACTATGACCCGGTGCATGAAATTTTTGTCACGGTCGGCGGTAGTGAAGCGATTGATGTGGCACTGCGCTGTATGACAGACCCCGGCGATGAGGTGCTGATTCCGCAGCCGAGTTATGTGTCGTATCTGCCGTGTGCAGTCATGGCGGATGCCGTGCCGGTGCCGATTGAATTAAAGGCGGAAAATGATTTTAAGCTGACAAAAGAACAGCTTTTAAACAGCATTACGGATAAGACCAAGATACTGGTACTGCCATATCCGAATAATCCGACCGGTGCAATTATGACGAAGGAAGAACTGGAAGAACTTGTTCCGGTGATTATTGAAAAGGATTTATATGTGATTTCCGATGAAATTTATGCGGAACTGACATATGGAGGAAAGCGCCACTGTTCGATTGGTTCACTGCCGGGCATGAAGGAGCGGACCATTGTGATTAACGGCTTTTCAAAGGCATTTGCAATGACCGGCTGGCGCTTAGGCTATGCCTGCGGACCGGCACCGGTTATTGAGCAGATGGTAAAACTCCACCAGTTTGCGATTATGTGTGCGCCGACGAACAGTCAGTTTGCGGCAGTGGAAGCACTGAAAAATTGTGACATGGAAGTTGAAATGATGGTAGAGGCATATGATCAGAGAAGACGTTTCCTGCTCAATGCTTTTAAAGAGATGGGACTGGAATGTTTTGAGCCGTATGGCGCATTTTATGTATTTCCGTCAATTAAGAAATTTGGAATGACATCAGAGGAATTTGCAACAAGGTTACTGAGTGAACAGAAGCTGGCAGTAGTACCGGGAACAGCTTTCGGAGCATCAGGTGAAGGCTTTGTGCGCATTTCTTATGCGTACTCCATCGAAAATTTAAAGGTGGGATTAGAAAGAATACAGAAGTTTATAGAGTCCTTGGGAGGAAATGATGGCAGAATTTAGCGTAGAATATATCAATCCTTTTTTAATGGCGGCAACCAGCGTGATTAAAGACATTTGCCAGGTTGATATGAAAATTGGCAGACCGTATGTAAAGACAACGGAGTTTGCAAGTGATTCCGTGATTATTATGATTGGTGTGACAGGAGAAGTGCGCGGACAGGTTTTAATGTCATTTCCGGAAGCACATGCACTCCATGTAGCCTCTAAGATGATGATGGGGATGCCGGTTACGGCACTCGACGATATGTCTGCCAGTGCGATTAATGAGCTGGGGAATATGATGATGGGAAATGCGGCAACGATTCTTTCGACAAAAGGCATTGCCATGGATATCACACCGCCGACCTTATGCCGCGGAAATGTTTATTTAAAGCAGTCTTACAGTCAGAATATCTGTGTTCCGTTGACAAGTGATGAGATTCATATGGAACTGGATATTGCAATTAATGTGAATTAATTATAATACACGACGGAGGCATTGACGGATAGGGTGGTGCAGTTGTGTAACTGGTTGATTGCAGGATTAGAAAGGGAAAAAGATGTTAAATATTGTATTACATGAACCGGAGATGCCGGCGAATACCGGAAATATTGGAAGAACGTGTGTGGCGGCGGGCGCAAGACTGCATCTGATTGAACCGCTCGGCTTTAAATTAAATGAAAAGATGTTAAAGCGTGCCGGTCTGGATTACTGGGACAAGCTGGACGTAACCGTGTACGATGACTATGCGGATTTTCAGAAAAAAAATCCGGGTGCAAAGATATATATGGCAACGACTAAGGCACAAAAGACTTACTGTGATGTGTCTTATGAGGATGACTGTTATATTATGTTTGGCAAGGAAAGTGCCGGAATTCCGGAAGAAATTCTGGTCGATAATGAGGAAACATGTATCCGTATCCCGATGATTGGCGATATCCGTTCCCTGAATCTGTCCAATTCCGTTGCAATTGTACTGTATGAGGCTTTGCGCCAGCACAATTTTGAAACAATGAATCTGGAAGGACATCTGCACAGACTGCACTGGAAAAGTGAGTAAATATAAGAATAGCATAAAAGCAGAAGCAATGTATGGCAAAACACAGAGATACCGGGAAAATCCGGTATTTCTGTGTATTTTTTGTGTAATAGGAAAATCCGATAGAATTCCCTATTACACAAAAGGCACTACATGTCGATGATGCAAACTTGCGCGAAGATGTAGTTTGTCGCAAACGACCGCGCTCGGCGCGAGAATGTGTTTTGCACATTCTTTTTTAAAAAATCACAGATTAATGATAAAAATTTTCAATAACGTCAATGGGCAACTTGCACAATAAAATGTTGTAAATCATGGCTAAATTGTGGAAAAATCTAAAAGTAGTGCTAAGGTACTATGTTGGGTTCTGTGAAAAGATGATAAGATTATTGGCATAAGTGTCATAAAAACGCAAAAAATGCATAAAAAAGAAGCGGGAGGGAAAAGTAAGGATATTTGCAGATTTTGCAGCAAAAATACAAAGGAAAGTCATGATGCATCACTTAGGGGTTTCAGGTCAGGGGTTTGGACATGAATCAGATGAATCATGACAAGTTGGAGGGTTTATGAAGGTGTGTATGAAAAAACAAACACAGAAGCGGTGGGCATGGCTTTTGGCGCTTGTAATGTGCCTCAGCGTGATTATGCCGACATCATTAATGTCTGCAAGGGCAGACGGAAGTTCAACGGTTGTAAAATATGAACACAATTTTACAACACAGGGAGTTACCAGTGATGACTTTTTTACAATTGCCGGAAGTGCAGGAAAGAAAAAAGGAACAGCAACTTATGATGGGGTTACATATACAGACCCATTAAAGTTTGATTCAAAAGCAAGTGTTAAATTTACAGCACCGGAAGCTGGTAAGCTGACGCTGGTATTTGGTACAGAAGTTGAATCAGCAGCGGGTAAAAATGTCAAGATTAACGGAACAAAGACAAAAGTCGGTGATGATGGGGTACTGACAGTCGATATCAGTGCAGGCGATTATACGATTACCAAGGGCGATACCATGAATTTATTCTACATCGTCTACAGCTATACAAAGCAGGGTTCTACAGAAGAAACCACAAAGCCGACAGAAGAAACAACAAAGGCAACAGAAGCAGCCACAAAGCCAAGTGAAACAAAACCAAGTGAAACAAAGCCGGACACAGGTGATACAACAGTAGAACAGGTTTCACTGATTCAGAGTACAGGCTGGCTTGAATCAGCATACGTAGAATGGAATGAAGCAAAAAATGCCGCTTCTTATAACGTATACGTAAAGAAAGCAGATGCAGCAGATACAAGCTATGAAAAGCTTGATAACGAGCTGGTTAGAAAATATAAGACATCAGACGGAAGTTCTGTATATTACAGAGCAGATGCGTTAGGACTTGCAGCTGGTGATTATGTATTAAAGGTTGTTCCGGTTGCAGGCGGCACAGAACAGGCAGACAGTGCAGCCGTAACGGAAGCACTCAGTGTCAAGGCACATGACAGAACAGGCTTTGCATGGACCAATGGCGAAGCAAACGGCGCTTACCGTGATAACGGTACATTAAAGGGCAATGCCGTGGTTCTTTATCTGACAGAAGAAACCAAAAATACTGTTACCATGGACGTTGTTAAAAATGCCAAGGGTGCAACAGAAACAGCAACCGGTATTCAGGCTATTTTAAATCTGTATAAAAAGGGATACGATAACAGACCGTTAGATATCCGTCTGATTGGACAGGTAACAGATTTTGCAGTGATGGAAGGCGGAGATATGGTTGTCAGCGGAAGCAGTTCATCAAAGCGCCTTTCATGTGGTATCACAATCGAAGGTGTCGGTGATGATGCAACTGTTTACGGCTGGGGTATCCGTATTAAAAATGCTTCTAATGTAGAAGTAAGAAACTTAGGTATTATGCTGGTAGACAGCAGTGAAGGCGATAACATCGGACTTCAGCAGGATAATGACCATATCTGGGTACATAACTGTGACTTCTTCTACGGCGAAGCAGGCGGAGATTCAGACCAGGCAAAGGGTGATGGCGCATTAGACTGCAAGAAATCTACATTTATTACATTTTCTTATAATCATTTCTTTGATAACGGAAAATGTAACCTGTTAGGATTAAGCGAAGGAACAACTGAAGATTTATATATTACATACCATCACAACTGGTATGACCATTCAGATTCAAGACATCCAAGAATCCGATTCTATTCCGCTCATGTATACAACAATTACTATGACGGAAACGCAAAATACGGTATCGGTTCAACAAATGGTTCTTCTGTATTTTCAGAAGGAAACTATTTCAGAAATTGTAAATATCCGATGCTGACTTCTATGCAGGGTTCAGATGTCATTGCAGACTGGACAACCTTAAAGAGAGATGAAGCCAACATGGCAACATTTTCAAAGGAAGCAGGCGGAACAATTAAAGCGTATAACAACTATATCGAAGGCGGAAACGGTTTTGTATCTTATCAGGAAAACAATACCGAATTTGACGGATATGTTGTAGAATCTGCTGATGAAAAGGTTCCTGCAACAGTCAAGAGTTATAAGGGCGGCAACACCTACAACAACTTTGATACCAGCAAGGGAATGTACAGCTACACAGCAGATTCACCGCAGCAGGCAAAGGAAAATGTTGAAAAGTATGCCGGCAGAGTAGAAAACGGTGATTTTAAGTGGACATTTACAGCAGAAGATGATGCTTCTTACGCACTAAATCAGGCATTAAAGTCTGCATTAAGAGCATATAAGACTTGTTTAGTATCTGTTGCACCAAACAATACGGTTTCCCAGAATCCGTATATCGGAACCGGTGCAGAAGAACCGACAACAAGCCACAACACATTAAATAAAGAAGATTTAACACAGCCTTCTACAAAGGAAGACGAAAGCACAAAAGCAACAGAAAGTACGAAAGCCACCGAAAGCACAAAGGCTACGGAAAGCACAAAAGCTACAGAAAGCACAAAGGCTACGGAAAGCACAAAGGCTACGGAGAGTACGAAAGCCACAGAGGCAACAAAAGCCACTGAGAGCACAACCGGTAGTACAACGCCGGGGGGAACAACAGGCGATACATCTTCTTATGATAAGACAAGCACTGCATTTTCAGGTGCATACACATCATTAAGCGGTGTAACGGATTCACAGTATTTAAAGAAGCTGTATGCGGCACCGGACGGAAGTGCATCTGCAGACGGTACAAAGGATTCACCGCTTGATTTAGAATCAGCAATTGCAAAGGCTGAAAGTGGAACAGCAGTTATTTTATTAGAAGGTACTTATGCATTTGATCATCAGGTTACGATTCCGGTATCCAACAGTGGTACGGCAGACTGCTATAAGGTATTAAAGGCAGCAGATGGTGCAAAAGTTACATTTGATTTTTCATCACAGTCCTATGACATTAAGGATACATCTGTGAATGCAAGAGGACTTCAGATTGAAGGCAACTACTGGTATGTATATGGTATTACTGTATACGGTGCAGCAGACAACGGTATTTTTGTTGCAGGAAGCCACAATGTTATTGAACGTTGTATTTTACAGGCAAACAGAGATACAGGTCTTCAGATCAGCAGACGTTCTTCTTCTGTAACCAATAAGGAAGACTGGCCGTCATGCAATTACATTATCAACTGTACATCATTTGATAACTGCGACCCGGCAACCGGTGAAAATGCAGATGGTTTTGCGGCAAAACTGACATGCGGCGAAGGTAATGTATTTGACGGCTGTATTTCATACTGCAACTGCGATGACGGCTGGGATTTATATGCAAAACCGGCAACCGGTTCAATCGGTGTTGTAACAATCAGAAACTGTATTGCATTTAATAACGGTACATTGACAAACGGTAATTCAGAAGCCAACGGCGATATGAACGGATTTAAGTTAGGCGGAAGCAACGGTAAAGTGCCGACACCGCATTTTGTGTTTAACTGTCTTGCATTTAACAATGGAAAAGACGGATTTACAGATAACGGCAACGGCGGCGCATTAACATTAATGAACTGTACTTCTTACAACAATGCAAAGACGAACTTTAACTTCTACCGTACAACGGCAGGCGGAACATTCTTTAACTTACTGTCCGCAGGCGGTAACAGTACAGATAAGTTTATCGGAAAAATCAGCAACAGTATTTCATTCAACAGTAAGAAATACTATCAGGTTCCGTTCTCTATTACAGGAACAGCCGTAACAAGCGGACAGAAGCTGGGTACGGTTGTATCAGACCCATATACATCAGGTGCATTTACATCTACAACCGCACCGGATGTTACGGTAGATATTGATACAATTTTAAGAAATGCAGACGGTTCACTGACAACAAACGGTTATCTGATGTCAACAGGTGATTATCAGTCAATGGGTGCAAAGTTTGGCGTAGAAAATCAGGTACTTGAAGTAAAGGCAAGCATTAAGAGCGAGCCGGAAACAAAACCGGAAGAACCGACAACAGCAGAAGACAAGACGGAGGCTGCAACCGAAGCCACGAAGGCAGAAGACAAGACCGAGGCCGCAACCGAAGCCACGAAGGCAGAGGACAAGACCGAGGCCGCAACCGAAGCCACAAAGGCAGAAGACAAGACCGAGGCCGCAACCGAAGCCACGAAGGCAGAAGACAAAACAGAAGCCACAAAGAGCGGCAAGTCCAGTCTTTCAGAAAAGAATGACGTCAAAGGTGCAGAAATGTCTGTCAGCTTAAAGGCAGAGGACAATGTATTTGATGAAGATGACGTTATGCAGTTTACAGAATTAACAGAAGGTAGTGCATTTGATGCGGCTGTAAAAGCACTTTCTGATTATAAAGAAAAAATGGTAGTCGTAGACATCTCTATTTTAAGAGGTGCGGAATTTGTTCATCAGTTCCCTGGCGGCGTTGAAGTAACATTAGACATTCCGGCAGGCTATGAGGAAGCCAATACAAAGGTATTCCGTATGGAAGCAGACGGAACGGCAACAGATATGCAGGCAGCCTGCAAGGACGGCAAAGCAGTCTTTGTAACCAACCATTTCAGTACCTATGTTATTGCAGAACAGGCAAAGACGGCAGAGGAAGCATCGAAGGTTGTAAATGAAAATGTTTCAACCGCACAGACCGAAGCTGCTAAAGCAGAAAATGCAAAGACCGAAACCGTAAAAACAGGAGATACCGCCAATGCAGGATTATATGTAATGCTGATGGCAGTCATGTTTATCGGTGCAGGCGTTCTGGTCATCGGAAAACGTAAAGATTTATTCACAAAATAAGCTAGAAGAAAAAGCTGTCGCAATTTTTATGCGGCAGCTTTTTAGCTATGCCATAATAAAATTGTATTTATTTTAGAACATGACTTAATGCAAAATTATGATATAATAAAAATATCATATGCATATGTTATACATTTTTTAATTTGAGGAGGACAAATGAAACAAATGAAACAAATGAAACAAATGAAACAGTATATAATAGGTATGCTATTTGTTCTGTTTTTGTGTCCAGTGAGTGTTTATGCAAATGACAGTGAGGGGGTTATTTCTAGTACAAGTGAGACGCAAAGCTCAGCTATTGTCAATACGGAAAACGTTCTAAATGAAATTCCAGAAGATGTAATCCCAATTAAATTTAAAACTAGAGAACAAGCGGATCAATTCTTTTCATTAATGGATAAAGAATTTGAGAGAGGTAAAACTTTTGATTATGACAAGTATAGTTATCTATTGAATGAACAAGAAAATTATTTTGACTTATCTAATGTAGAAATTACAGAAGAAATGTTTATTGAAACATTATCCCAAACTGAATTAGTCAGTAATAATACTAGAGAGAGTATGACTTTAGGTGATGATAATTTGATAAGCTTGTATTCGTTTTCAGATTATCCAGATCAGCAGACTGAAAGTTGTTTGTTTAATCATACGGGACCATATGTTGCTGATAAGTTCAATGTTGATGTGAGTGCAACAATCCGATATATGTCAAAGAAGTTTGTGTCATGTGATAGTTTTAATGCCTGTTTTACAGGATTGAGTATAGGACGGAAATGGGAAACAACAGCGTATGTTGCTAATATAAGTGATAATGGATATGAAATAACAATAGATTTTACTGGAATAGTGCATCAGTATATTCTAATTGACACTGATCTTACAGAATTTAATTCATATAAAAGATCAGCTAGTGTTGAATTTAATACATATGATAGAGTTGAAGGCTGGAGAAAAATTGGTGATACAGAATATTATATAGATTCTAATGGGGATATGCTGACAGGTTGGCATACATTAGACTGGTCAGGCGGTCGAAATGAGTTTTATTTTAATTCAGAAGGAGAAATGTTAAAGGGTTGGCATACATTAGAATGGTCAGGTGGTCGGAATGAGTTTTATTTTGATTCAGACGGCTGTATGGTAACAGGCTGGCATACATTAGAATGGTCAGGTGGTAGAAATGAGTTTTATTTTGATTCAGATGGCTGTATGGTAACAGGCTGGCATACATTAGAATGGTCAGGTGGTAGAAATGAGTTTTATTTTGATTCAGATGGCTGTATGGTAACAGGCTGGCATACATTAGAATGGTCAGGTGGTAGAAATGAGTTTTATTTTGATTCAGATGGCTGTATGGTAACAGGCTGGCATACGTTGAACTGGTCAGGTGGCAGAGATGAATTCTATTTTGAACCGAGTGGAGCAATGGTAACAGGCTGGTATACGTTGTATAGAAATGGTGTGATGTGTAGATGCTATTTTGATTCAGATGGAGCTTTGAGAAATGTTGAACCATATGATGATAGTTTTGATTAAATATTAAAGTTGTGGGAATAACAAAGGCAGGAGGCAGATATGATATTTGAAAGAGATTTTAATATGTTTTTTGATGGAGCATTGACTGTATTTAATATAGTTTTGTGGATTGTAATTCTTGTTATAATTGTTGTCGGAATAGTTCAGCTGGCAAAAACAATAAAAAGAGTCAATAGATATTTAGATAAAAAAGAAAAACAGGAACAGCAAAAGGATTAAATCTAAAAAAATCATCTTCTTTCCGAAGTTCAGTGTAACGTTAAGGAAAGAAGATGATTTTTTATTTCTCTAAAGCCAGCGTAAAGATAAACTCCGTGCCGACGCCGACGGTGCTGACGACATCAATCGTTTCATTGTGTGCCTGTAAAATTTCCTTAGTGATAGAAAGTCCAAGGCCGGAGCCTTTTTTGTCGCGGCCGCGGGATGCATCGGATTTATAAAAGCGGTCCCAGATTTTATCAAGACTTTCCTTTGGAATACCGGAGCCGTTGTCCTTGACGGAAATATAGGCTTTCTCACCTTTTTCCCGCACGGAAATGTAAATCACAGAATTTTCGTGGCTGAATTTAATTGCGTTGTCGACAAGGTTGTAAATAACCTGTCCGATTTTGCTTTTATCGGCTTTGACGGAACAGGTTTCCGCGGAAAAGGTCAGCTGGAACTGAATCCGCTTCTTTTTACACGTTCCCTCAAAGGTTTCAATCGTGTGCTTGATAATCGAATTGACATCAAATATGGACAATTCAAGCCGCACGGTTTTCGGGTCTAATTCATTCAGCGTTAAAATGTTGCTTGTCAGCTTCGTCAGCCGGTCCGTTTCAAACAGTACAATATCAATATATTTTTTTGTCATTTCCGGCGGAATCGTACCGTCTGCAATGGCTTCCAGATATCCCTTAATTGATGTCAGCGGTGAACGGAAATCGTGGGAAATGTTGGATAGGAACTTCTGCTGGAACTGGTCGGATTCGTCCAGCTTTGATGCCATATAATTTAAGGAAGCGGACAGCCGTCCGATTTCATCAATATCATTTTTGACATCAATTTTATAGGCGAGATTTCCTTTTCCGTATTCCTTTGTCGCTTTGATAATGCCGTTGAGCGGTTTGTGAATCTGGACAAAGTACAGTGCGATAAAGCTGAGGCTTAAAAGCATTACCATAACCAGTGTGATGTAGTTGGTATTAAAGGTTGTGTATACATTACCGGTAATCACATTTTCATCTAAATGCACAACCACATAGCCTTTCATCGTAAAGGAGCTGGTTATCGGTGCGAAGACACTTAAACAGGTACAGTCAAGCATACCGTAAAAATCGCCGGTCTGCGTGTGTTTTGTCCCCAGACTGGTATAATCAAAGCCATTAATGGTGTATAAAATATCTTTTGTGTTATGCTCCTGTGCATAAGCTGTATCCAAAATGATATTACCTGCGGTGTCGATAAACATAATGCGTGTATCGTTGAGCAGGGCAACGGTTCTTAATTCGGTTTCAACGATACGCAGGTGCTCCTCGCTGAAATAGTCATCGGCGTATTCACTTGAAATCGACAGTGCCTGCTTGTACAGGGCATCTGTATAGTAGTTGTAAACCTTTGCATAGTCGATGCGGTAGCTGATAAAAGTCACGCCTAAAAAGCCGAGCAGGGCAACTGCCGCATAGACAAAAAGGTATTTGGTTAAAAGATTAAATTTCATAATTGAAAACAAGCCTTTCCGGTGCTATGATGGTTTCATTTCATCTTTGCAGATTACCGGCGTGTTACGAACTTGTAGCCGATGCCCCATACCGTTTCAATCGACCAGTTTGCGTGGTCTTTGATTTTTTCACGGATTCGCTTAATATGGACATCGACCGTCCGGGTATCACCGATATATTCATAACCCCAGATGTGGTCTAAAAGCTGCTCCCGCGTAAAGACCTGATTCGGTGAAGAAGCCAGAAAGTAGAGCAGTTCCAGTTCCTTTGGCGGCATTTCAACATTTTTTCCGCAGTATTGTACGGAATAATTGCTGAGATTAATAATCAAATCAGGGTATTCCACGCACTGCACGGTCGCACCGACCGGTGCAGATTCCGCCGGCAGCTGATAGCGGCGTAAAACCGCCTTGACACGGGCAACCAGTTCCTTTGTTTCAAAAGGCTTGATAATATAATCATCAGCCCCCAGTTCCAGTCCGAGTACCTTATCAAAGGTTTCGCCCTTGGCGGATAGCATGATAATCGGTACATTGTTGGACTTGCGGATTTCACGGCAGACTTGATAGCCGTCAATACCCGGAAGCATTAAGTCCAGTAAAATGAGGTTCGGGCGGAAAGTGTCAAGCTGGAGCAGGGCACTTTCGCCGTCATAAACAATCTTTGTTTCAAAACATTCTTTTGTCAGATAAAGAGAAATGAGTTCTGCAATATTTTCGTCATCGTCAACAATCAGTATTTTTTGTTTTGTCGCCATGTAAAAATCCCCCTTTTATTTAAAATCTACAATGGTTACACCGGTGTCGCCCTCGCCGATTTCGCCGAGACGGAACGACTTGATATAAGGAACACCGCGCAGGTAGGCGGTAACGCCGTTTCGCAGCGCACCGGTGCCTTTTCCGTGTACAATGCGTACCTGCGGAATTCTTGAAATGTACGCATCGTCTAAATATTTGTCCAGTTTGGCAACCGCTTCGTCAACGGTCAGTCCCAAAAGATTGATTTCATGGGAAATCGAAGCCGCCTTGGACATCTTGATTTTGCCGGAGCCGCCAGCCCCCTTCGGTGCTTTTTTAGCTTCTTCCGGGTCTTTGTAGCCGACAAGAATCTCTAAGTTATTGATTTTTGTCTTGGTGCTTAAACTGCCCATCTGTACGGTGATTTCGCCCTTCGGACTTGGCGGTGCGGTCACGGTGCCGATTAAGTTCATGCTTAGAACGCGCACATGTGTGCCGACTTTAAATTCGGAAATGTCGTGTGCCTTATGTGCTTTCGGCTTTGCTGCCTGGACGGAAAGTTTTTCCTGACGTTTATTCATCTTGTCACGGATGGCACTGCGCTGTTTTTCCAGTTCTTTTACGGTCATGCCGTGCTTGTTCATCGTCTTAATCGTCTGGTCGGCATATTCTTTGGCATCTTTTAAAATCGCCGCCGCTTCTTCGTTGGCTTTGCGCAAAATTTTGTCGCGGCGTTCATCTAACCGGTCGGATTTTGTCTTTAATTCGTCCTTTAACTGCTGGATTTCCTGCTTATAGGCATTGATTTCGGCACGTTCTTTTTCAATCGTAATGCGGCTATGCTCCAAATCGGAGAGCAGGTCTTCAAACTGTACGTCATCGGCATCCATGCGGGCAGAAGCATCTTTAATAATATAATCGGGCAGACCGAGCTTTTTGGAAATCGCAAAAGCGTTACTTTTTCCCGGAATACCGATTAATAAGCGGTAGGTTGGACGCAGGGATTCCACGTCAAATTCACAGCAGGCATTTTCCACGCCGTCCGTGGTGAGTGCATACACCTTAATCTCGCTGTAATGTGTGGTCGCCATGGTTGTAATGCCGCGTTTGTGCAAATCATTTAAAATGGAAATGGCAAGTGCCGCACCTTCTGTCGGGTCTGTTCCCGCACCGATTTCATCAAATAAAATCAGGCTGTGTGCATCGGCTTCCTTTAAAATGCTGACGGTGTTTGTCATATGGGAAGAAAATGTACTTAAACTCTGCTCAATGCTCTGTTCGTCGCCGATATCGGCAAATACATTGTCAAATACGGCAAGCTCGGAGTGGTCGAGAGCCGGAATGTGCAGACCGGACTGCGCCATTAAGGTCAGCAGTCCCACGGTTTTTAAAGAAACCGTTTTACCGCCGGTATTCGGACCAGTGATAATAAGCAGATTAAAATTCTTTCCTAAATAAATGTCGATTGGCACAACCTTATGCGGGTCAATCAGCGGGTGACGTCCCTTTTTAATATTGATATAATTGTTGGTATTCATAACCGGGCAGCTGCATTTATATTGCTTGGACATCTGTGCCTTTGCAAAAATGAAATCCAGCGTAGTCAGTACCTGAAAATCCGTTAACAGTTCATCGGTAAATTCAGATGCCTTTGCGCTTAATTCTGCAAGAATGGCTTCAATTTCAGCCTGTTCCTTTAATTCAAGCTCGCGGATATCATTGTTTAATTTGACAACCGCCGCCGGTTCGATAAAAAGAGTTGAACCGGTTGCAGACTGGTCATGCACCATGCCGGGTACCTGCGATTTGTATTCGGCTTTGACTGGAAGACAGTATCTGCCGGAGCGTGAGGTGATGACAAAATCCTGTAAGCAGTTACGCACGGAAGATGAATTTAACATCTTATTTAATTCGGTGTGAATCCGTTCAGCGGCAAGCACCTTCTGACGGCGGATACTGCGCAGATTTGCACTGGCATCATCGCTGATTTCATCTTCTGAGAGAATACAGCGCTTAATTTCTGTATTTAACGGTGTCAGCGGTTCAAGTGCATGAAAATATCCCGTTAAGGAATCGGTGGTATCTTCGTAATAATTTTTTACCCTTGCCGCCGCGGTCAGCAGGGAACTGATATGCAGTAACTCTACCGTATTTAAGGAGCTGCCGATTTCAAGACGTTTTACGGAAGCGCCGACATCATGTACACCGCCAAAAGAAACAGCCCCCTTTGCATAGACACGGGAAAGGGCATCACTGGTTTCTGAAAGAGCAGCGTTAATATCGTGGATGTCCGTCATCGGCACCAGCTTTTTTAAGCGTTCCTTTGCTTTATCGGAAGCCGCAAAAGATACTAAGCGGTCAATAATTTTATCATATTCAAGAGTCGTTAAAGACTTGTAATTCATTCATTTCTCCAATCCGGAAATGCAGGGTCTTGCAGACACGGAATCTGTGGCATTTCCGGCACAGATTCCATTTTATTGTACCGCATTTGAAACAAAAATTCTACTATGGATATAAGAATTTACAAGTAGGTCATAAATTGTTCATAACTGTCCGTTATAATAAAATTAATTTTGCAGTTCAATAAAAGTTAGGTTATGGTGACAGAAAAAATGGGAAACACAGAACATAAGGAAGAAGACTCCTTTGCTTTATATACGGAAAAAATCGTACCCAAGCCGTCCGTGAAGTACCGCAGACTAATCCGCGCGGCAAAGTTTTTTGTGGCGGCAGTGCTGTTTGGTTTGATTGCAAGCGGTGTGATGCTTCTCGTATATCCGGCATTGGAAAAAAGAATGGTTCAGAGGAATACGGACAAAGAAATTCTGACCATTGAAAAGGATGAATATCCGAGTGAAGAACAGGATAATACGGAAACAAAAGAAACGACAGCCGATGACAATTATGAGGCAGTGTTACAGACAACCGATGCGGCAGCTTTAAAAAATGTTGCTACGGCGGCGATTAAATCACTGGTATTAATTGACGTCTATAAGACCGATATGGGAAATATCCTGACGGAAACACAGAGTGCGACAGAAACGGTCGGACTTGTAATCGGACAGGTCAATTCAGAATATATTATTTTGACGAATGCGGAGGTTGTGCGTGATTCGTCGTCACTGGTCGTAAAGGTTTCAAAAGCGACAGAAGTCGATGCCGAGCTGGTTGGAAGCGATACGGATACCGGCATTGCGATTGTCAGTGTCAAGGAATCGCAGATTCCGTCCAAAGAAAGAAGTTCGATTGTAACAGCGCAGTTAGACAACTCTTACAGCATACAGCAGGGGGATATTGTCGTTGCGGCAGGCAGGCTTTACGGACAGAATAAGACGGTTGATTACGGCATGGTTTCAGGCATTTCAACAAAAAGCGGTGTCGATAACAGCTATGAGATTATCAGCACGGGACTTGCGGGCATAGAAGGCGATTACGGTTATCTTTTTAATATGAAGGGAAATGTTGTCGGCATTTCCATGAAGAATACAAAGACGACATTTTCAGTGCTTGGCATTTCGGATTTAAAATCAATGATACAGGAATTATCCAACGGGAACAGTCCGGTATATTTCGGCATTAAAGGGCAGAATGTAACCGGTACAATGGCAACGCGCTATGGACTGCCGGTGGGAATTTACGTAACGGATATTGAACTGGACTCTCCGGCATATGCGGCGGGAATCCAGCCGGGGGATATTATTACAGGGATTGACGGAAATATGGTTTTGACAATTCAGGCATTTAGTGAGAAACTATATCAGTGTGAAAGCGGTCAGCAGATTTCTATTACAGCCAAACGGTTTGGCGGGGATGAATATAAGGATATGACATTTAACGCCGTAATTGCGGTGAAATAAAGTATATAATCCGGCTGGCGGCAGGAGAAATGAGAAAAGGAAAGGGCAGATTATGCATTTTATTGAAAAATTTAAGGACGGAGACAGAATCTCCGATGTTTACCTTTGTAAGTCCAAATCAACAGCACTCACAAAGTCAGGAAAAGAATATGAAAATGTGATGCTTCAGGATAAGACCGGACAAATGGATTCCAAAATATGGGACCCGTCTTCCGGCGGTATCTGTGACTTTGATGCCATGGATTATGTTGCAGTAACGGGACAGGTTATCAGCTTTAACGGCGCATTACAGTTAAAGATTGAAAGAATCCGCAAGGCAGACGAAGGAGAATATGTTCCGTCTGATTATATTCCATGTTCTAAGTATGATATCGAAGAAATGTATACAGAACTCATGCAGTATATAGGCAGTGTGAAGAATGAGTATCTTTCGGCACTGTTAAAGAGCTTTTTTACAGACGATGCCGATTTTATTGCAAAGTTTAAGAGCATTGCGGCAGGAAAGACGGTACACCACGGCTTTTTGGGCGGATTATTAGAGCATAGTTTAAGTGTAACCAGACTGTGTGTAAAGATTGCGGAAAATTATCCGTTTTTAAACCGCGATTTACTGATTACATGTGCGGCGCTTCACGATGCCGGAAAAGTAAAGGAACTCGCACCGTTCCCAAAGAACGATTATACGGACGAGGGTAATTTCCTCGGACATATTGTAATGGGTTATGAAATGATTCAGCAAAAGATTGCAGGCATTGAAGGTTTTCCGCCGGTGCTGGCTTCCGAAGTCGGACACTGTATTTTATCCCATCACGGCGAGCTTGAATACGGTTCTCCGAAAAAACCTTGTATTATGGAAGCGGTAGCACTGTCCATGGCAGATAATATGGATGCCAAAATGGAAACGTTTAAAGAGGCACTGGAAGCCAAAGACACCAACGAATGGCTTGGTTTTAACCGGTGGCTGGATGCAAATATCAAAAAGACACTGTAGAGGTAAATGTGAAAAGCGAATTTAAAAAAGACGATTGTGTGACACTGCACATTGAGGATATCGGAACGGGTGGCGAAGGCATCGGAAAAGCGGACGGATTTACATTTTTTGTAAAAGATGCCATTGTCGGCGATGTTATCGAAGCCAAAATTATGAAATTAAAGAAAAATTATGGCTATGCAAGACTGATGAAAGTGCTTACACCATCTAAAGACCGTGTAGAGCCGAAATGTCCGGTCGCAAGGCAGTGCGGCGGCTGTCAGATACAGGAAATGCGTTATGAAGCCCAGCTTGCTTTTAAGCAGAAAATGGTACAGAACAATTTAGAGCGTATCGGCGGACTTTCGGACTTTGAAATGTACCCTGTAATCGGCATGGAAACACCGTATGCATACCGTAATAAGGCACAGTTTCCGGTCGGGGAAGATAAGGATGGCAATATTGTCATCGGATTTTATGCCGGAAGAACACATCATATTGTGGAGCAGACAGACTGCTGTATTGGTGCGCCGGAAAACGGCGAAGTGCTTCGCAAAGTCAAGGCATATATGCAGAAAAATCAGATTCGCCCGTACAATGAGGAACACCACAGCGGGATTGTGCGCCACATTTTAATCCGCACCGGCTATCATACTAAAGAGATTATGGTCTGTCTGATTGTCAATGCGGCCAAGGCTTCCTGCTTAAAAAATGCAGAACAGCTCACAGAATCGCTGCGTGAAATGGACGGCATGACTTCGGTGATGGTGAATTTCAACACGGAAAAGACGAATGTGATTCTCGGTAAAAAAAGCGAGGTGCTGTGGGGACAGCCGTATATTGAAGATTTTATCGGCGATGTAAAATATCAGATTTCACCGCAGTCTTTCTTTCAGGTAAATCCGATGCAGACGGAAAAGCTGTATGCAAAGGCACTTGAATATGCGGGACTGACCGGAAATGAAACGGTGTGGGATTTGTACTGCGGTATCGGAACGATTTCGTTATTCCTTGCAAAAAATGCGCGCAAGGTATACGGCGTGGAAATTGTGCCGCAGGCAATTGAAGATGCCCGCAATAATGCAAAGCGTAACGGTATCGACAACGCAGAGTTTTTCGTGGGCAAGGCGGAAGAAGTCGTACCGGCATTTTATGAAAAAGCCCTAAAGCAGGCGCAGGATTCGGAAGCCGGTAAAAGTATCCGCCCGGACGTGGTCGTTGTGGATCCGCCGAGAAAGGGCTGTGAAGAAGTGCTGCTTGAAACGATTGTGAAAATGCAGCCACAGCGGATTGTCTACGTAAGCTGTGATTCGGCAACACTGGCACGTGACCTGAAGTTTTTAAGCGCCAACGGCTACGCCGTAAAGAAAGTCCAGCCGGTAGACCAGTTTGGACATAGTGTTCATATTGAGACGGTTGTCCTTTTGTCCCAACTAAAATAAACGCCGGATGATTATATTAATGTCACGATTGAACTTGATGATGTGGATATAACATCTGCAGAGACTAAGGCAACATATGATGAGATAAAGAAGATAGCAGGCAGCCACAGTGCCCAGAAGATAAAGAAAGTGCAATTGTGGAGGCATTGAAGCATTTTAAGATGATTCAGCAGAAATAAAAGGAGTTTGATAAATTGGAAGTTGGAGGATACACGCATGAAAATTGTAATCATTAATGGAAGTGCCAGAAAAGGAAACACGCTGACAGCAATCAATGCATTTATAAAAGGAGCATCAGAAAAGAATGAAATTGAAATCATTGAACCTGACAAACTCAACATTGCACCATGCAAGGGATGTGGTGTCTGTCAATGCTCTAAGGGATGCGTCGATAAGGATGATACAAATCCTACAATTGATAAAATTGCTGCCGCAGATATGATTCTTTTTGCTACACCAGTTTATTGGTGGGGAATGTCAGCACAATTGAAACTTATCATTGATAAGTGCTACTGCCGTGGATTGCAGTTAAAAAACAAAAAAGTTGGCACAATTGTTGTAGGTGGTTCTCCCGTAGGCAGCATCCAGTATGAGCTGATTGATAAGCAGTTTGACTGTATGGCAAAATATCTTTCATGGGATATGCTTTTCAAAAAATCATATTACGCAACAGCCAGAGATGAACTTGAAAAAAA